>SAMEA104315424__coassemble_666_pt1 | contig 22085 bp, 10 predicted proteins | sample SAMEA104315424__metabat2_low_PE_034 | metagenome-assembled genome bin SAMEA104315424 (sample SAMEA104315424) | gut metagenome | biome: Monkey gut; feature: monkey-associated habitat; material: faeces | place: China | collected 2013 | reverse complement strand
ATTCCTCATGAACGCGCAGGGCGAGGACGTCGTCGCGGGCGTGCGCACGCCGATGCCCATCGCCAAGATGGCCGAAGTGATGCCGAAGGTCTTCAAGCAGTTCCAGAAGATATGCGACACGCTGGAAGAGCATTACCGCGACATGCAGGACATGGAGTTCACCATCGAGAACCAGAAGCTCTTCATGCTCCAGACCCGCAACGGCAAGCGCACGGCGAAGGCCGCGCTCAAGATCGCGTGCGACCTCGTGGACGAGGGGATGCGCACCGAGGAGGAGGCCGTGCTCATGATCGACCCGCGCAACCTCGATACGCTCCTCCACCCGCAGTTCGATGCCGTCGCCCTCAAGAACGCGAAGCCCATGGGGCGCGGCCTCGCGGCGTCCCCGGGCGCGGCGTGCGGCAAGATCGTCTTCACTGCCGCCGACGCAATGGCGTGGAAGAAGAACGGAGAGAAGACCGTCCTTGTTCGCCTCGAGACTTCGCCAGAGGACATCGAGGGCATGAAGGCCGCAGAGGGCATCCTCACGGTTCGCGGGGGCATGACGAGCCATGCCGCCGTCGTGGCGCGCGGCATGGGCGAGTGCTGCGTCTCCGGCTGCCAGGATATCTCGATGGACGAGGAGCACAAGAAGTTCGTCCTTGGCGGCAAGGTGTTCAAGGAGGGCGACTGGATATCGATAGACGGCTCCACCGGCTACATCTACGACGGCGTGATACCGACGGTCGACGCGCAGATCGCCGGCGAGTTCGGCCGCATCATGAACTGGGCTGACAAGTTCCGCAGGCTGCACGTGCGCACGAATGCCGACACGCCGCGTGACGCGCGCAAGGCGAAGGAGCTCGGGGCCGAGGGCATCGGCCTATGCCGCACGGAGCACATGTTCTTCGAGGCGGACCGCATTGCGGCATTCCGGGAGATGATCTGCGCAGATACGGTCGAGGAGCGCGAAATTGCGCTCGCGAAGATACTGCCGTACCAGCAGGACGACTTCGAGCAGCTTTTCGAGGCTCTCGAGGGGCGGCCTGTCACTATCCGGTTCCTCGATCCGCCGCTGCACGAGTTCGTGCCGCATTCCGAGGACGAGATCAAGCTGCTTGCGAAAGCGCAGCACAAGACAGTCGCGAAGATAATGGAGCTTGTCGATTCCCTCAAGGAGTTCAACCCCATGATGGGGCATCGCGGCTGCCGCCTGTGCGTGACGTATCCCGAGATCGCCCGCATGCAGACCACCGCGGTCATCCGCGCGGCGGTGAACGTCCAGAAGGCCCACCGCACTTGGACGGTAAAGCCGGAGATCATGATTCCCCTTACGGGCGACGCGAAGGAACTGAAGTACGTCAAGGACATCGTGGTGAAGACCGCGAACGAGGAGATCGCGCATGCCGACGTGAACATCGCCTACAAGGTTGGCACCATGATCGAGATCCCGCGCGCGGCAATCACTGCGGACGAGATCGCCGAGGAGGCCCAGTTCTTCTGCTTCGGCACGAACGACCTCACGCAGATGACGTATGGCTTCTCGCGCGATGACGCGGGCAAGTTCCTGCCGGCCTACTACGACAAGAAGATATTCGAGAACGATCCCTTCTCGAAGCTTGACCAGGATGGCGTCGGCAAGCTCATGGAGATGGCGCTCAGGCTCGGCAGGGGCGTCCGCCCGAAGCTCCATTGCGGCATCTGCGGCGAGCATGGCGGCGATCCGGCTTCGGTGGAATTCTGCCACAAGCTCGGCCTTGACTATGTAAGCTGCTCGCCGTACCGTGTGCCTATTGCCCGCCTTGCCGCCGCCCAGGCTGCATTGCGCTGCAAATAGCCGATCGCGTGTATCGGTGCAAAGCAGACGTTACGGCCTCCCGGCCGTAACGTCTGTTTCACATTTAGTCGCCCGTGTTTCCGCAATAAGTGACTCGCTTGCTTGGGTATTGCCAGTTGGGAGGTTTTGTGATTGACGCGAAGAGGCGGATTGTGATACATTGAGGACGACTCGTGGGAAAGGTGGCCATAGTATGGCAATCCGGAAGAAGAAACAAGGAGTTGTTGCAATGATGAAACGATGCATGTCGCTTGGATGCGCTTTGCTGAGCGCCGTGGCTTTTGCCGACGACAAAAGCCATGACGCCTTCTATACGGCCGAAACCGGATATGTTACGCTGGATGCCAGCGATACGGGGAATGGCGCAAACTCGTCGTTTCACTCGGCCAAGAACTGGTCTGACGGTAAAGCTCCTCATTCGGGGACGAATTACTACGTAAAGGCTGGAAAGACCCTTTATCTCGATGATGTGGGCAACAGTTCGGCGCCTGCCGGATTTGACGGCGACAGCCTTGTTGTGGCTGGAATGATCCTGATGAATGGCGCGTGGGGGAGGGTCGCCGACTGCGGCCCGCTCACGATGCTGCCGGACTCCTCTTTCTATTGGGTGAACGTTGGGCATGTCACAGGGGGGAGCGTTGACGTCAAAGGGACCGGCTCGGGGGCGGGGAAGTCTGTTCGATTCCTTTCCGGCCGACAGGATGACACGAATGCTTATGCGATGAAGGCGCTGATGACGTTCAGTTCAGATGTGGATGGAGAGCTGCACTGGCAGCTCGCGAACGGCAAAAATCAAGGCGTCACGTTCACGGTCCTTGATGACTGGCCTGATTTCAGAGGTACGTTTCGAATCGGCAGCCAGCTTGTGTTTCAGACGGAAAACGGCAGTTATAGGATTCCGGGTCGTTTGATCATCTCGCCAAACGCAATGCTCACGCTTTCGGCCGACGCGGGGGCTTCTGAAATAGGGACGCTGACCGTCCTGTCGAATGGTGTGCTGAACCTGTCTGCCGTTAACGGACTGCAAACGGTCAGGGTCGCAAGGAAGCTTGAGGTGGAACCGGGCGCGATTGTGATTCCGCAATCGTTTGACGGCGATCATGTGCCGGCACATGAGTTCCATCCCGTTTTTGAGCTTTCAGCGGAGGCCGTCGGCGCTGGATTGCCCGACTTCGCCGCGATTCAGGTTGCGATGTGCGGTCGCGAGTTCTCCCTCTCGGAAGGGCATTCTCCGAAGTTCACGATCTTCCCGAAATTGACATGGGTTGTGCGTGACGCGGCGGATGGAGGAAAAGTCGTAGGTTTCTCATACAAGGAGACCGTTGCAGTCAAGGAGTCGATGTCCTATCCGAAGAATGGCTTTGTCGAAAACGGAACAGGGTCTCTTGATCCTGCCCTTTATTGGGGGGACGGTCTATACCCACAGTCCGGGAAGGAGTATTATTGCCGCGCGAAGTATAACCTGATCATTGCGCAGACGGCGAAGCCTTACGTGTTCCCTGGAGATTCCTTCCTGTTGGACGGAGCATCGCTTGGAATCTACTATGATGTCACTTTCCCCAATATCGTCCTTGCGGGCAACGGCAGGGTTCGTTTGTTAAGTAAGGATGCCGTGTATCACCTTCGCGGTACGGCGACGGCCGTTCGCAAGGGGAATGAGGTCTCGTTCAGGATTGTCAGCGGCGACAGAAGCACGATGTCGCTTGATTCGGACATCGCAGGAGATGGCGTGTTGCGTTTCTGCATGGACACGGAGCAGTCGGCGAACTCTTGGGACAAGACACTGCCTTGCGGCTTCGTTGAGTTGACGGGAGACAATTCGGCCTTTTCCGGGAAGATGGTTGTTGACTGCTGGCAGGAGACACCGCCCAAATACGCCCCGTATTTCGGGGAAGCGCCGTATGTCGCCGGCCCCGCTTCCAATATCACGCTTCGCATCTCATCACAGAAAAACCTTGGAGGCGCGTTGCCGAAGGTGACGTATGATGCTCTGACCATCAGCAACGAGTGCCGATTGACTGTCAAGTCTACGGCGGATTTTGATGAACCGACGCGTGGCTGGTACTTTCCGCAGAACGCATATCTCAAGGTTGAGCAGGATGCGGTCGCGACGGTGACAAGCCCATTGACCTTCGGTGCGAAAGTCGTGAAGGAAGGCCGCGGCGTCCTCATGTTGGGAGGGATGGCGATGACGGCCGCTGGCGCAGCGTCGCGTCCGAAGATCCATGTCGAGGAGGGCGCACTCGGTTTCATCTCCGCTTCGTCCGTTGCTGGGCTTGACGTTGAGTTCGCGGCAGGAGCGTCCTGCCGCATCCCGGCGAAACCTGGGGACGCGGAATTCGCGGCGAAGGGCGTTTGCCTTACGAACGCGAGTCTTTCTTCTGCGGGGAACATACCTGTCGTTATTGACATGAGTGGCGTGGATGTCGCGGCCAAGGAGCGTGTGTCTGTCGCCATCTGCACGGTGCCGTCCGATCAGGCTCAGGCCTATGCCGGTCTTCTGTCAGTCGGCAGGCCGGCGCGTGGCTATTCGGCAAAGATCGTCCTCGTGGAAAACGGGGACATGACAACGACGCTGTGTGCGCTCGTTGGGCCGAATGGCTTTGCCGTTGTTTTGCGGTAGGCGGGATGAAGGAAGGCGGCAGACGAATGAACTCCATGAATCTACTTTGCCTATTCACCCTTGGCCGGGCGTTCCTCGCCTGTGGCTTTGCGCCGGGGTGCAATCATGCGGAAGATGGCTGCGTTCAAAGAGATTTGTCGACAGTGGCAATTGTCGGCCCGTCTGAGGCGCGTGGCTCGAACGGATTGGCTGTCGACGAGCTCAGGTATCATCTGTCTGTCGTATCCGGGTCGAAGATCTCCGAAAATGGGAATGCCCTTTTCCGGTTTGTCTTTGCGAAGCCTGCGGACGGCAGGGATCCCGAACCATATGAATCCCGTTATCGCATCGACGGAAACACCGTATGGTTCTGGGGGGATGATTCCGGGCCGACGATGACATGGAGGTTGGGGGAGAAGCCCTACGTAGAGCCGAAGATCCATAACGGCACTCTCTTTGCCGTAGAGCTGTTTGTGGAGAATGAACTTGGCGTACGATGGGTTTGGCCGGGCGAGGATGGCATGGTCTTCAAGAAACGCTCGACGTTCTCGTGGCCGAAGTTCAAGGAGGCGTCATTTGTGTCCCCGCTTGCCAAGGCGGAGTTCCGGGCGGGGGGGGCGTTCGAGGGGAAGAGGTTCCCGTATGATGAAGTCCGGAAGTTCGTGCCAGGCCTTCCTGCGGAGATACTCAGCATGGACGACTACCGTGGGCAGGAGCGTTTGGATGAGAGGCGATTGTGGCGCTTGCGTATGCGCCTGCAGGATCGCGAACATATCCGTTACGGGCATGCCTTTACGGACTGGAAGAAGCGCTTCCTGAATACGCATCCCGAGTATCTCAACCTCAAGGACGGGGAAAGAGGCAATACCAAGGGGTCCCGCGATGATTTCGTTCATCTCTGCGTGTCCAACGAAGCTGTCGTGGACCAGATCATCGCGGATTGGTTGCGCGGCGGGACGAACCGCTACCTGAACGTGTGCGAGAATGACGGGTCGTCGACTTATTGCGAGTGCCAAGACTGCACGCGGTACGATGTGCCGTTGCCCGTAGACGGGAAGGTCGCCCACAAGACGGATCGTTACGTCCAGTTCTGGAACCGAATCGCAGGGAAGGCCGTTGCCATCCGTCCTGATGTCATGCTGGTCGCCTACATCTATTCGGAATACCGTCTGCCGCCGCGCCGCGAGAAGGTTCTCCATCCTGACAACATCCTTCTCGGTGCCGTTCCGTCGATCATGGACGACACCGATGCCTTGTTACGTGGTTGGCGCGCTGCCGGTGCGCGCAAGTTCTTCCTGCGTCCGAATCACCACCACTTCCTCGGAGCGATCCCCCGCGGACTGGAGCGATACCTCTTCGAGAACATGAAGGAGGCGATTTCGTACGGCGCAATCGGCTTTGACTACGATGCCCCTGCGAATCGATTGCCGAACAACCTTGAATATTATGTCACCGGCAAGATGCTGACTAATCCGAACATGGATTTCGCGGGCGTCTGCGAGGAGTACTACTCGGCCTATGGCGCGGCGGCGAAAGAGGTCAGGGAATACTTCGAGGCGGTTCGGCGGGACGGCGAGCGGGCGCGCAGCCTGTTCATCGCGAATGGAGAGAGGCTTGACCATTCTCAGCTTGCGATGGGCGGCGGCAATGCGTTGCAGGCGTACGGACGGAATGAGGACGAACTTCGCTCGAAGCTGAAAATCCTGGAATGTGCGTTAAAGGCACATTCGTCGGACCTCACCGCACTTGAGCGCAGGCGTCTTGAGTCATTGGCGCTTCAGGCGAGGCATGCGGTTGTGACTTTCAGGTTCCTGAGCGCCAAGGATTTGCCGCAGAAGGAGTTCTGGAAGCGTTCGCGCGAGCTTTTGGCCTTTCGGAAAGCCCATTACCGTGATCTGCCTGATTGCTACGGCGCTGTTTTCCGCAAGTGGTGGGGCGAGGTCCAGACATGGAAGCTTCTGAAGCGGCCTAAAGGGTGGCGCGAAGGGCAGTCTGGAGAGCTGAACCTTGAACTGAGCCTTTGATGCGGATGGGATGCTCGGCCTCGGCCGCTGGCTCAACCGCGATCCAATTGGAGCAACAATTGCGCGATGGGCGGGGGTTAGCCCCTGGCGGCGTCGAGGCGGTACTGCCGGGGCGTGACGCCGAATGCCGCGCGGAACGCGTTGGAGAGGTGTGATGCGTGGCAGAATCCGGTCTCGGATGCTATGGCCTCGAGCTTATCGTCGGTGGTCCTCAGGCGGAACTTGGCCTGGTTGAGGCGCATGAGGATCACCTCCTTCGTGACGGAGCGCCCGCGCTCGGCCCTGAAAATGGCCTCCAGCGCGGCCGGATGCATCCCGACGGCGCGGGCCACGTCCCCGGCGCTGAAGGAGGCGGCGAGGTTCTCCATGATGTAGGAGAACGCCGCCCGCACGGCGGGGTCGTAGGCGGCCATCGCGTCGGTGGAGTCCCGTATCGCGATGCCGAGCGGAGGGATGAGCAATGAAGGCGGGGCGACAGGCTTGCCGCCCGGAGTGCGCCGACCCCCGCCGGACATGAGGCTCTCCAGAAGCGCCGCCCCCTCGTAGCCGACCCGCTCATAGTCGTGGCGGACGGACGAGAGCGGGACGGACTGGTTCTCGCAGAGGATCCGGTTGTCGTCGACGCCGAGTATGGAGACCTCGTCCGGCACGGATATGCCGGCGGCCCGGCAGGCGTTCAGCACCATGGTCGCGTCGTAGTCGGAGTAGCAGAACACCGCCAGCGGCTTTCCGGCGGCCTTCAGACTGTTTGCGAGCGGCGCCGGCCTGGCGGTGGCGAGCCACGGCACCTTCGCCCCAAGCCGCCGCTCGAAGCTTGCGTGCCGGAGATGCTGGATGTTCCCCCGCTTGCTCGAGAAGAAGGCGACCTTCCTGAAGCCGCGCTCCCGGAAGTGGTCGGCGGCGAGGCCGCCGATCGCCTCGTTGTCTCCGCAGACCCTCGGCAGGCCGATCTCGGGGCAGGCCAGCGTGAGGTCCACGACGGGGATGCGGCGCCTGCGGTAGCTCGCCACCGCGTCCATGAGCGCACCGTGCCTGCGCTCGAGCATCACGAGCGCGCCGTCGCCGATCCAGTCGTGCGGGGGAGACCCGCGCTCCCCGATCGCAAGGTGCCACGCATGGTCCTTCGCGAAGCGCGCAATGCCGCGAAAGCGCTCCGGCGGCACCGGGCTTATGAGAAGCAGCACGTCTCGCCCCATGGACTGTCTCGCAAGTCTCGTTTTCATGTCCGGGATTGTATCAGACGATACATGAATTTGCAATTGCGGCGCGGAAAAATGCAAAAATTATTCCGGCGCGAAAATGCCTGCGCCTGATAAAATACGGGGCATGTGCATTTGGAGTGCACAGGGTCACAAAAACGGAAAATACGAGAATGACAGTCTACATCGGAAAAGACAAGCTGGACATGGCCGCACACGCGGCGAAGATGGCGGGCGACAGGGTGCGCGAGGCGATCGCGCTGCGCGGAGGGGCGCGGATCATCGTGGCGACGGGCGCGAGCCAGTTCGAGTTCCTGGAGGCGTTCGTGGAGGAGCCGGGCATCGACTGGACCAAGGTGGAGGGCTTCCACCTCGACGAGTACGTGGGCCTGCCGGCGACGCACAAGGCCTCCTTCCGCGGCTACATGCGCGAGCGCTTCGTCGCGAAGACCCCGCAGCCGCTCAAGGCGTTCAACGAGGTGAACGGCGAGGCGGCGGATCCGGACGCCGAGATCGCGCGCCTGGAGGCGCTTCTGCGCGCCTCGCCGATCGACGTAGCGTGCGTGGGCATCGGCGAGAACGGGCATCTCGCGTTCAACGATCCGCCGGCGGACATCGACTGCGAGCGCGCCTACAAGGTGGTGCCGCTTGACGACAAGTGCCGCATGCAGCAGGTCGGCGAGGGCTGGTTCGCGACGAAGGACGAAGTGCCGGCCCGCGCGTTCTCGATGACGATGAAGCAGATCCTATGGTCGAAGGCCATAGTCTGCACCTGTCCTGACGCGCGCAAGGCGGAGGCGGTGAAGGGTGCCCTCGAAGGGCCCGTCACGAACATGCTTCCGAGCTCGTTCATGCAGCTCCATCCCGACTGCGGGATGTTCCTCGATCCGGCGAGCGCGTCGCTGCTGGGGAAATAGTTTTTTAGGTGGGTAGGGCGGCGAACCCATTCGCCGCCGCGAGAGGCGGAGGTTGCCGGATGCGTAAAACAAAGGAGTGCATATGACAACGAACAGGCGCGAGTTTCTTAAGGGCATGGCCTTGTCGGCGGGGGCCGGCATGGCCGCCGGGTGCGTGTGCGCGAAGGGGGCGGTCGGAGGCGCGCCCGGCGCGCCGATGCGGAACTTCCGCTGCGCGCCCATGAAGAGCGGCATCCGCGTAGGCGTAGTCGGCGTGGGGTCTCGCGGCTACGCGGCCGCGATGCGCCTTCTGCAGGTGCCGGGCGTCTCCGTGACGGCCGTCTGCGACATCCGCGCCGAATACGTCGACAAGGCGGCGAAGGCGGTGCACGGCAAGTCCGGGGCGAAGCCGCTCGTCTTCAGCGGGACGGCCGAGGCCTACAAGGGGCTCTGCGACTCGGGCAGGGTCGACGTCGTCTACAACGCCACGTCGTGGGACGCGCACGTGCCCATAGCCGTGTACGCGATGAAGGCCGGCAAGCACGCGTTCATCGAGGTGCCGGGCGCGATGTTCGTGGACGAGTGCTGGGAGCTCGTCGAGACGGCGGAGAAATGCCGCGTCCACTGCATGCAGCTCGAGAACTGCTGCTACGGCGAGGAGGAGCTGCTGGCGCTCAACCTCTGCCGGCTCGGGATGCTCGGCGAGCTCATCCACGGCGAGGGCGCCTACATCCACGACCGCCGCTGGCAGATCTTCAACGATTCGCAGTGGGAGCGCTGGCGCAACCGCTGGAACGAGAAGCACGCGGGCAACTACTACTCGACGCACGGGCTCGGGCCGATCTGCATGGACATGGGCGTGAACCGCGGCGACCGCCTCGACTACCTCGTCTCCGTGGACTCTCACCAGGCCGGCTACGAGGCGTTCGCCCGCGCGACGCTCGCGGCGGACAATCCGCTCCGTGGCGAGCGCTTCGCGATGGCGGACATGAACGTGACGACGATCCGCACGGCGAAGGGGCGCACGATCATGCTCCAGCACGACGTCTCGTCGCCGCGTCCATACTCGCGCCTCAACCTCATCGCCGGCACGAAGGGGGTGTTCCGCGGATACCCGCGACTGGAGATTTACCTCGAGGGCGGGGACGAGTGGCCCCGGAGCGGCGGGCACCATGCGTTCTCCGAGGAGGCGACGGCGCGGATCAGGGCCGCGTACGCGCACCCGCTCGTGAAGCAGGTGGGCGACATCGCGAAGAAGGTCGGCGGGCACGGCGGCATGGACTACATGATGGACCTCAGGTGGGCGTACTGCCTGCAGCGGGGACTTCCGCTCGACACCGATGTCTACGACCTCGCGAGCTGGTGCGCCGTGAGCGAGCTGACCGAGCGCTCGGCCCGCAGCCGCGCGCGGACGATGGACGTTCCCGACTTCACGCGCGGCGCGTGGAAGACGCCCTGCAACTCGAACCTCATGGACGCGACGCTTGAGGTGTCCGCGTTTGGCGTCGGTGACGTCCGGCAGGCCGACGGACAGCTCAGCGTGTAGCAAGGAACGGTGCGATGAACGCTGGACATAGTTTCCCCCATGCGCATGCGGACGTGATCGCGGTCGTGCTGGCGGTCCTGGTCGTGCAGGCTTCGCCGGCTGCGCGGGCGGCCGCCTATGAAGATCTCATGCCCGTGCCCCGGCTGGCCGTGGAGACCGGCGGGGTCGTGGCGTCTTCGGCGATCAAGAGTCCCGAAGTCGTGCGCGATCACATCCCGGGCGCGCCGTCGAACGTCCGCGACCAGGCCTATTCGATCGAGCTGGGCGAGAGCCGCGTGCGCATCGTCGCAGGTGGCGAGGCGGGCGAACGGTGGGCGCGCGTGACGCTGGATCAGCTGCGCAGGCTGACGGGCGACCGCGTCCCCTGCGGCAGGATTGTCGACTGGCCGCGCTTTCCCTGGCGGGGCTTCATGCTGGACACGGGACGCAACTTCTTGGACGTGCCGTCGCTCAAGGACCTCATCGACATGATGGCGCGATACAAGCTCAATCTCTTTCACTGGCACCTGACCGAATACTATGCGTGGCGCCTCGCGTCCGCCCGGTATCCGCAGCTTGCCGCAAGGGGATACTACGATCCGAAGGGCACGCGCCATTGCGGGAAGTTCTACAGCCAGGCAGACTTTCGGGAGGTCGTTGACCATGCGGCCAGGCGGGGGGTCACGGTCATGCCCGAACTTGACGTGCCGGGACACGCGCAGGCGTTTCGCGAGGCATTCGGCTTCAAGACGATGCGCGACGCTGGCGTCGAAGAGGTTCTCGACCGCCTTTTCGACGAGCTCTGCAAGCTGGTGCCGGCTGAGCGGATGCGGTTTGTCCACCTGGGCGGCGACGAGGTCTGGGCGGAGAAGGAGCGGATCGACAGGTCGTCCATGACGCGGTGGGCGGAAACCGTCACGACCAACGGCCGTACGGTCGTCACGTGGGACCCCGGACAGAAGTTCGACCCCCGGGGGCCGCGCATCGCCATGCTCTGGGGTGCCTCTCAGGCGGAGGACTGCGCCTGGCTTGATGCGCGCGGCTGGTACATCGAGGAATGGGATCCGTTTGAGGCCCTGGGGCGGGCGACCTATCACAGCCCGTTTCGCGGTGCGCCGCCGGACGAGCGGCAGCTGGGCGCCGTCTTCTGCGCCTGGCATGACAATGCCGTCGGGCTGCCCTATTCGCGCACGTTCCGGAACCAGCCGATCTTCCCGTGCTGCGTCCTGCTGGGGAATCTCTACTGGTCTGGCGGCACCTACGAGGAACAGTTCGCGAAACGCCGTCTGCCGCTGGCGGGAGACCCTCGCCTTGACCTCGCCATCGACCTTGAGCGCCGAACTGTCGCCCAGCGGGACCGTGCGCTTGCGGATCTGAGGCATCCGTTTCACTTCGTGCGCCAGACGCAGATGCGTTGGCGGATGACCGATGCGTCCGGGCGGCTGATCGCCAAGGACATCGCGCAGGGCAGCGTCTATCCGTTCAACATGCCGGGGTCCGCGCAGAACTTCTACCATTCGCCGACCGGGCTCGTGTTCGTCGAGACGTGGGTCCGCTCGCCTGAGGCGCAGGAGGTCGGCGCGTGGATAGGCTTCACGGGCTACGACCGCGACCACGGACGGACGCGGACGGACGGGACGCCCGCGCAGGGCGAGTGGAACAAGTTCGGCGCCCGCATCGAGATCAATGGAACACCCGTGCCGCCGCCCGTGTGGGAGCAGCCGTCCCTGCCTTCGGGCGAGGGGCTCGAGAAGCTCAAGTACGTTCGCGCGATCGACGAGATTCCGTTCACGAACGACGAATGGTACATGCGCGAGCCGACGCGAATCCGCCTGGACGCGGGCTGGAACCACGTGAAGATGACATTGCCGATGCCGCGTGCCGTCGGCCCCTACAGCCACAGGTGGATCGGAACGTTCATGCCGGTCGCCGGCACGACAGACCGTCCGCGCGAAGTCGAGGGACTCGTGTATGCGTCCGATCCGCCGGATTGACGCGCCTTGTAAGCCGGGTCGAAAAACGAAAGGAGATACGTCATGATCATGATGAAATGCGCCAGAATAAGGATACGTGTTGTCGGGCGAACCGTCTCGGTGGTCGCGCTTGCTGCGGCAGTTGCCTTAGGCGAGGCCGTCGCGGGAACGTTTGACTGGACGACTGCAAGCGGGATCGTGACGGTTCCGCCTGGCGAGACATACGTCGCCACGCAAGCCGACATGACCGCCGTCAACGCGCTTTCTGGAATTGTCGTCTCGGGAGCGACGGACGCTGCCCCGGCCGGCGTCCTGGAGTTCCGTGACTGCACGACGACTCCGAAAGAGGGGCTTCTGCACGGCGAAGGCGTCGTCATGAAGACTGGCGGACAGGTCTGGACGCTTGACGTCGCCAACCCGGAGTTCAACGGCGACTTCCGCATCTGCGGCGGTCAGATCGTCAATACGGCCGACAAGAGCTTCGGGATGACGTCGGCCGGATGCAAGGGTGCGGTCTATGTCGAGCCGGGGGCGTCGCTCGTCATCGACTCGACGTCGGTCAGGTACGCCTATCGGCCGCTCCACCTCGCCGGCGACGGTCTGGAGAACTCGCCGACGGACAAGGCCCTTGTCGTCAGGAGCAGCGCCTGGCCGTCGGTCGGCCGGCTGGTTCTTGACGCGGACGCGACGGTCTATGTCCATGACAACAACAACTACTACTGGCTCTACCACGGCACGCCCGCTTCGGTTGTCGAACTGGGAGATCACACGCTGACGAAGACAGGTCCCATGAACTGGTACCTTGTCGGATCGACGTTTGTCGGGGGCAACATCGTCAACGCGCAAGGAGATGTCGTGGTCGGTTCGGGGTGCGATCTCGGCGACGGGGCGGCGGGGCCGCTTGCGTTTGCCGGCAGCGCGCGCATGACGTTCTACGAGGCCCCGTCCGTCGTTTTCCGCCCGATGCGTATCGACGGCGGCACGGTCAGAGTCAACTACTCGACCGGCAACCCGGACGAAGTCACGCACCCCCTCCTGACGACAAACCTCTGCAATTGGGCGGGAGACGTGGCGCTGAATGGCGCTGCAAGCCGGTTGCACGCGAGTCACACGTTTGCCAACGCCAGCGTCGGCTTTGTCGATCGGGCGCATGACGTCCAGCTATCGTTCATGGGGAATGTCTCCGGCGAGGGTTCCGTCCAGATCGGCTCGGACAACAGGCTGTCAAAGGGGCGCTATGCGCTTGGCGGGCATAACACCTACACGGGGACGACGCTGGTCTACGGAGGCCTCTCCTCGCGGCTCTATGCCTATTGGCATGACTCGATCCCCGACTATGCCAGGCTGACGGTCGACCGCGGCTATGTCGCCGCGCGGGCGGGGACGGCGGAAGACGGCAAGACGGAGTTCTGGCCGAAGGAGCGGCTGATGGCCTTGCGCCGTGCGGCGACGTTCAAGGGCGACGGCGCACTGGCGGTTGACGCCGAATGCTGCGCGGACGGGACGTTTGCCCTGACGGCGGCCGAGCTCAAGGCGGGCCACAGCCGCCCGGACGTCGGCTGGGGGGTGGCCGGCGGGACGGTTCGCATTTCCGCCAACCTGGGCGAGAGGCTTCCGCTCGCTCCCTGCGCCTACCGCGGCACGCTGGAACTCACGGGCCCCGGCACTTTCGTCATGGCGGGAACGAACGCGATCGTGTCGGTCGCCGGGGCTTTCACGAACGGGGCTACGGTTGCGGTCAGGGGCGGCGCGACGGTCGAGCAGGGCGACCTGCCAGTCTTCGTCGGCTGCCTGTTCAAGCCTTCGGGCGCGCAAACGCCCAGTTCCTACGGGCGGCTGCTCGTCGCCGGCGCGAGGTGGCTGTCAACGACGTCGGCTGAGCCTTCGGACTTAGCATGGTCGTCGCTTCACGACAACGCGCTTTACGTCGGATCGATGCTGAACGGCATCCTTGACATTCAGTCGGGAGGAGTCGTCTCCAACAAGCTCGTCGTCGGTGGCGGCGGCTGCGACTACAGCGTCGCCGTGCATGAGACCCTGGGTTCTGCGGACGGCGCGGTCTACGTCGGCACGGGTGGTCGCCTGTTCGTGCGAGCCGGCGCCGCCAATCCCCGTCTCGCCTCGCAGATCGGCCATGCCGGCTACGGCTATCTTCAGGTCGATGAGGGCGCGGAAGCCACGATTGGCGAAGGCCCAGTCTCGGTCGGCCTCCACGGTCTCGGCGTCTTCCATCAGTATGGCGGCACGTTCGTGAAGAGAGGGACGCTCACGGTCGGAGGCGATGAGAACGGCCATGGCGTCATCTACGTCGGCAAAGGTGCCTTTCGGACGGAGTCCGCAGGCACTGCCCACGTCTTCCCTGGAACGGGGAAGTCGTCTCGGGCCTTTGTCACGGTCGACGGGCCAGACGCCGAGATTGAGGTCGGAGGCTCCGATTCGACGTTTTACGTCAACCAGTGGGCCTCTGCCGCAACGCGGATCAACCTGAACAACGGTGGGCGGCTGGTCGTGGACCGTTTCTATTCCTATAAAACGGCAGCCGAGATGGAATCGGCGCATGCGCTGATCATTTCGTTTGACGGCGGCGTCCTTAGGAAGCGCAAGGATCATTCGGATGTCCTGACGACGGGTCACCATGACGCGATCACGTGCGCGGTCTATGCGGGCGGCGCGGCCGTTGACAGCGCGAACCGCGCGGATTGCGTCTGGCCCGCGTCCAATCCGATCGTTGGGCACGTGTCCGGCGGAGTCCAGGCCATCGACGCGTCGACGGCTGTGGCGATGGACTGGATCGGTGCGCCGGCGGTCGTCATCGCGGGCGACGGCGTCGGCGCGACGGCGGTCGCAGACTGGGACGCGCAGACGCGCAAGCTGAAGGGAATCCGCATCACGTCGCGTGGCTGGGGCTATTCGGCGGGCAACGTGACCGTGACGGTGAAGACGTCCCAGCGGTCGGTCGCGATTGGCGGCGCGGCGGTGACGGTCGACGACAATGACATCGGCGGGTTCACCAAGCTGGGCGCGAAGACGCTGACGGTCTGCTCGACGAACAGCTGGCAGAAGTGGACGGCCGTCGCCGACGGCACGTTAAGGGTCGGCTCGAACGGCGCCATTCCGCCGAACACGGAATTGCGCCTCAATGGCGGCACGCTCGACCTGAACGGCTTCGACGCCGACCCCGAACGCCCGGTCGTCTTTGCGGGCGTTTCCGGCACGGGCGGCAGGGTCGTGAACGGCGTGGCGAAGGTCGCGGGCGTCTGGACGATCTCGGCGAAAAGGTTCATTGACCGCGAGACGACAGCCGTTTCGGGCGCGATCGACTTGACGGGCGTGACGAAAATCGTTTTCACGGACGTCGAGTCGCTGGATGGGGAGGCGCCAAAGGCGTTGCCGAAGCTGGATCTCCTCGCGACGTCGGCAGCGGCATGGCCGACAGACCTCGCCGTCGAGGGCCTGCCGGTCGGCTGGGAGGTCAAGGCGTCTGTCCGCGGGTTGCGAATGGGCGTTTACAAGGGGACGGTCTTGATCGTCTGATAGGGAATGTGCGCATAACTATACTAAAGGAGATAAGACATGGCAGATGCAGTTCTTCGGGAAAGGCCGCATGCGGGAAGTCCGCACATGCGGGCTGGCGGGCAGGAAGGCGAGTCGGGGACACCGAGGCGCGGGTCGCCGCGCGGTGGCGCACGTGCCTCGGGAAGGCGGATTGCGCGCGGGCTCGCGCTCTCCCTCGCGTGCGCGGCCGGCGTCGTGCGGGCGGACGGCGACGTCCGAATCGCGGCGGCGCAGGCGGAGGTCGTTGTGGCGCCCGACGCGCCGAAGACCGTCCTCTTCGCCGCAGACGAGATGACGAACGTCCTTTCGCAGGCCTTCGGCCGCGTCGTGCCGCTTGTCTCCTCGCCGACGCCGGGGAAGGCGGGCGTCTACCTGGGTGACGGCGACTGGACGCGGCGTGCGGGAATTGACGTCGCGACGCTGAAGCGGGACGCCTTCACGATTTCGGCAAAGGACGGAAACGTCTACATTGCCGGGCGGGACGACCCGTCCGCAGACCTTGGCGCTTTCGTCCGGACGTTCCGCGGCGGCGCCTGGGACATGTTTCACGAACATGCCACGCTCTTCGGCGTCTACGAGTTCCTGGAGCGCTTTGCGGGCTGTCGGTTCTACTTCCCCGGGGAGCTTGGCACGATCGTGCCGCGGCGGGACGAGATCGTCGTGCCCGTCGGGGCCCTGACGGTCGTTCCGCATTGCCTTGAGAGAAACTACAAGTGGTATGGCGACGGCGTCTACTTCGAAGGCGACGACCGTGCGCATCCGCTGCTCCCGATGCGCAAGCTCAACTACGTGCGCAACCGCATGCAGACGCTCTACATCCCCTGCAATCACGGCTCGGACCGCTTTTACATCGCGGAGCGCTTCGGGAAGACGCATCCGGAATACCTCTGCCTGTTCAAGCCAGACGGCAAGACGCTGGTGCGCGACATCGACCTGACGCAGGATCCGAAGCATGCCGGGCAGCTGTGTCATTCCTCGGCCGTCTATGACGAGCTGTACAAGGACATCCTCTCGTATGCCCGCGGCGAGGACCCGTCGGTCCGGGGCGTGGCGTCGCGCGGTCGTCCGCAGTGGAACCACGGGACGTTCCGCCGCCCGTGGGTGGACATCATGCCGCAGGACGGCATGCGCCCGTGCCTCTGCGACAAATGCCAGGCGGCGTATACGAAGGGCGATTTCCACTATGCGACCGAACTCGTCTGGGGGCGCACGGTCGAGCTGGCGAACCGCATCAAGGCAGCGGGGCTTGACCTCCGCATCACGCAGATGGCCTATACGCCCTATGGCCGTCCGCCGGCGTTCGACATCCCCGACAATGTTGACGTCATGATGGCGGCGGGAGGCCCCTGGACCGTCGGCAACGAACGGAAGATGGCGGCGCAGCTGGACGCGATCCGGTCCTGGTCGGAGAAGCTGGGGCGGCCGGTCTGGCTGTGGACATACCCCTGCAAGTACGGAACGCTGGAAATTCCCCACATCCCGAACGGGACGCCGCGCGCCTGGGGGAAGTTTTTCAAGGCCGTCGCGCCCTGGTCTTTCGGCGCCTATGCGGAATGCGAGAACGACCGCGCGTTCTACAACACCCTGTCCTATTACGTCTTCGGCAAGGTGCTGTGGGACCCGAAGACCGATGTCGAGGCCCTTCTGGACGAGTATTTTCGGTTGATGTTCGGCCGTGCCGCGCCGGAGATGGCACAGCTCGTCGAGGAGGTCGAGCGCCTCTGGATCTCCGGCGTCGCGAGCCAGGAGATCGACACGGCGGACGGCCCTGTCCACGTGGTGCCGAGTCAATACGACCTGTATGTGAAGATCTACTCGGCAGACCGGATGAAGGCCTGGAGCGATCTCTTCGCCCGTGCCGAGGCCAGTGTGCCGCGCGGCTCGTTGGAGGCCAGGCGCATAGCGCTTTATCGGCGCGAGATCCTCGACCCTGTCGTCCGGGCCGGAGAGGCCTATCGCCGCAAGGTCTCCGTCGCGCGGGAGGTGGCGAACCGCCGGGCGCATCCGAATCGGCGCAACTTGCTCGTCAATGGCGATTTCACGCAGACGCCGGATCTCGCGCGCGGCCTCTTCGGCGTCTTCGGCCAGGACGGCTCGTTCAGGGGCGGCTGGATCACGGATCTGGCGAACGTGCCGCATGTCTCGTTTCACGATGACGTGCCGGAAGGCGTGAAGGGACGCGCGATGAAGCTGACGGGCTCGGGCGAGGACCTGGCCGTCGTCAACAGCTTCGTGGGCATGAACGGGCGCTTCAAGCCGGGAGTCCGTTACAGGATCTCGTATTTCGCGCGACTGACGGATGTCGTGCCGGTGGAGAAGGACGGCAGCGCCTGCGTCTCGGTGGTCAGCGACCTGAAACACGCCGAGTATTTCCCGAAGGGCTGCCAGAAAGGGACGACGGACTGGATCCATCAGGAGTTCTTCCATACGGCCGGGCCGAACACGCAGGAGGTACACTCGTCCTTCCGGTTGTTCCTCAAGCATTGCACGGGTTCGGTCGAATACGCGGATGTCCGCGTCGAGGAGGCCGGGGCGGATGAGCACTGACCTCGTGAACGGGCAAGGGAATCGAAAGGGGGAGAAGACGTCATGTCGGACATGCGGATGGTTGCGGTTGCCGTAGCGGCGGTTGCGCTTTCCTTTTCGGGAATGGCCCGCGAGGCCATCGTGTTCGTCGGTGCGCATCCGGACGACACGGAGGGGTTTGCGGCGACTGCGTTCCTGCTCCGCGACAAGTACGACCTTCATGTCGTGGACTTGACGCGCGGCGAGCGCGGACTTGGCGCAAAGGGGCTTGCGGACGGGTCGACCGGGCGAATCCGCGTCAGGGAGGAGCAGGAGGCCTGCCGCCTGCTGGGCGCGACGCCGCATTTTCTCTGCGAGGTCAACGGCCGGTGCCACGCGAGCGCGCAGGCGGCGGCGGAACTGACGGCCCTTCTGAAGGAGATAAGGCCCAAGGCCGTCTTCTCCCATTGGCCCGTGGACAAGCATTCGGATCACGTCCAGTGCGCGGCGACGGTCGCCTTTTCGCTGGACGAGCTCTGGGTCTCCGAGAACTGGCGTCCGCAGTTCTACTTCTATGAGGTCTTGCCGGGCCAGACGCGCAACTGGTCGCCGATCTACTCCGTCGACGTGACGAAGACGATGGACCTGAAGTCCGCCATGTTGCGCAAGTATGCCTGCCAGAACCCGGACGACTCCCTCGTGCGCGCCAAGGTCGCCCAGGCGGAACGGCGCGGACGCGAGCGCGATCCGCCCTGCCGGTATGCGGAGACGTATACGACGTTCGACGGAAAGCCCATTAAGGGCGGCGTTCTGGAGGAACTCCCCGAAACGGCCATTCTGAAGCGAGGCTGCAGATGGTGCGCAAAGCAAAGCTCGGCAGAACTAACAGAATGAAAGGAATCTGTACGGCAAGGAAAACGACGTACCGATAGGAAGGTTGGCCGCGTGGAGGGCATCAGACGACTGCGAAGCAATCACTTAAAAGCCAAGAAAGGAACAAGATCGTGACAACAGGAAAGGCTCTCGATGAGAAGAAATACAACATAGGGCTGGAGCTCCTGCGGGTTCTCATGTGCTATGCGGTGGTGAACACGCATTTCTGGAACTTCTGGGAGGCGTTTCCGCATGGCGGCGCACCGTGGCTCTTCCGGTTCGTCAACGCCTGCATCCCCTATGCCGTCCCGGTGTTCATGCTTATGACGTTCTATTTCTCGTCCGCGCATTTCCGGGCCGCAGACGGCGCGTGGATGCGCAAGCGCCTCGTGCGGCTGGCCCTGCCGTTCGTCGGGTGGACGCTCGTCACGTTCGTCGTGTTCAAGGCGCTGGCGCCGCTCTCGGCGGAGTTCGCCTGCACGTTCCGGGACCTCTGGCTGCAGCTGCTGCTGGGGACGACGAAGGCCCTGGGGTCCCAGATGTGGTTTCAGGCCGTGCTCCTGATCCTGACGGCGTTCTTTGCGGCGTTCTTTCGCCTGGTCAGGGCCGAGCGCGTCGCATGGGCGCTGTCTCTCGTCTGCCTGGCGGCCGTCGCCCTCGAATATTCGGGCGTGAACTTCTGGCTCTTCAAGGACGGCATCTACGAGGTTCGCAATCCGCTCGGCCGCGTCATCCCGATGCTGTCCTATGCCTGCGTCGGGCTGCTGCTGGGCATGAGGAGGGAGTCCTTTGCGCGCGTCCCGACCGGCTCGCGCTGGCTGGCCGTCGCGCTCGGGCTGGCGGTCGCGGCGTTCCTGATGAACGTCAAGGTGTTCGTCGTGCCGGACGGCTTCTACTACCGCGGGCTCCAGATGCTGGCGACGGCCCTTGCGCTTGTCGCGGCATTCGCCATGCTGCCGACGGGCCGCGTTCCGCCCCTTGCCGCGAAGGCGCTGCTGGCCGTCTCCAGGTACACGATGGGCATCTACTTCGTCCACATTCTGGTCGGGCGCGTCCTGACGGTCTTTCTCTTTCCCGTTCTCGGGCTGAAGGCGAAGTGCTTTGCGGGCACGTTCGTGGTCTTTGCCGCCTGCTGGCTGCTTTGCGCAGCCCTGGCGCGTCTGCTGCCGAAATCCCTGAAGGGGATGATCCAGTGACGTCGACTGTCAGGGTGGCGGGACTCGTATCGCACGGGGCGCGAACGTCTGCAATCTGGCGTTCCGTCTCCGGGTCGGGATGGTGTGGCTGATAGCGAAAGGAAAGACGCATGAAAATACGGATTACATTTGGACTGTGCCTGCTCGCCTCGACGCTGGGGTTCGCCTCCGGCGTGGAGGTGGGGGACGGGTGGAAGATCGTCTATCCCGCGTCCGGGAATGACGGCGTGGAGCAGGGCCTCAAGCTGGTCTGCGACGAGCTGAGCTCCGCCATGGACGAGGCCATGGGCGCCAAGGTCGCGGTGGTGAAGGGCGATGAAGGCGCCGCGGCGAAGGGCGGGCGCATCTTCGTCGGCGGCGCGTTCGCCCGGAAGGCCGGGCTGCTTACGGACGACTTCAGAGATTGGGACAACGCCATCGCGGAGAAGGGCGGGGACCTCTACTTCTTTGGCCGCGACCGCACCGGGTCCCGTCCGGACAGCTGCAAGGGGTGCGTCATGCCGAGCGCGCTCGCAACCGTCCGCTTCATGAAGGGCTACATGGGCGTGCTCTTCCTTATGCCGGGCAGGATCGGCCGCGAGGTGCCGAAGCTCGAGCGCCTCGGCGTGCCCAAGGGCTGCCTCGACCGCGCTTCGGTGAAGGGCGCGTATCAGGTCGGCCGCACGTTCAACTACGCATTCAACCTCGCGAACGGCATCTACGGCGCGGGCGCGTTCCACACCTACGGCGGCCACACCTACCCCAGCGCCTGTCCGCGCAAGAAGTACTTCAAGGAGCATCCCGAGTATTTCGCGATGGACGCGGGCGGCAGGCGCGCGTGGGGCTCGACGGACGGCTCCCAGGCCTGCTGCATCTCGAACCCTGGCTTCAGGCGGCTCCTGGTCGAAGAGCTGCTGCGCCGCTACGACGCCGGAGCCGACGTCTGCGAACTCGCGCAGCAGGACGGCGGCGACCGCTGCCATTGCGACGAGTGCCGCAGGCTCCACGGCACGGGGGACGACTGGAGCGAGAAGTACTGGCTGTTCCACCGCGACGTGGCCGAGGAGATCATGCGCCTTCGCCCCGGCAAGCTCGTCCAGATCCTGAGCTACGGGGCGACGGCCCATCCGCCGAAGTCGTTCAAGGCGTTCCCCGCCAACGTCATGATAGAGGTGTGCCAGTACGAGGAGGAGCACATGCGGCGGTGGAACGGCTACGTCGTGCCGCACGGCTTCACCTACTACATCTACAACTGGGGCTGGTACCAGCTGCCCGGCTTCTCGCCGAAGTGCTCGATCGCCGGGCTAGTCAGCCAGGTGCGCCGCTTCTACCGCTATGGGATGAATGGCATCTATCGGTGCGGCAACGGCGAGATGTTCGGCATGGAGGGGCCTGCCTACTGGGTCTACGGGAATCTGATCGAGGATCCCAACACGGACGCCATCTCCTGCCTTGCGACCTACTACCGCGGCGCGTTCGGCCCGGCCGCCGAGGCGATGAAGCTCTTCTACGACGACCTCGAGATGCCGCTTTCGAAGGTGGAGAAGCGCAATTCGACGTGCGCGGACGACCTTTTCGAGGCCACGATCAACCGCACGAAGCGGCTGGACCCCATAGACGCGCTGGCGACCATCTACACGCCGGCGCGCATCGCGCGGATGGACGCCGCGCTCGCGGAGGCGGAGCGGACGGAAGGCCTCTCCGGCAAGCAGCGGAAGCGACTGGAGCTCGTCCGGACGGAATGGAACTACGTCCGCAACATCGGCGAGATCGCCTCGCTCTACGTCCGGTACACTGCGCGTCCTACGCTGGAGACGCGCGATCTCATCCTCGCCGCGCTCGACGCTCGCAAGGCGATGATCGCGGATCTGTTCCGTGACGGCAAGATGCGCTACGTCGAGGGCTGGCCCGAGCTCGGCCCGCTCTTCGGCGGCCCGTCGAA
>SAMEA104315424__coassemble_650_pt1 | contig 22951 bp, 28 predicted proteins | sample SAMEA104315424__metabat2_low_PE_034 | metagenome-assembled genome bin SAMEA104315424 (sample SAMEA104315424) | gut metagenome | biome: Monkey gut; feature: monkey-associated habitat; material: faeces | place: China | collected 2013 | reverse complement strand
GTGCTGGTTCTTCCAGTAGGTGGTCGGCTCGCGGAAGACGTGCTTCGCCCCGCACACGCAGAGGCAGTTCGTCACGCCGCGCACCTCCGAGCCGTCGAAGTCGTGCAGCGGGCCATTTGCGGATGGGAGCATGGCGGTGGCGAAGAACGTGGTGTTGGAGACCTCCGGCACGAAATCAATCTCGGACGAGTACACGCCGCACCAGCACCGGCATATGCGGTTGCCCGCATCGTCCGTAGCGCCCTCCTTCAGGACGTGGAACGATTCGGCGGCGTATTCGTCGCCGTTCTGCGGGGTGCCGCACACCGCGCACACGCGGCACTTGCTCGACTGGGAGTAGCCGGGATGGGTGCGGAGGCACTGGCACCGGCACGGGACGGCGGCGTTCCGTATGGCGTGGAACGCAGGGAGGTCTGTGCGGTCGTACGGATAGCCGCCGCACTTGCACCCGCATCCGGACGCGCTCGGCCTGTGCCACTTGGGCATCAGGTTCGCAAGGAGCGTATCGGAATCGGTCGCGCCCAGGCCGATGCTCCACGAATGTCGGGACGGTGCGCCGCCGTACGTGCCGTTGTAGCAGAGGCATCCGCAGCCGGACGAAGACGGCGTGTGCCAGGCCTCGCCGTCCGGATCCTCGAACTTGTGGCGCGGATACGCCACGCCGTCCACGGTGATGGAGCCCTCCGCTGCGCCCTCGACCTTCAGGCACACGGCGCATATGGCGTTGCACGGCCACGGGGCGGCGGTCTCCGAATCGGACACGCGGTTTGGCCTGTGGACCTGCCCGCAGGTGCACAGGCACGAATGCGCGGCGTTCCCGAACTGGTGGAAATCCGCGAACTCGGAAGGGAGCGCTCCGCCGTTGGCGGTGTCGTATGCGCCGCACGCGCATCCGCACCTCGTGGAGTACGTCGGATCGGCCAGCGCGGAGACCGAGCCCGCCTCCGCCTCGGCGCGCGGCGTGTGGTCGCTCCACTTCGCGGCGCGGAGCGAGACGTGCCGCGTATCGAACGCGGGATAGCTGTGCGTTATGTAGCGCTCCCTGTCCTCCACCATGCCGCAGCGCGAGCAGATGGCCTTGCACCAAGGCGAATCGCCGGCGTACTTCGCGTGGCGCACGTACCCGCCGTCAAGGGCCTTGTCCTTCGAGCAGTAGCACATGCACGAATAGTCGAGGCTCGGCCAGGCGAGCGTATGGGCGGGGATGTTGTGGAAGTCCTGCGGCCAGGAGGATTCGTTCGCCGTCGTGTAGACGCCGCAGCCGCAGCGGCATTCGCCCGCGCCCTCGCCGGCGGCGCGATGGTCGTTGTACTTCACGAGCGTCGCGGTGTCCGCGCCGTACTTCATGCACCGAACGCAGCACTTGCACCCGTCGCCGCCGTCCACGTCGTCCGAATACGTGAAGACGCCGTCGCCGCCCTTGCGCACCCGTCCCTCGCGGTGCTGCGCGACGCCCTGGTTAGCGCATCCCTCCACGCCGCACCTGCACCCGTTCCGGCCGCGCCACTCGTCGAGCGCATCGCGGTCGTAGCCGCCCTTGCCGTCGGAATACCTGGCGTTGACCTTCCATGCGGAGGCAAGCGCGACCTCGTCGGACAGGTCGGGGTTCTCCCACGTGGCGGAGTCGAACACCCAGAAGTCGTCAGGGGCGGGGCATGGGTGCGGCGGCATCTGCGGCGCAGACACCTCCGCCTCCGTCCGGTCCGTGCCGATGGCGGCGACAAGCTGCCGCCACACGTCCGAGGACTCGAACTCCGCGCGCGTCATGCGTCCGAACCCCTCGACGTTCCAGATCGAATCCCAGTCGCCGAAGTTCCAGTTGTCCAGGTCCCTCGCCGCGGCCTCCGCCTCGGCCTTCAAGACGAACGGCCCCGACGGCCCCCGGTACACGCCCTGCAGCCCCCTGGGCGTGAAGGTGACGGTGGAGGCCTTGCCGAACCTGTTGACGCGGGTGAAGGTGATCGTGCCGATCGCCATCGTGGACTCGGAGTTTACCGTGTAGACGGTCTCGCCCGTCGTGCGGGCATTGAGCGACGGGACGGCGAGCGAAAGCGCGGCACGGATCCACGAGACGGAAGGGGCGGCGGACGAAAGCAGCACGGCGGAGGCCCGGTCCGGGAGCGTGGTGGAGCGGATGGCGAAGCGAACCGAGCGGTTCCCGGCGAGGTAGAGGCACGTGTCGCCGTCCAGCCCCATGCGCCAGACGCCGTTCGTCGAATCCGCCGCCCAGAAGCGGCCCATGCGCACGAGGTTCGTCGAAACGCCGCCCGCCGAGTTCGTGGCCACGCCCTCCACCGTGTACGGCGCGGCGTGTATGGCCGCAATGAGCGGGTTGGAGCGGTTCACGTAGTCGCCATCGGGGTTGAGCATGTAGAACGTGCCGGCGGGTATCTCCGCCACGGTGGACGACACGACCTTCAGCGCGGGGCGGCCTCCGATCCCGGCGCGGATCGCGCATCTGTACGTGGCGTTCGTGTCGCCGCCCGCGAACGACGCGGCGGGGATGTCGTCGATAACGTCGATGTTCGTTGCGGACGAGCTGCGCACTACGCCCGCGAGCGCGTCCGCAACGTGGCGGCGCACCCATTCCTGCGTGGCGCCGATGCCGAAAGCCTCGAATGCGGCGAACGCCGCCGCGCACATTGCCGCGATCCTCTTCATTCCCCGTCCTCCGCCGGAACCTTCTCGAACTCGTACGTGTACTCGCCAGTCTCGTCCATCACCGCGACGCAGTTCACCCATCCGCCGCCCTTGACCGGCATCTTCGCCACGGCAAGCGGCGTGCCGGGCGCGGGGGCGGCGCCTCCGGCCGTGAACGGGCCTACGACTGCCACGCCGCGACCGAGCGACACGCATTCGCCGCATTCGTCCTCGGCGTGGATCTCGTACTCCACCGTGCCGGCGTCGGCGAAGGCGGCGGCAGGGATGGACACGCGCCACTCGCCGGGGGCGCGGAGGCGCACGGCGGCGAAGTCCGTGAACGATCCCGCCGCCGACACCAGCCGGAGGAATACGCCGCAGAGGTCGTCCGGCACGTTGGCGACGACGGCGCGGAACGCGGAATGCTGCCGCGCGAAAAGCGTCATGAGCGGCACGTTGAGCCGCGCCACGTTGGTCTGTATCCTTGCGTTTACGTTTTCCATCGCCTATCCCTATCCCTTGAGCTGGTCCATGTTCACCGACTCCGTGCGGATCGTCTGCGCACCGACCTTCTGCAGGCATCCGAACCTGTCGAACTCGCAGAGCCGCCACGCGATCGAACGGCTCACGCCGTCGCCCCATGAATCCGTGGGGAGGTAGACTTTCACGCCAACCGGGTTGCGGTTCGCGTCAACATCGCCCCGCGTCCATGCGGTGTCCAGGAGCGCGTTGAGGGCGTGTCCATCCGACACGGCGGAATCCGCCGCGCTCGGCTTCTCGAAGTCCTTGAATTCCGTCTCGTCCCGCCAGAGCGTCTTTTCCGTGCGGAGCGCGTCCGCGACCGCCATGGGGTCGATGTCGATGAACACGGGTGCGCCGACGCCGGGGCGCGACGGCTTGAAGATAATGATGCCGAGTCCGCCTACAAGGGCGTTGAGGAACCCCGCTACGCGGTTGTACCATTCGACCCCCACGGCGGCGAATGGCATGCCGTCCCTGAAATCGTCCTTTACGTGAAAGCTCATGTCGTTACGCTTACCTCCAGATTCGCGTTCCTTTCGGTGATGCGGACGATCCACAGCGCGGAATCGCCGTCCTGCACACGCTCTATCTGCCGCGAGTAAGTCTCAACGGGGTTCGTGCCGCCCGAATACGTGGTCGCCGCCGACAGGGTGACGGTCACTCCGCCCGCGACGGTGACGGCGCCCGTGGCGTGCGCGGCGTCGTAGTCGAGTCCCACGATCTCCTTGACGGTCTCCGTGACGGCCGCCGACCAGATGACGCGCCGCCACGCCTTGGCCACACCGTCGACGAACAGGGCGGGCTCGATCTCGCACGAGAGCAGGGTGCGGTACTCGCGCCGCGAGACCTCGCCACGATATCCATCTTGATACGAGGAGCAGCCCATTGTCATTCCCCTCCCTTCATGGTGAGCAGGCTTTCAAGCCGCTCCTTCGTCTGGCGGGTGTTCTCGGCGATCTCGACGAGGGCGCGTTCCGACTGCTCCTTGCGTTCCTTCGCGAGCGCGACCTCGCGCACGGCGCGGTCGTCCACGTTGAGCTTCTCGGAGGTGCGCCAGTCGCGGCGGCGCGAGCGCAGAGACCTGAAGTCCCTCTCCCACGACTTCTCCGCCTCCTTCTGCGCCTTTTCCTCGTCCATGACGGCCTGCATGGCGGACTTGTCGCGGTAGAGATGCCATGCGTTCGAGAGATCCTGCGTGGCCTGCGAAAGCTGCGCCTCGAAGAACGAGCGGCTGCGCTCCTGTTCCGCAATCGAACGGCGGATGGCGTCGGCTTCCTGCTTACGCGCTTCTGTGGCACGCTTCTCGGCTTCCTGGCGATCCTTCGCGGCCTTGCGCTCTGCCTCGAGCTGAAGTTTCGCGTACTCGGCCTGTGCCGCCTTCATCTGCTTGATCGTGAGGTCTGATTCCGTCTGCTGCGCCTGTGCGACGTTGGCGGACGCTTCATCGAGGGCGGCGGCCCTGCGCAGCTCTGCCGCCTTGAGCGCTTCCGCAGACGCCTCCTCTTGCGCTTGCGCGGCGATGCGCCGGTTCGTGGCGTCGGCGGCGTTCTTCTCTGCGGTGCGGAGCTGACGCTTGCGCATGCGCAGGAAATCCGGATCGACTTCTTCCAGGTTCTCCGCCTCCTTCGCTTTCTTCTTGGCTTCCGCCAGGGCGCGTTTCGCGTCACGCTCGGCCTTTTCCGCGTCGGCGGCCCGATGGGCGTCATCCTCTGCCTGCTTCGTGGCGCGTTCGATCGCCTCGGCGTGGCGGTTCTCCGTCTCGGCGAGCTTTGCCTGAGCGATGAGGATGTCATGCCCGGCACCGATGAGCGCCGCTTCGTCGGCGGTGGACGCGCCGGCCATTGCCTCCTGCTTCTCGCGGCCCATCTTGGCGAGCTCTGCGGCATCCCCGGCGGCGGCGGTCTCATCCTTCGCCCGTGCGACCTTGAGGTATGCGTTGGCCATCGCGTCGAACGCGGACGCCGCCCGCGCCGCGTCGTCTGCGGCCTTGGATATCTGCCTGTCGAGCTTCTCGATCTCGTCTGCGCGGATCTTGGCGAGGCGCTTGTGCATGGCCTCGAGACGGTCTTCTGCAAGTTTCTTGAGCGCCTCAGCCGCACGTTCCGCCTTGGACTGGATCCACCCGATTGCGACGCTGATGCCGGCCAAGACAGCGCCGACAGGACCGAGCGCTGCAAATCCTGTAATCATGCCGTTCAGCGCACCCGTGACCTTGCCGACCGTGCCGCCCATGCCGCCCATGATGCCGGAAAGACCCATCATGCCCTTTGCTACGCTTTTCGCCGTAGCGGAAACCTTGGACATCGCAGAGTGTACCTGGTTCGAGATCCTGTCCTCGAACCAGCCCTTGACCTTCAGCCATATTTCGTTCGAGCTTGCCATTTTATGGTACAATTACGGGCATGAATTTCATGGGCAGGGAACTTTCAGACCAGGAGTGCAGCCTTGTAGGCTGCGGTCTGATGCCGCTCAGGCCCATGACGCCGGATGAGATGGCGCGTGAGGATGAGCGGCGGCGGCGCGAAGCGGAATGGATCAACCGGCATCCGTACCGCTTTCTGCTCAAGTTCACTCTGGCTCTTTCTTTTCTCATTTTCAGCATTTGGGCCGTCCATCGGAATTGGGTGAATGCTGTTGGTTCGCCGCCGTCCTGGCGCGCGCCCTGATTTCCTCGCGGGCACGGACGTATGCGCCGAATGCGGCATTGCGGTCGTGATCCACATCGACACGCCTGTCCATGATGTCGATGCGTTCCACAGCCTCGTGGATCTCCGACGCTGTAAGCCGCTTGGCGTCATCGATGGAGAGGCCGATTCGCCGGGCGGTCGCACCGATGAACACGCCGAGCGCCGGAGATTCAGGCGCATCGGTGAAATCCGGACTCGCGTCTGTGCGCGGCTTTGGCGGCGCCATCTCGGTGGCTGTCCAGTCTGCGCCGAACAGCACGTAGTCAATGATGTCGGCCAGGAGCGCAGACGTCATCGCCACGAGATGCCGCCTGGCGAAGTCGAACACGGCCTTGATGCATCGCTCCGGCCTGTATGCGTCCGGCAGCTCCGTATGGTCGCGCGTGAGCGCATAGGCGTGGACGGCGCGGAAGTTGCGCTCTGCGGAGAGGTCAATGAACGTGCCGACGCGCTCGATCCACATGTCATGCCCGAGCGTCGGCTCCCGGAACGCGAGATCGCCCCAGAAGACGGCGCGGCGCAGGTGCACCGCACCCACCGGCCTGGCGGTGAGCTTCACCTTCACCGCGAGCGCGTTGAGGCGGATGATGTCGGCGGGCGTGAACTCCACGCCCTGCGCCGACATCTGCCGGTAGTCCTTCATGAACAGGTCGGACACCATGGCTTCACCCGCCTCCATCACGATCCGCTGGACTTGGAAAGCGGCTTGGACAGCGTGACCGTCCACTCCGGCAGATCGGAATCCTGGTCCGAACACGTGAGGGGGGCGGATACGTCCCATCTGGTGGCGGCGGTGACGGTCGGCTCAACTTCGCCGTACTGGCCTATCGTCGCGGACACCCGCGCGCGGCCGGAGTGGACGTCGGACGCGACGATCGCGCCGTTGACGGTATGGACGTTCACGGTGCACTCGATGTCGATGGAGCATTTCGTCAGTTCGCAGCCGTCGCCGGAGAGCGTGAACGCCTCCATCAGTATCTCCGCGACCTCCGCCGGGGATATGGCGAAATCTGGGATGTCGAAATGGCTGCACGACGAATCGGCCGCGCCGGACTCGATCTCGCGGCACGTTGCGGTGAGCTTCGGCTCCGCCCCTGCGGCGTTCTCGTAGTGGATCGAGGCGAGCGCATACTTCTTGCCGTCCACGGTAGTGACCGTGCCGAGCCTCTTGCCGGTGACGGTGCCGCTCCCGACGATGGCGTACTCGCAGTTCGGCGATGCCGCCGACCCGTATGCCTTCGTGGCCTTGATGGATGCGTTCGCGCCAATCTTCTCCAGGTACTGGCCGGTGCGGTTCATCGTCGCCGACTTGATCTGGAGCAGGCTCGCGTCGGCAAGCCCGCAATAGTCTGTCTTTGTCTCCCAACTCATTATGATCCTCCTTTTCTGACAATTCCCCTGACGGTGAACTTCTGCGTGACCGTCCAGACGCGGCGCGGTTCGCCGGCGAAGCCGACGTCGCCGCCGTCGAGACGGAGTCCGACGGGCGCGAAGCCCGGAACTGAAAAGTCGTTCCTGACCGCCTCGATGGACATCTGCCAACCCTGCAGCAGGGCCATGAGGGGCTCGGTGTATCCGGCGAGCGCCCCGCCTGTCGGAGCGGCCTCGATGCGGACGGAAAGCGAAAGCGCCACGGGGATGTCTGCGCGCGGCGTGGTGAACGCCTCGAACGAGCGCGTCCCTGCGGCGACGCGGAGAAACGCCTTCGCCTGCGGCATCTCGCCGCCCTTGACGGATCCGTCCGCCGCCGACTGCCAGAAGCCGTCAACGTCGAGGCCGTCCATCCGGAGAGCGGAGATGGCGGAGATGACGGCGCGCTCGATGTCCTTCTCGATCATGGCGCCCTCCTTTTGCCGACCAGCTCTGGGAAGGGCGTCGGAATGTCCTGTGCGAGATTGCCGGACTGGTGCAGCACATGCTGAAGCCGTCCGGCGATCTTGTTTGCGGCCTTCTTGAGCGCGATGGCGACGTCCGACGGCCCGCCCTTGAGCGCGGCGAGCGCGTAGTCGAGCGTGTCGCGCATCTCGATCGCCATCTCATGCCCCATCACCGAGGTCGAGACCTGGACGAATTTCGGGGCGGCTGCCTTTGCGCGAGGGCCGGCATCGAAGCTCACGTTTCGCGTGGAAAGCTTTTGCATGGCCAGGCCGAGCGTGTACTGGGCGAGGCCGCCAATCTGACGCTTGCGGCCAGCCGAGCGGTTTTCCTCGTATTTGAGGACGTTCGCCCGGTTCAGCGCCACGGCGAAATACGGCTTGTCGCGTCGATGCATCGGCACGACGCGAAAGACATGCTGCTGGCTGAGCGGAACGCCCTCATCCTCGAGAAGCCGAACGCGGAGATTGCGCATCGGCACACGGTGCCCGAGCCTGTTTCTCAAAACGAAGACGCCGGAATGTCCAGACTTCTTCACAAAGTAGCTGTTCGACCGATGGGCGGACGGCACCAACTCGTCGCGAAGCTCGATCTTCGGCTTCGTCTTGGCGTTCGGCTTTGCCTTGCGAGTCGCCGCCCGTATTGAATCTATTGCGGTTATCATCGTGGCGACGGCGGAATCACGTGCCGTCTCATGGAGGATTTCACAACGTTTCGCCATGAGGCGGGAAAGCGCCTCAAGCGGCTGCTTGTCGCCGTAGGTCGCCTCTGCGGAGAGGTTGATCACGCCACGCCTCCTTTCGTCTGCCGCACGGCGAGGCACCAGTCGCCGATGCGCCTTGACACCTCATAGACCGAATACTGCGCGCCGTCGATCTCCGCGACGTCGCCGATCTGCGGCCGTTCCGTGAACGGCCAGTCCTCCAGGGGAAAGAGAAGCTCGCACTTGCGCACGTTCGCTTCCACATCGCCGTCGGCCATCGCATCCTCGAAGCCGCAGTCGAACACGCAGCACTTCAGCGTGGCGGCGATGTGCCGCCGCGCATCCGAAACGCCGCGCACAGGCACTTCATCCGTGTAGAAGTGCCGGCGCGCCCACGGTCTGTCGAGGATGCCGCCCATTCTCACTCCGTGACGATCTGGAAGTAGCCAGGGGCGCCTGTGGCGTTGCCGGATGCGTCGATCTTGGTGAGCTTAGAGCCGAACAGGCCTTCGCTCGTCCAGTACGCCTCGCCGCGCTTCTGGTCAACGACCACGCGCTCCGTGAGCGTGACGCCGCTGATCTCGTCGGTGAACTCGCCGTACTCGACGAGGTCGCCGACGGCGCCCTTGAGCGGCTTGACCACGCGGTTCACGATGGCGAGCGCGTTCTCGGGGACGATGAATCCCTTGCCCTTGCCGTCGTTTGCCGCCGCGCTGTCACGGTTGACCGTGGGCGCGGAGTAGATGGCCTTGAAGCCGAGCGCCTGACCGATGGCCACGCCGCGGATCACGCCGCCGTCACCTACGACGCTCGCCGTGAGCAGCGAGCAGAGCAGCTTGTGCGTGCTGGGCTCGAGCAGGAGGACGCAGGTGGATGGATCGATCTTCGCGGTGCCTTCGATGTAGGCCGAGAGCGCCAGGAAGTCGGCGAGCGTGGAGCCGCCGAGCGTGATGGCCGCATCGCGCGCGGTGCGCGTGAGCTTGCCGGTCACGGACTTGACGAGCTCGACGGCGACGGCGCGACCCGAGACAGGGCCGAACTTCGACCAGCAGTGCGCCGTCTCGTCCTCGAGGACGTCGAGATCATCCAGAGCGAACGTTGACTTCTTGCGGATGTCCGTCGCCACCTGGAAGTTCTTGATGACGCCCGTGGCGTGGCCGTAGTTGGCCGAATCCTTGTCGAACGTCTCCGCCGTGGCGGTCAGCACATCGACAGCGATTCCGGTGCCGGGCTTGACCGCCTCGTCGGAGAAGTCCGTGGTGAACTGGGAGATGATTTCAAGAGCCGGACGCGCAGCGACGATGACCTTGTCGCTCGCGGTGATCAGACCCTTCTTGGTGAGAGAGGTAGACATTTTGGGTTTCCCTTATTTGGAGGTTTTCTTGGTTTTGGCTCTGGCGTAGTGCTGCTTGCGGATTTCCTCGCGCTTCTCGGCGGATCCTGCCGCATTGAGCGATTTCTGGTACTCCGCTTCGGCATTGTCGCCGTCGCCTGGTGAGAGGACGCCGCCGGTCAGCAGGGCGTGCGCCTTGGTCAGCCGATCTAGCTGCTCACCTTTTGTGGCGAGGTCCTGTTCGGCGGTTTCGGCACGTGTGACGGCGCTGCTCAAATCGGCTTTCGCCTTTTCGAGGTCGCCGCGTAGCGCGTCGAGCTGTCCATTCAAATCCTTGATTGCCGCCTGATGCCTCGCCTCGATGTCGGCGATGGCGGCCTGGTTCTTCGCCTCAATGTCGGCGAGAGCGGCCTTGTGCTGCTCCTGCAGCTCGTTCAGCTTCTTGGATGCACCCTTGTACCGAGACTCCCAGTCCTCTGGAGTCTGCACAGGTTCCGTCGGCTCGCTTGCCTGTGGCGCCGCCCCTGCACCCTGCGGGGAGGTTCCCGCAGGGGCAGGTGTTGCGGGCATTTCGCCCTTCGCGGGAGAATTGGGGCTTCCCTCCGGCGGCCGCACCTTCATGTCGAGGAACTTGGCGGCGGCATCCGGGATGCTCTGGAAATGGTGGCGTGTAACGCAGGCGGCGGCACGGACGGACGCCGGAACGACGGTGCAGGCGAGACCTTGCTTGATGCATTCCTCGCCGCACATCCAGGTCTCTGCCGACATGAGCGACTTCAGGTCGTCGCCGGAGCGAGAAGGGAACTTTGCGCGGTAGAACGACATCATGGCGTCGCGCATCTGGTCCAGCGTCATGGCCGTGTGGCGCATGTCGTCAGCATCGCCCTCGGAGACGCCCCACGGATTGTGGATCATCATGAACGCGCCTTCTTCCATCTGGATTTCGTCGCATGCACATGCCACGACGGATGCCATCGATGCCGCTATGCCGACGATGTGCGCGATCACGTGCGCCTTGCTGTTCTTGATGGCGTTTGCGATTGCGAGACCTGCAATGACAGAGCCTCCGGGTGAATTGATTTCGATCTTCACCTTCTCGCCGTCCGAGCATCCGGAGAGGAATTTCGAGACGGCATCCGGACCGATGGTGCGGATCTTGAAGCCCCACCAGTCGATGTTCGTTGTCTGCGACGCGATTTCGGCGTCTAATCTGAACGTTTTCATTTGTTGTTCTCCTGTTTGCTTCCGCCGTCCGGCGTCAGATCGTTGTCTATCTGCTGTCCGCTCACGGTCTGGAGTGCCGGATGCGGGATGCCTCTCTCGCTGAAGTACGCAAGTTCCTCCTGGATCTCGTCGGCGCGTTCGCGCCAGTCCGGGCCGTAGATGTCGCGGAGCGAGACGGTGAAGTTGCGGAGGCCTTGGCTGATGGCGGCCTGTTCCTTCTGTGCGTCAGGCTCGCGCTTCTTCGGGAAGGAGTAGCTTACGCGGCGGATCCAGTCCGGAGGGAGCGCGAGATTGCGCGGGATGATGCCCTTGCGCTGCGCCCAAGCCGCCCAGCGCCCGACGAGCCAGTCGAGGATGCCGGTCTTGAGCTTCTGCTGTTCATCCTCGAACTTCGGCCAAGTGATGGACTGTTCCACGAGCGACGCGGAGTAGGACGAATCCGCCTTGCCCGTGGCGAACAGCCCGGCGACGCCGTTCGCCCATGACGCGTTCTGCTTGATCCACGTGACCATCCCGATGACGTTGGTGTTCGGATGGTGAGGATTCAGGAGCTCCATCCTGAGTCCGGGCGGCAGCACATCGTAGATTGCGCCGGCGCCCTCGATCTCCGGCAGCTCGAGCGTGGATTCCTCTTCCTCTTCGCCGTCAATCGCGGAGTCCACGGCTGAATCCACGCCGTCAGATGGCGGCACCTGCGCGTCCGGATCGAGGCCGTCCGTGAGGTTCGCCGCATCGTTCTCAGGCTGCGTGACGGTGGCGATGGTCTGCGCCGACTTCTTGGCCGACTGAAGCTCATACTTGGAAAGCGCCTCGAGATCCATCACGGAGCCGACGGACGGTGCGAGGCACGGGACGCTTGCGACCTGGTTGATGCGCTTGACGTGCTGGTAGATCGTGAAGGGAGAATCGAGCCATGCGGCGTCGGCGTCCTTGACGAGCGCCCACACCGCCAGCCGTCCGCGTTCATCCACGAGGCGCGGGAACACGGCGACGCCACGCTGCGACATTGAGCAGAACGCACCGCGCGTCCGTCCGAATTCGTCCTTGATGAGTCCCTGATGCTGAGACCATCCGTCCGGGAACTTCGCCTTGAACTCGCGGTCGGATATTCCCGCCACGGCATCGCCCTCGAACACGATCACCTTGCCGGAATCGCAGACGATCCCGTCGTCGAACAGGAGGACGGCGCGTCCCGTGACGTACTTCGTGCGGACGGCGAGCTTGAGCAGTTCCTGAAGGGGAACGCCGTCGATGAACTCGCATTCGCGTGCCCAGTTGCCGAACAGAGCGCGAAGCTCCTTTGCAGACTCCGCATACTCCTTCGGGAAGGAGAAGGTCGCCTTGCCGCCGACCGTGCCGACGACGTTCAGGTCGAGCTGCGTCAGGAATCCGTTGATGTGGTCGCTGTTGCGCTCCAGGTTCCTGACCAGCGCGATGAGGCGGTTGCGCTCGTTGATGGTGAGCGCGGTTTCCTCTCCGCCGGTCTCGGCGTAGAGGCGTTCGCGCAGAGAGGCGTCCTTCGTGACGGCATCGTACTTGCCGCGTCCGAGATAGCCGTTGTGCCGGAGCGTTGACACGATCCTGCGCACCACTCGACGCCGTTCGTCGAGAGCAAGTGCGGCAAAGGACGGCGGCGGACCGGAACGGCCAGTACTGCGGGAAGGAGCAATAGACTTCCCGCCTGTGGTTTTTGCCGTCGTCGCCGCCGTCCTTTGCCGCTTTGCCATCGTCAGATCCTTCTCACTTTCGCATGGCCGATGCGGAGGGCAGGGCGCCCCGCAAGCGCGCGTTTGAGTTTGGCAATGTCCGACAGATCCTTCGCGATTGCCGCATCCAGCTTTTCGGGCGTCCAGTTCGTGTAGGATCTGGAGCCGCCGCCTGAAGACAGCGAGCCGGATTGGTCGTCCATGAGCAGCTCCCTGCGCCGCGCACGGAATTCGGACACCTCTTTCTGGAGGCGTCTGATCTCGTTTCTGATGGCTGTCGCTTTTGCGCTTGTCATGCCCCTAATTTTAGGGCAGGGTTGCAGCCGGTCAAGAAATCAGGCTGATTTTATTTCCCCATTGGGGAAAACTTTCTGAAAAAATCTATTTTCTTGATGTGCCGCCATCTCGATTTCATCATTTTCCACCTCTGGCGGAACGTATTGCACGACGAGAGCTTTCCGGCATGCCTTGCACTCGCCGTAGATCCTGCGGAGTCCTGTTCGATGGTCGATGGTGCTTCTTCCATTCGCCTTGCGGAATGGATCCCACGTACCGCAGAACGGGCAGACCTCCACCTGTCGCCGAATGACAGGAGCTTTCATCTTCGCACCCATTTCGTCTTTCTCCTGATGATTCTGTGCTTCCCTGCAGTCGCTTTCGCCCTCTGCTGCCTACGCCATTCATCCAGCGTCGGCAGTTCCGTGTGAGGTGTTTCAGCCGGTTTCGGTTCCACGTATCCTTCATCGTATGGCGCAAGACCGGCGTTCGCGGCGATGCATGGATTCTTCATCGGATCGAACAGATCTGCGCTCGGTGGCTTTGTTGCCGCCGTGTCGAGGACGCGCGGCAGGGCATCGTACAGTCGGAACCACGACGCCACGGCGAAGATGCCGGTGCCGACGTCGCAGAAGTGGTTTGCGCCCTGCGATACCCAGTCCCATGCGAGCTTGCCGGACGGATGTACGTAACGTCGTATGAGCCGCTCCGCGCACACCTCGTTCGCGAACGCCCAGTGCCGCATCGGATCGTCGCCGAACAGCGAGACGCTTCCCGGCATGAGCGGCGTTTCGAGGAAGCCGCTCTGGAAGACCTCGCGCCAGTACGGAGCGTGGACGGCGAGGTATTCGCCGAATTCCGACCGCGTGACGAACACATGGTCGCCGCGACCGACAGGGTCTTTCCGTCCCGATCCGAACTGCTGCCATCCGAAGCCGCGAACCGCGCAGACCTGAAAGGGCAGGGCGAGCCGCTTGCGCATGACGAACAGCGTGCGGCTCACCACATCCGGCATGTAGCCCCTGTCGAAGCCGAGCGCCTTGACCTGTACCTTCCGGCGCGTGTCGGCGGTGCGTAGGTCGAGCGATGCGATCTTCGCGGTGACGGCGCGGATCGCGGCGGCGACGGCCCGCTTCTTGGCGAGGTCTGTCGATCCGGGCGGACAGAGCATGCCGTTCTCCGGATATCTGCCATAAGCGATGATGGCGGCGATGCGCCCGCGTCCGAACGCGCCCAGACCATACGAGAGGCCTGTGCCTTTCTGGATGTTGACGTCCACAAAGCCGACAACGGAATCCGTGCCGGGCGGCAGCGTGTACATAGCCGCGCCGTTGAGCGCGTTCGTAACCAGCTCCGGCGTGATGTTCAGATCCTCGCCCTGACCGTCCACGCGCATCTGGTACTCCGCGTTGAACGCCTCCTTGCCGATGGCGGCCATCTTGTTCAGCGCGTGGTGGATGGCGTCATACTCGGTTGCGTGGTCGTAGGCCTCTGGATCCACGCAGACCGTGCCGGCGAAGCGGTGCGCGTTGGCCTTGTACCATGAACGCGACTCCGTCCGCGCGAAGTCGTCGTTCGCGGCGTCGGCGTGGAACGCCTCGATGAACTCGTCGGCCAGCGCCTCGAATCCAGGGCAGAGCTCCAGAAGGAACGGGCAGACGGACGTTGACCAGTTCGGATGCAGGTTCTTGTCGGCGATGCGGTGCGCGAGGTCTCCGAAGCGCTGCGGCGTGATGGTGATGAACGCCGCCATCGTCGCCGTGTTCGCTCCGAGGTTCAGGGCGTCGCCGTGGATGTAGCGGTCGAGCCGTTCCACGGCGGTCGCGCTCCGCGCGTCCCTCTGCGTCTGCGGATCGTCGAACAGGAGGAAGTCCGGACGGTCGCCCAGCTCATTCAGGCCGCGCACGGACGCGCCTACGCCACGGCAGGCGAAGTGTGCGCCGCATGCCGGAGAGACCGGATCGCCGAGATCGTTGCGCAGCATGGGAAGCCGGAACATCATCTCCGACGACTCGAAGCCGATGGGTCTGCCGTGGTAGGTGATTGTGCCGGCGCGCTGCACCACGCCGCCGATCGCGCGGAGCGGAACGGCTACGGCAGGGAAGTCCGCATGGATGGCAGGGAAGGTCTCGAGCGCGGCGAGTACGGCGTTCTTGATGGACTTCGCGAGGGGCTTCGAAGCGGCGATGCAGACGGGGAAGTGGCGGTGTCCGTAGAGGATGGCCCAGATGAAGGCGATGATTGTCCATGTGGTCTTTCCCGCTCCGCGCGTGAATTCCACGGCGAGCTGTCCGCCGGAGAGAATGGCCTGCTGCAGCTTCTTGATGAGGCGGCGGTCGATCTCTTCCGATGCGCGGTGATCCAGGAGCGGACGGCAGAACGTCCATCCGAACAGCTCGAGGTCGTACCGGCACTTCTCGACGAGTCGCGGATGCCTGACCTTCGGAAGGTCGCCCAGCTCGTTCCGCGATGCGATCATCTTCGCCTTGCGGTCGGCGGCCGACATGGGCGGCACCTTCTCCTTCTGCGCCTTGGCCTGCTTCTCGCGGAGCTGCCGTATCGTCTTGGCCTTCTCGTAGGTGGTGCGCTCTGCCGGATCAAGCTTGTGCCCGACCGTCGTCTCTACTCCTTTCAGTGTGATCCCCTGCATCGCAAGCGCCTGTATCTGTTCAAGTGTTGTCATGCGGCGGCGCCTCCGGCGTGAGCGATTCCCAGTCGCACCCTTCGCCGTGTGCCGTTTCCGCCCAGCGGCGACGGATCACGTCGCAGTAGCGAGGCAGTACAGCGCACTTTCTTCGCTTTAGCTTGATCATGGCAGCTCCTTCGCTTCGCTTTCGTTCTTCTCTACCTTTTCCCATGCAAGGCGCAATGCTACGAGCCAAAGGATCACGCGAGGTGAGATGCGCTTCCCGCAATCATACAGCCACACCCAATAGTCGCAATCAATTTCCGAAAGCGCTTCTTTCACACGCTCTGATGCTGTCACGCCTTTTCTGCTGTCGATGGAGATGCCTGGCGACCATGAATCAATATAGTCGTCATAGAAATCATCGGGAAGGATGAGTCCGTCATCTTTGACCCTCCGGTCGAAATCCTCACGGAACCTCTCGCCGCTCCATTCGTATCTGTCGCTCGCCACTACGACCTTCTCGAGAAAGTATCCGTAATCCAGACCGATCTCGCCATTGTCGTTTCGCCATGTGAAGCAGTTCGCCATCCCTTCCAGCGTCGCTGGGCACGTCGGGTAGATGACCGCTTCTCCCAAGTCTCCGGCGATGAATACCCTGTGCGCTCTCTCATGGTCGAAAATGATACGCATGCTATAGACTGTGGAACCGTCAGAACGCCTGAAGTCCAGCACATCTATTCCAAAATCCCCCTTGTGCAGCGTAGCGACATGAGTAGCGAAGCTCTCTTGAGCGCGCTTGATGATTTCATTGATATGGTAGTCCATTGCTTTATCCTTTCATCAGAAGTGTTGCGATCGTAATCTGCCCGGCTGCGGCCCAGTACCACGACCGTGCATAGTCGTGGCACCAGGCGCAGACCGCCGCCTCGGCGAAATCGACGAGGGCGAGGCAGATCGGCAGAATGTGCCGAGCATCGATCACGGCATTTCCTCCTCGTCGCTCCATTCGTCTGATTCCTGTGCGTCATGCTCTCCTTTGGAGGATGTATCTTCCCTTATCCAATTGGCAGTCATGCCCATGAGCGTGTCCAGCGCCTGATCGCCCGCGATTGCGTCCGCGTTCACCGGCATTGGTTCACGCTTCCTGCGCAGCATGGCAAGGATGAGCATCGCGTTGTGTTCCGCTTTCCATCCGCCTTGCTTCGACGGATCGAGGGAGCGGATGATCTCACCGGCGACGATCCGAGTCCAACATCCCGGCGGCACGCATTCACCCTCGTTGAACATGGCGGCGGTGGCGCATTCCTCGATGCCCGTATCCGTTCCGACAAGCTTCCAGGACGACACGGTGCTGAAGCGGAATGCGTGATGGATGTAGAATGGTGCGCAGGTCTTGATCTCGTTAAGGCTGCCGTCCCAGAAGAATTCCGAGAGCAGCTTTGCGAGATGTTCTTCAGCGAGGCACCATTCCGCAAGCTTGCGGATCTCCTTGTTTCGCGCTTTCCTCGCTGCCTTCTCCGCCTTGTCTGCTTCCGATGATGCGCCGGAGGATGCAAGCTTCCTAGGTTCCGGCTCTGCCCATTCGATCACCGTGTCGCCGTCGTATTCCTGATAGACGTGCATCACCGTGCATGTCTTGGTCCGCTTTGGCGATCGGCTGACCTTGTAGGGCGGCCGCGATTCGAGAACGGTGAGTCCTTCGTCTTTCGCGCTCTTGATTGCGGCATCGACCGCTTCTGTGCGTTTCCTGTTGTAGCACTTCGCGCAGAGGCAGGTTCCGAGGGCAGACGGCTCGCCGCTCCAGTCGAACAGCTCCGGCGCACATCCGGTGTTGTTCGGGCATGAGCGGCATTCGGCTGTCTGGAACAGCGCGCCTTTCAGTTCGCGGCTTTCTCTCTTGAAGGCCGACTCGCAATCGCACCAGCGCAGGCCGCCCGGCTCCACATCCTTCCAGGACGCCACGCCCTTGCACCGTTCCTGCAGATCCTTCGGATAGGCCGCGACATGCTCCAGGCAGTCCGTCGAGATGTTCCCTGCGGCAGCCCGCTTGCGCCAAGCGGGAGAGAGGTTGCGGAGGTTCTTGCGCCGGGCGACCCACCGTTCGCCGCGTCCCGTCTCTGCGGCGATTTCTGCGTCTGTCATCCCGTCCTTGATGAGAGTGTCGATGAGGTCCGATTCGAGGATCGGATCCACATCCTGTCTCTGGAGGTTCTCGAGGAACGTCATCCGTTTCGCCTGTTCGGACGTGACCTCCATGACTTCGCACGGTATCGGGTCGAGCCCTGCGGCCTTGCACGCCACCAGCCGTCTGTTGCCGGCGATGACGGTGTATTTCTGCTTGACGACGTCAGCGACGACCACGAGGCGCTGAATCAGTCCGTCCTTTGCGATGGACGCCGTGAGATCCGCGACGCTCTCTGGCGTGATCTTCGATCGCGGGTTCCACGGCGCATGCTGCAGGTCGGCAGCCGGGATGTCGCGCGGCGTCCGCTTGGGCGCCACCGGCTGAGTGGTGGCAGCACTCTTCTTGTCGTTCGCGGCTTTCGCCGTCTTGACCTTCTTGGCGGCCGACTTGACCACCTTCTTTGCTTGCTCTTTCTTCTTCATCAGTTTTGCTCTTTCTGCTTGCCGTCATCTCACCATGAGTGACGAAATCTGCTTGTTTGCGGCGATGGCCATTTCGCCGGTCCGCGCGAGCGTGCGCGTGGCGAGGTCGAGTTGCGCCTGCATGATGCGGATCGTGCGCTTCTGCCTTGTGCATCGTTCGAGAAGCATTTCCCGCGTTTCGTAGTTTGGATCTTTTCTTCTTGGCATGGTTTTCTCCTTCAGAATTCTTCATCTGCCGGGTCGTCATAGTCGCCGGCGTAGTCGTCCATGAGATCGTGTTGCACGGTCGGTTGCGGCTCTGGTTCGGGTTTCGGAATCGAGTCGGCATCTGCGACGCCTTCGTCGTCGATGAGCGTACCGTTGCGGCGAAGGGCAGCTTCGAGCGGATCGTGCCGCCAGTCCGAATGCACCCGTGCGTAGAGAGGCGCGAAGTCCTGCGTTGATTTCGCGGTGACGCCGTATCCGGACACTGTGACGGTCGGTTGCGCGGCCCAGTCGCCGAGCATCAGGCAGCAGTACTTCTTGTAAAAGACGAACGGGAACCAGACGTCCGGCCCGGCCTGACCGTTCTGGTTCTTCGCGATGATGAACCTCACGGGATCGATGCCCTTGAATTCGACCTGCGAGACGCTTGGCGTAAGGCCGAGCGGTGCGCGTGTCCTGCCCGTGGCGTCTGGCGTGAGCCATTGGCTCTTGACCTCCTTTTCGCGGTGGAGGATCCACACGGCGAACGCATCCTGTTCGAGTGCGCCGGATCCGCGCAGGTCGCTCGCGGTCGGGACACGCCCGCCGTCCTTCTCGCACTCTCGGTTGAGCTGCGAGAGGGCGATCACCGGCATGGAGAGATCCACGGCGATTGACTTCAGGACTCCGCTCACGTACTCGATGCGTTCCTCTGTGTTCGAGAAGCGCTGCCGAGATCTAAGGAGTTGGACGAAGTCAACGACCAGCACGTCGAGCTTCCCGGCGGCGCGCATCGCCACCGCCCAGGCGCGTAGCTTGTCCACATCGCGGAAGTCCACCATGACGAGCGGCCACTTGCGGATCTCTGCGGCGGCGGCCTCCATCGCCACGATGTCCTCGTGCGTGGTTGTCCCGAACGACGCCTTGTTGAAGCTCACGCGGGAGCGTTCGCCGAGCGGACGCTTCATCAGCTGCTTGAGCGCCATGTCGAGGGAGTCGAATCCGACCTTGATTCCGCGTTCACACCAGAAGCGCACGAAGTTCAGGAGAAACGCCGTCTTGCCGACAGACGGACGGGCGCCGACGTAGTAGAGACCTTCCTGTACGCCGTTCGCCTTTAGGTTCACGACCTGCCAGGGAAGGGGAATGCCGGGCGTGTAGTCCAGCCGCTTTTCCTCGATGCGGATGCGCCGAGCCTCTCGATACTCCGCCAGAACCTTGTCGATGATATCCGCGGGCGCCGTGGTTTTTGCGCCCATAGCCGACGCGAGGATCTCTGTGATGCGAGCGTTGAGGTTTGCGATGGCGTCTGGCGCAGACCATCCGCCCTCGATCTCCTTGTGGAACGCTGCCTGTGCCTTGCCGAGCCGCCGGATCATGACTTCCGAACGCAGGATCTCGATGTGGTACTCGAGGTGCGCCGTGGTGGTGTAGGATGTAAACGCCGATTCTATATCCACCATCGAGATGTCCACGGGATCGTCTTTCGGGTTCAGGCGCGCGCCGATTTTTCGCACCCGGTCGAGCACCTGAATGGCGAAGCCGCCAGAATCGGTGTCCACACCCTGCGCCGAGAACGTGTCCAGTACGGCGCTCCAGACGAGCCGCCACCGTGGATCTCCGAACCAGTCCGGCAGCACTCCGCGTTCGATGGCTCTGGGCACGGCGTAGTTCGGATCCTGAAGCGCCGTTCCGATGACGCCCAGCTCCGCTTCCTTGACCACCTCAGGTTTCGTTATCATCCGGCTCGCCCCCTCATGATATCAGCTCCCCGTCCGTGATGGACGGCGCCACCGACGGCGCAGGTTCTCCCCCAGAAGGGCGCGGCGGTGTTTTTCGCTTTTCCTGTGCCCACCACCCGCGCAGAACCGAGGCGAGGTTCCGCCTCGTCACATCGAACATCCGTCCGGCAGTCCCTCGCGCCTGCCAGCCGAGCTTCTGCATCTCGGGCAGGAAGTACCCGATCGCAAACTCTTTCGGCACGCCGAGGTTGTGCGCCGCAATTCGAACATCTTCCGCTGTGACGCGTGTGCCACTCTTACTTACTTCCTTACTTACTTCCTTACTTACTTGTTCGTCACAATCTGTGACGTTCGTCACATCGTCACATTCGTCACATTCGTCACATCCGCCACCGTTGGAGGGCGTTTCTGTGACGTTTGTGACGCTTGTGACGTTCGTCACACCGTCACTTGCGTCACTTTCGTCACATTCGGCACCTTTCCCGGCAAGTCTGGCGCGGTACTCTGCGGTCCTTTGCGCTCCTGTTTTGGCTCCCGGACGTGGTTTCTCGGCTCTTGATGGCCTCTCGCAGATCTCTTTTGCCTCTGCGACGATGCCTGCAACAAGGAATTCGAACATTGCGAACTTCTTTGGAAGCCGGTAGTCGGTCAATCCTCGAACCTGCGCATAGGCTGCGCCGATCACCGCCGTCCGTGCTTCTCCGGCCAGACCGTCGAGCGTGGAGGTCAGCGCCGAGTGTACTATGAAGCCGCGACCTTTCACGCCTTGCCCTCCGCCTTGGCTTTCTTCTTCCGCCAGACCTCTACCGCAATCTCCGAGCGTCTGTACGCTTCGCGGCAAAGCACGACCACTCCGGCTTGCGATCTCGAGAAGTCCGTGCCTCCGACCAGCGCCGTGTAAATCCGCGCCTGGAACGCCTCTACGCCCGTTCCTACAATCGGCGCGCTACTTGTGCGTCCGGACGGTTCGGATGCGTCCGGCGGCCTCTGCGCTGCCGTCTGCTTCGTTTCGGCGGTGTTCGCCTGTTCTTCTGCAAGTTTCTTGATCGTTGCTTTATTCATTGGTTTCTCCTGAAAATCGTTACTCAGTCTCATCGCCGCACCTTCGCGCTTGCGGGCTTGACCCTCGAAAAGGTCTCAGAACCTATCCCCGGGGGGCTCGGCCGACCGACCGGCGAGCGACGGACACGAGGCAATTCGCTTTCTCGTGGCATGAACCTCCCCGCCATAAAAAAACCGCGCGCCCCCACTGGCCCGATCCGCTCGCACTTCATGACCTCAATGTCGCGCATCGCAGCGTAGTCACACGGTTGCGGCTGCCTGTATGCCCTGTCACTCATGACAAGTCTGAATCTGGCGTTCCCTTTGGCCTTGGCTGCGCTTACCGCCACCGTCTCGATCGTGCCCATGTCCGTCACGACCCTCCACCGCATTTTCTCCGTGTGTTCCACAATCATACCGCCGCCACCTTTCCGAAGTTCTTAACGCTCTCGAGCGTCACACGCCCGCTGCCCTTGTCGCCGGCACGTTCGAGCCGACCTTCTTTCACGAACTTCATAATCGTTTTATCGCTGTTCTTACTCTTGAAGCCAAGCATCTCCGCCGCCTCCCAGTACGTCACCGCCACCCTCGGCAGCGCAGCCGGTCGCCCGTCTATCACGCGCTCGATGTCCGCGATCTGCTGTTGGCTCAGTCCAAGCCTCGGCATCTCGCAGATGTTCAGCAGGAATGTCTTGTCCTCGATCGTCATGGCCGTCACTCCCAGTGATACCCGCTCATGGCGCAGCAGAGCCACGCGAACGCCTCCGCCATTGCGAGAAGGGCGATCATGCCCAGAATCTCCCATACGTGCCTCATCGCGGGTCCCCCTCAGCGACGCCCGGACTGCGCCGGTTCCCTGCCCATCATCAGCTCTCGCTCGATGATCCGCGCCGCCTCGCGGCCCATGGCGCGTCCGTTCTCGTCCGCCCGGCGTTCGAGGATGTTTCTCACCTCCACCTTGAGCGGCACGTTAATCACGCTCTCTTTCTTTTCCATATCAGTCCCCTTTCCCTTTCAGCCCTCGCGGGCCGTTGTGGTACAATCCGCAAAATGAGCTTAAAGTCAATCCTTGAAGTTGTCGTGGCCTTCGCCGCGTTTGGCGGCTTTCTCCTGGGCGCGTACAACTGCGCACTTGAAATCGTCCGCCGTCACCCTCGCGCAAAAGTGAGGGTTCGCAAGGTCGCCGAACAGGACGGCATCGACAAAGGATTCGCCGCATCCGTTGCGAATGTAGGTGAAGTCGCCTTTACCGTCACCGAGGTCTATCTCGTCAAGCGAGACGGCGAACGGGTTCGCCCGGTAGTCGGCAACCCCCTGGCCGGAGATCCCGGCGACAAAATCCCAAAACTCGTAAAGCCCGGCGAATATTGCGAGCTGCAGGTCTGCGGCATCGACGGCGAGCAGCGCGCCGTACTCGGTGACGTGGTACGCGCGGTGTTTGCCATAGCCTCCGGCAAGGAGTTTCGCTCGAAGAAACTCCCGAAGGGCCTTGAGGGCAATGCCTTTCGCCCACTCGTCTCTCTCGCGGTTCTTGCGCTCCGTGCGCTTGCGAAGTCTCGCAAACAGCACCCACAGGTTTAGCGCAAGCGCTCCGGCCCCAAGTGCCGCGCATCCGATCAGCATCAGCGTTTCTCCTTTCATCTCGTTCGTCCTTCTCCGTCCTTTCGTCGTTCACTGTTTCAGCCCATCATGGCCGAATATGCTATAATCGCGGAATGGACATCAGCCTTGCAATCTCCGTTCTCAAGCATCTCGATCCGCGACGCAAGCCACTTGAGCGCCT
>SAMEA104315424__coassemble_648_pt1 | contig 23135 bp, 20 predicted proteins | sample SAMEA104315424__metabat2_low_PE_034 | metagenome-assembled genome bin SAMEA104315424 (sample SAMEA104315424) | gut metagenome | biome: Monkey gut; feature: monkey-associated habitat; material: faeces | place: China | collected 2013 | reverse complement strand
ACACGAGCTTTTCATGCTTGGTAGAGGAGTTCGACTCTCCTTGGGGCTGCCACTTTCTTATCTGGGTGCAATCCGCTGGTCGCCGCTTGCTTGAAGAAAGTTTGCTTGACGCGGAAGATGGAAAACAGTATCATACGCGCAACTTTTCAACAAGGAGTCTTTAAGATGAATATGTCCAAATCAACGCTTGCAGCCGTTGCGCTTGCTATGTTCGTGTCAACTTCCTTTGCGGCGAAGTCCGATTCTGCTGCTAATGCGGAGGAGAAGGAGCAGTCCGCCGCCGATGCCTATGAGGGACACTACAAGGCGCCCAAATCCTATGGATGGTCAGTGATCGCGATTGGCGTTGCGACTCCCGTTCAGCTTCCGTGGGGGATCGAGAAGTGGGATATCTTCGGGCTTGATCTCAACCTCGGCTATTCCGATTCCATGAAGATGTACGGCTGGGAGTTCGCCTTCGGGGCAAATACGGCTCGCAAGTGCTTCATGGGGTTGCAGACCGCCATTGGCTTCAACTATTCCAACGAGGATGCGTACGGCTTGGCCTTTTCGATGTTCAACATGAACAACTACGAGTTCTACGGCGCCTCCATCGATGCCGTAGGCTACAACCGCAACGTCTATGGCCTTGAGGTGAACCTGGTCGGGGCGATGACGGAGCGTACGGTTGGCGGCCTTCAGGTTTCCGGTCTCACCAACATTGTCGGGGAGGATATGTATGGTGCGCAGCTTGCCATTGGGGCGAACTTCACGCGCCGGGTGCATGGTCTGCAGGCTGCCCTCGTCTATAACCAGACGGATCTCCTTTGGGGATGCCAGCTCGGCCTCGTCAACATGGCATTTGCCTGCGACCATGGTTTCCAGATCGGTCTCGTGAATGTGATCATGGACAACCAGCTCCCGTTCCTTCCCTTCGTGAACGGCTACTTCTGAGTCTTGGCTGGACGGAATGCGGTCGGGCCGTATGCCGCGGCTTGAGCCGCACGGGATGCCGGGGAGTGATTCGCTCCCCGGCTTTTTTCGTAAAAAGGATTTTGCCGCTTGCATTGCGTAGTCCGATCTGATATACTACGCCCCGTTTTTGACCCATCTACGTTCGGGCGTGGCGCAGTGGTAGCGCAGTTGACTGTTAATCAATTGGTCGCTGGTTCGAATCCAGCCGCCCGAGCCATCTTCAGGGGTTACGCAAGTTAAAGTATGGCAAGTGCAGACGATAAGGCAATCGAGGTCACGGGGACCGTAGTCAAGGTCCTTCCGGCGACCATGTATACAGTTCGCCTTGAGAATGGCCATGAGATTCTCGCCCACATTTCCGGCAAGATGAGGAAGTTCTTCATCAAGATCGCGATTGGGGACAAGGTTACGGTGGAGATTTCCCCATACGACCTTGCGAAGGGGCGCATAACATACCGCCACAAAACCTGATTCAGTGGTGAGCGGCGCATACGCGCCGCTTTTGCTTTATTTGTCCATTTCGCTTCTGCCACCAGTTGTCGGGCGTTTCTTTGTGGTATAATCAGCGGCATGAGCAGACGATTTTGCGCAGCAGACAGTTCGATGGTGATTGCGATTGCCGCAATTGCGGTGTCTGCGTTGTTTGCGCTGTATGGCTTTTCCGGAATGTTCCTGCGTGCATACAACATCTTCGCCTTTGCGGCGGAGGAGGATATGTCCTTTGCCTGGTTCGTTCCGCCATTCTCGATTTACGTGCTTTGGCGGAATCGCGCCGCGCTCGTCTCGGAAGCGCGGAAGGGTTCGTTCTCATGGATCGGATTGGCGGCGAGTCTGCCGTTCCTCTGTCTGGCGCTGCTTGGCACCCGTGGAGTGCAGCTCCGGCTGGAGGAACTCGGGTTCATAGGCCTGTGCGTTGCTTTGCCGTGGACGTTCTTCGGATGGCGATTCGCGAAGCTCTTCGTATTCCCTGCGGGATTCCTCCTGTTTTGCGTTCCGCTTGCCACGTTCCTTGACATCGTGACCATCCACCTGCGGTATCTCGCGAGCAGCGTGGCGATGATGGCGCTTAATGGCTTTGGCTATGATGCCGTGAGGGAGGGGACGGCCGTCATTTCCCGCGGAGCGAGATCCTTCGCCGTAGATGTGGCGGAGCCGTGTTCCGGGCTGAGGTCGCTCTTCGCCCTGATGGCGCTTACTGCGGGATATGCGTATTTCAACCAGCCTACGTGGATTCGGCGGTGGCTCCTGTTCCTGTGTTCGGTGCCGCTTGCCGTGGCCGGCAACGTTGTGCGCATAGTCTCCATCTGTCTCGTGGCGTCGTGGGTGGACCAGAAGGTTGCGACAGGCTTCTACCACGACTATTCCGGCTACATCGTGTTTGCGGTCGCGATCGTACTCATGGTGGTGGCCGGGGAGGCCATAGACCGCATCTTCGCTCGCGCGTCTGGTGGCGAATCAAAGGGCGGCGGTTCTGGGCCATCCGCCGCGGCAGAGGCGGAATCGTCGTGTGGCAGGCGGCATTTCGTCCCGGTTGTCGTCGCGGCGGTGTTCTATTCGTCGGTTTTTGTCTTCCAGGCCAGGACGCCCGTGGCGACCATAGCGAAGGCCCCGGACGTTCCGTTCCGTTCAATCGCCGGATACACGACCGACGACGGGCGTTTCGCGGAAGTGCAGCGGATATCCGAGGCGGAGCTGAACATACTGCCAAAGGATACGCGTGTGGAGAAGAAGATGTACGTTTCGCGGAACGGGGCGCAGTTCCTTGTCGCGCACATCATCGGAGGCACGTCGCGCGCTTCCATCCACCGCCCGGAACTCTGTCTGCCGTCGCAAGGGTACGTCATGTCCAACCCTCGCAATTTCGAGGTCGCGGGGAGGCCTTGGCATGTGATAGACATCGCCCGTGCAGGAGAGGCACGGGGCATGGAAGCCTATACGTTCTTCAACCAGGAGGGCTTTCGCACCGCGTCGCACACGAGCCGGATCTTTCGGGATGTGGTAGACAGGTCTGTGCTGAACCGGGTTGACAGGTGGGTCATGGTTACGGTGCATACGTTTGGCGCCAATGAGGGGGATCTGCTGGAGTTTCTTGCAGCGCTGGAGGCTGCAAGATGACGGCATTTGCATTCATATGGATGATGCAGGCGATCCTCCCGTACGCGCTCGTATTCCTGGGGGCGTTCACGCTGTCGCTCATCCTTACGCCAATCGCGAGGGATTTCAACCGCAGGATCGGGATGGTAGACAAGCCCGGCGGAAGGAGGGTCAACAAGACCCCCATCCCGCGTGGCGGCGGCGTGGCCGTAATAGTGTCGTTTGCGGTTACCACGCTGTGCTTCGTTGTGCTGTCGGACAAGCCTTTGTCTCCGGTTTTGCCGGATGCTATCGCAGTGCGCATGATCTGCCTGTCGATTTGCCTTGGCGCGATTGGCTTTCTGGATGACAAGTTTGGCCTAAGGCCATCCGTGAAGCTCCTTGGGCAGGTGACTGTTGCGGTGCTCGCGTTCTTCTGGTGCCACATTGGGTTCCACACGCTTGCTTCGGGGATCCCGGCGTGGCTGGATCTGCCGCTTACGGTGTTCTGGATCGTCGGGGCGATCAATGCGTTCAACCTGATAGACGGGCTCGACGGGCTTGCCTCCGGGCTTGCGATAATCGCGGCGGCGGGGATGGCCGGTGCGCTGTTCTTCACGGAATCTCCGTGCCAGATGATCGTCTACCTGTCGTTCATAGGTTCAGTCCTTGGCTTCTTGCGCTACAACTTCAATCCGGCATCCGTGTTTCTGGGCGACACGGGGGCCATGTTCCTCGGCTTTTTCCTGTCTACCGTATCGTTGATGACCAGGACCGGGGACTCTTTGATCGTGTCTGTCATGGTACCCATGCTCGCCATGGGCGTGCCGATATTCGATACTGCACTTGCGATAGTCCGGCGCACAGTGCGGGCCGCCTTGAGGCGGATGTCGGGAGATGCCTCCGGGGATGCCGAGGGCACGAAGGTCATGCAGGCAGATGCCGACCACAGCCACCACCGGCTGCTCCGCAGCCTTGCCTCGCAGCGAAAGGTCGCCATGCTCATGTACGCGATAGCGCTCTTCCTGGTCCTCGTCGGGATTGGCACGATTGCATTGCGCGACAGGGCGTCGGGACTGTTCATAGTGGCGTTCCTGATGGCGATGTTCATAATAGTCAAGGACATGTCCCGCGTAGAGCTGCTTGATGTGGGGAGGCTTGCCGATGCCATGGCCCACGGACAGGGCGAGACTCGGCGCAGAAGGGCGGCACTTGCTGTCCCGCTTCTCGTGTTCGCGGATATCGCGATACTTCTGGTCATGTGGTATGCCACGCTTTGCCTGTTGAAGATACGCCCAACGCCTCAGATGTTCCATACGCTGGTTCCGCTTCGCATTGTGCCGGTGTTCATTGCCGTCGTCCTGTCGCGGGCATACTCCACGGCGTGGGCGAGGGCGATGCTTTCCAACTACATGAGGCTGATGATCGCTGTCTTGTCGGGAGTTCTCGTGTCGTCCGCCTGTCTTTCGCTGCTTGGCTACCATGAGGGGCACGAATTCGCCTTTCCGGTGATATATGGCGGGTTGGTCCTGTTCGCGATGCTTGGTGTCCGTTCGCTGCGTCAGATCCTTCGCGACTATTTCTATGGTCTGAATGTGCGTAGCTGTTCCAACGACCCCAACGTATCGCGGGTGCTCGTGTTTGGCGCCGGGTTGCGCTACAGGGCATTCAGGCGCGAGCTTGTCCGCAATTCCGCCCACATGGCTCGCGTAATCGTTGGCCTTGTGGACGATGACATTCTCCTGCGCGGCAAGTTCGTTGGCGGAGTCCGCGTCGACGGCCCCCATATGGACGCCAGGCGCATCGTGTCCGAGACGCGCGCCGATAGCGTGGTCATTGCCTGCGAGCTGTCGCCTGAACGTTTGAAGGTTGTGGTCGACATGTTCAAGGCCTGCGGGGTGAAGGTGTCGTGCTTCAACTTCATCGAGAGGGCATTGTGACGGCGAGGGCGTTTCGGGAGCGGATATGGGCAGATTTGAGATAGAGGGGTGCAGGAGTGTGGGTGGCGTTCACCGTGTGCCGGGGAACAAGAACGCGGCATTGCCGATGATCGCCGCCGCATTGCTCACGCCGGAGCCGGTGACCCTTGAGAACGTGCCTGCGATCGCCGATGTGGCGAGCATGCTCGAGTGCGCCGAACGGTTCGGTGCGGTTGTGGAGAGAGACGAGGCCGCCGGCAGGGTCACCATATGCGCGAAGCAGCTGCGGACTGCCCGCCTGGATCCGGCCCTTGCCGCCAGGATACGCACAAGCGTGCTTTTTGCCGGACCGCTTCTGGCCCGCAAGGGCCGCGTATCCCTGCCGCCTCCCGGCGGGGATGGCATCGGCCATCGCCGGCTCGACACGCATTTCGAGGGCTTTACGTCGCTTGGCGCAAAGGTCAGGTACACGAAGCGGAACATGCAGCTTTCCGTCGGGCGCAGAGGGCGGGATCCCTCCGTCTGCCTGAAGGGTGCGTCATTTGTGCTTGACGAGGCAAGCGTCACCGCTACCGAGAACATCGTGATGGCGGCGGCGCTCGCCGAAGGCGAGACGGTAATCTACAACGCCGCCTGCGAACCCCATGTGCAGGATCTCTGCGCGATGCTGAACAGCATGGGGTCGGAAATATCCGGGGCCGGAACGAACAGGATTGTCGTCAATGGGGTTGAATCCCTGCATGGCACGACCGTGCGCATCGGGTCTGACCTCATAGAGGCCGTGAGCTATCTCGTGGCCGCCGCCATAACCGGCGGAGCACTTACGCTCACCGGCGTGGATGTGCACCAGTTCTCCATACTCTCCGGACCTCTTCGCCGCTTCGGGTTGAGGTGGACGGCCGATGCGGAGCGTGGCACGATCGAGCTCCCGGCAAGGCAGAGGCTGAGGATGCGGTATGATCTCGGGGACACCATACCGAGCGTTTCCGACGGGCCTTGGCCGATGTTCCCGAGCGACCTGATGTCCGTGCTGATCGTCCTCGCCACGCAGTCTCGCGGCACATGCCTTTTCCACGAGAAGATGTTCGAGAGCCGCCTGTACTTCGTTGACCATCTCATCCAGATGGGCGCGAAGATCGTATTGTGCGATCCGCACCGTGCGGTGGTGACCGGCCCGTCGCAGCTTCGCGGGACGACAGTGACGTCTCCGGATATCCGCGCCGGCATCGCCCTCATACTTGCCGCGCTGTGCGCAAAGGGGAAGACGACGATCCTGAATGCGCAGTCCGTAGACCGTGGATACGAGGCCGTGGAGAAGGAGCTTGGCGGCCTCGGCGCGGACATTGCCCGATTGTAGCCAATGGAGCCGTACGAATAAAGCCATGAAATCCGCCCGCCCCCATCGCATATTGCTTGTGGACAACCTCATGATTCGCCGCTATGGCAACCTTCGCATGGGGCCTGGGCGGAAGCTGATGTGCGGGGCGATCCGGAACGATTGGCGGATATGCGAGTTCTCCGACAGGGATATGGCCAGACTGCTCGCACCCCTCGGCATACGCGCAATGGGCGGCAGGATCGCCAACGCAAAGCTGCTCCTCACGGCCAGGAACTTCCGTCCGGACATAATGCTTCTCGGACATTGCGACTACATATCGAACGGCACTCTCCATGCCATACGCGATGCCCTGCCAGGGATAAGGATAGCGCACTTCAACGTCGATCCGCTTTGGCAGGAGCGCACCCGCGCCCAGATGGATGAGCGCATGGAATCTTGCGATGCGCTGTTTGCGACCACGGCAGGCGAGACGCTAAAGGCCTGGACCACCGGACGCAATTCCGTCGCCTACATGCCGAACCCCTCGGACCCGTCGATGGAAAACCAGGACAACGGGGCCAAGACGGAATTTGCCAGGGATCTCTTCTTCGCGGGCAATCCGCGAAAGGGGGATCCGAGGTGGCTGCTTCTCGATGAACTCCTGCCGAAGCTTGACGGGAAGCTCCGGGTGGATGTTTTCGGAAGGAACAGGCCGTCGATATGGGGGGCGGACTACGAGGATGTCCTCGCGACCAGCAAGATGTCCCTGAACCTGAACCGAAGGGAGGGGGACAAGTGGTATTCGTCCGACCGCATTGCGCACCTGATGGGCTATGGTATACTCACGTTCCAGTCCTCCGGGAACGGAATGCAGCGGTTCTTCGCGGATGACGAGACCATATGGTTCGATGGCGCCGCCGACCTTGCCGACAAGATCCTGTACTACCAGGCCCATGATGGCGAGAGGGCTCGGATCGCGTCCGCCGGCCGGGCGAAGTACCACAAGATCTTCAGCGGAGAAAGGGTGCTGAAATACATGGTGGAGGTGATGACTGGGGAGGACTTCTCCGAACCGTACGAATGGGGCGAGGAGGTGTACAGGTGAGTGTCCGTCGCAGGGGCAAGCGGATTGTGCGCATCGTGCGCGTTCCGTTCGAATGGCTTGGCATAGGTCTCGGCATCGCGGTGATTTCGATTCTTCCTCGTCGCTGGATGCTTGCCTTGTGCGACTTCATTTCAATGGTGATGTACGCCTTTGACGCTTCCGGGAGGGGGCTTGCCCTGTTCAATCTGCGGGTGGTGACGGGGTGCGGCGAGGTGAAGGGGCTTCCGTTCTCCCGCAACGTGCGGCTGCGCCTTTCTCCGCCCACGCGGCGGGAGTCGCTCATAATCCGCCGCAGCTACCGCAACATGGCCCGGACAGTCGGCCACGCATTCTGGACGTGCCGGAATGCGGCGAGGCGGGTCGCGGAGTCAGGCGTGATGTCGGAGCGAGGGCATCGGTTTCTCGCAGAGAACAAGCCTGCTGTGACCGTTTCCGGACACATAGGGTGCTGGGAGATACTTTCGCAGCTGGCGTTCCTTGAGGGTCATCAGATGATGTCGGTGGCGAAGGATATCGGCACATCGGGCATGACGCGTCTTCTCATGAAGTCCCGCACATCCATCGGACAGGAGATCGTGCATGCCGACGGCGCGTTTCGTCCGCTGATGCAGGGGATGAAGGATGGGAAGTCCCTTGGGCTTCTCGTGGATCAGGTCGTGAAGCCGAAGAACGGCGGAGTGTGGGTGCGGTTCTTCGGGCGTCCGATGCCCGTCTCTGCCGCCCCCGCGTTCTTTGCGGCGAAGGGCAAGGCGCCGGTGGCGGTAGCCTGGAGCCGTCCGCTTCGGGACGGACGGTACCGGTGCGAGGTCGTAGCTACGTATTCGCCCCAGGCGGCCCGGGACGTGTGGGGTCTTACGCAGGCGTGCATGGATGATCTCGCCCGCGTCATACGGCGGCATCCGTCATGCTGGGTGCTCAACTACCGCTATTTCAGGAAAACCCCTACGGACGACGAGCTCGCGCAGCTCCGCACACGCGTTGCCCACGCCGTTTTCGGTCGAGCGGGGGCTCGACCCTCCCGTTGATCGTGTGTACCCGCGTGTGCCATCGGTCGCGACAAGCGCGACCCTCCCGCTGCCACGCCGTGTTCGGGAGGGACGCGCTCCTGCGCGTCCGTTGCCCCTACGCTGTTTTCGGTCGAGCGGGGGCTCGACCCTCCCGTTGCCGGTCGCCACGGGGACAAGGCTACCATCTACCATCTACCAACTACCAACTACCAACTACCAACTACCACCTACATCCACCCAAAACCTGCGCCAGTATCTTGCGGCGGGCATTTTGTGGTATAATCATCCGCCAAAAGGAGACATTTCAGATGGCGTGGTTTGAAAAGAAGGCGGAAGGGGCCTCGATTCCCCAGACCAAGGAGCTGTGGACGGTGTGTCCGCGCTGCAGGAAGTATTTCGCCAAGAAGGAATGGGATGGCATATGCCCGGAGTGCGGATATCACGGGAGGATGAAGGCCCGCGCCCGCATCGCGCTTCTTGCCGACGAGGGATCCTTCAGCGAGCTCTTCCGCGACGTGTCGTACTCGGATCACCTGAAGTTCCACGATGCCTCCGGCTCGTACAGGGACAAGGTCGAGGCGACCATTGCAAAGACAGGCGAGACGGAGTCTGTTGTCGTGGGGACTGCCGCCATGGGCGGTGTGCCTGTGATGCTTGGCGTGATGGATTTCGCCTTCATGGGCGGCTCCCTCGGCACAGGCACGGGCGAGCGCATCTGCCGCGCCGCAGAGCAGGCGATAAAAGAGCGTCGTCCGCTCGTGCTATGTTCGGCTTCCGGCGGCGCCCGCATGCACGAGGGGATCCTCTCCCTGATGCAGATGGCCAAGACTTCCGCCGCCATCGGCCGGCTGAAGGATGCGGGGCTTCCGTACATCTCCGTGCTCACCGATCCTACGACTGGCGGAGTCTCCGCGTCGTACGCGATGCTCGGCGACATAAACATAACGGAGCCGGGGGCGCTCATAGGCTTCGCCGGTCGGCGCGTCATCGAGAATACGATACACCAGAAGCTGCCGGACGATTTCCAGACGGCCGAGTACCTTCTGGCGCACGGTTTCATAGACAAGATCGTCCCGCGCAGGGAACTCAAGTCTTTCATCGTTAAGATGCTTCACTATTTCGGATTTTGATGGAGGTTCAGATGGCGAACAAGGCAAAACAGGCGACGAAAGCCGTCACAGCGTACGACCGCGTAAAGCTGGCGCGCGATGCGAAGCGTCCGCATATCTTCGATTTCATAAAGGCGCTCTGCTCCGACTTCGAGGAGCTTCACGGCGACAGGCTCGTCAACGACGATCGCGGCCTCGTTGGCGGATTCGCGACGCTTTCAGGACAGAAGGTGCTGATCCTCGGCCACCACAAGGGCGCGACGGTTGAGGAGAACATGTCCGCGAACTTCGGCATGGCGAACCCCGACGGCTACCGCAAGGCGATGCGCCTGGCGAAGCTCGCGGAGAAGTTCGGCGTTCCGGTGGTGACGTTTGTGGATACGCCCGGCGCGTACCCCGGCGACACGGCCGAGGCTCGCGGACAGGCCGAGGCGATAGCGAAGTCGCTTGAGTTCTTCGCCGCGCTCAATGTGCCGGTAGTGGTGGTGGTCACGGGCGAGGGCGGCTCCGGCGGCGCCTTGGCGATAGCGGTGGGCGACCGCGTCCTCATGCTCGAGAACGCGGTCTACTCCGTGATTTCCCCGGAAGGGTGCGCGGGGATACTCTGGCGCGACGGGGCGAAGGCGCCCGAGGCGGCGGAGGCGCTTAAGATAACGGCGCAGGACCTGAAGCGGCTCGGCGTCATAGACGAGATCGTCCCGGAGAAGAACCTGATGGCGAACCTGCGCAGGTCGATAGTGTCCGCGCTCAAGGAACTCTCGGCGATGCCGGTGCAGGAACTGCTCGACAGGCGCTATGCCAAGTTCACGGAGATGGGCAGGTTCAGATAGGGCAAAATGCCGCTTGATTTGTCGGCGACAACTTCATATAATTGGCGGCGTTTTAAGGGTCCGTCGAGTCCACAGGTAAATAGGCGAGGAGTAAAATGGCGACATTCCAGTACATCGCGAAGGATGCTCAGGGGAACGAGCGGCGCGGCACGGTAGAGGCGGGGGACAGGGCGCAGGCGATCGCGTCCGTTAGGGCCGCAGGGCTTCTTCCGAGTGCGATAGGCGAAGTGAAGGGCGTACCGTCCGCAGCGGCGAAGAAGCCGGCGGCGAAGAAGTCTTCCTCCGCGCCCAAGAAGAGCGTGGCCAAGAAGGAGATAAAGATCAAGCTTCCGTCGTTCCTCGGCGGTCGCGTGAAGCCGAAGGATCTGACTACGTTCACCCGCCAGCTCGCCACGCTCGTGAACGCCGGGCTGCCGCTGATGCGCTGCATAGAGGTGCTGAAGAAGCAGAACCAGGTGCCGGCGATGGGCAACTGCCTGAACGGGATCTCGGAGAGCATCGCCGGCGGCGGAACGTTCTCCGAAGCCCTCACCGCATACCCGAAGATATTCGACAACCTCTACGTGAACATGGTGAAGGCCGGCGAGGCCGGCGGTGTGCTCGAGGTCGTGCTGAACCGTCTCGCGGAGTTTGCCGAGAAGGCGCAGGCGATCAAGAACAAGGTGAAGGGCGCGATGATCTATCCGTCGGTGGTGCTTCTCGCCGCGATCGGCATCACGGCGTTCCTCCTCACCACGGTGATCCCGAAGTTCAAGCAGGTGTTCTCGGATATCCTTGGGGATGCCTCCCTCCCGGCGGTCACGGAGTTCGTGATGGGGGTCTCCGAGTTCGTGCAGACAAACGGCCTGCAGATCGCGATAGGCGTGGCGGCGCTTGTCGTGCTCTACAAGGTGCTAGGGCACACGAAGGGCGGGGCGTACTTCCTGGACGTGATGCGGCTCAAGATGCCGATTACGGGTACGCTCGTGAAGCGCACGGCGATCTCGCAGGTCACGCGCACGCTCGGCACGCTGCTCGCGTCTGGCGTGCCGATTTTGCAGGCTTTGCAGATCGTGCGCGACACGGCAGGCAACCGCGTGATCGCGAATGCGCTGCAGACCGTGCACGATGCCGTGAAGGAGGGCGAGTCGATGACCGATCCTCTTGCGGCTTCGGGCGTGTTCCCGCCGATGGTCGTCTCGATGGTGCAGGTGGGCGAGGAGACTGGCGCTCTTGCCGACATGCTTACGCGAATCGCCAACACGTACGACGACGAGGTGGACAATGCCGTCGCGGGTCTCACGGCGGCGATCGAGCCTGCGCTCATCATCTTCCTCGCGGTCGTGGTCGGCACGATCGTTATCGCCATGTTCCTGCCGATGATCAAGATAATCTCCTCCGTCTCCGGCGGCGGCGGAATGTGAGGGAGGAAAGTTGGTAGATGATAGATGGTAGTTGGTAGAGGGTAGTTGGTAGATGGTAGAGGGCCGGAATAGCTATGAGAATTGTTAGAGACATATTCAGGACTTTGAGGAATGGTAGGCGGTGTGCGTCTTCCGCACTACCCACTACCCACTGCCCACTGCCCACTGCCCACTGCCCACTACCAACTACCAACTACCAACTACCAACTAAATCCGGCTTCACCCTCATCGAGCTGCTGATCGTCACCGTGGTGATCCTCGCGCTGATGGGCGTGATGTTCCGGCTTACCGGCATCGCGAGCGGAGCAAGCAACCGGGAGACGACCGTGTACAGGATGCAGTGCCTCGAGAACTGCCTCTCCGGGTACTATGCCGCATTCGGCTCCTATCCGCCGGTTCCGCTCCAGGGTGCGTCCCGCAACATTTTCCGCAAGACGGATACGAACAACCCATGGATACAGTCCGATGATCCGGCCGATATAGACGATAGTGACGCGGCTTTCTCGGAATACAGTAGCGTAGAGGCGGCATGCAGATCACAGCCCGTTGCCGCCCGATATCCCCCTCCAAGCGAGATGAAGGATCCAAATGACCACAACAGGATGAAAAGCAGCTATGACATATACACTGCCTATCAGACGCAGGTGAAAGCCGCGTTGGGAGATGGCTTGTACTCGTCGGATGTAGAGGCAAAGATCAATAACTGGGCGAACCGCACGATTGAGGACATAAGCAGTCGTCCGGGCTTCCTAAGCAGATACGAGGATACCACATCCGCGAATCAGCTGCAGCTTTTCCGCTTCGGGCTGATGTCGTTCCTGCTGCCGCGCTACAGGTTCATGCTCGATTGCGCGAAGGGAAGCCGTGGCGGCAGCGGCATGGAGGCTTTCAACAGTGCAGTCGATTCGTTTAGGCAGTGGACGGAGTTCAACACGCTCCCGCCGAGAATGGATTCGGGCATATCGTATGCGTCTTGGAGGGATTTCTGCAACATCATGGGTAGCGAAAACGATTGGCAGATAGACCTCATACCGAGCCAGGCGGCCTGCGCCCGCTGGATGCCGAACCTGCGCGACATTGTCAGTGGCCAGGGCGCCACCTTCTTCGGCGTGTATGTGGGGGGAGGTGGCGGCCCCCTTCCTTCGGTGGCGAATGCGGTGTCTTTCAATCTCTATTTTCCGGGCGGATACAGTAGCTCCAGCACGTCTCGAGGGTACGGGCTCCTTTCGTACACCGTCAAGGACGGGTGGGGCAACGACTTCTACTATTATTCGCCGGCGCCGTACCAGACGTACGTGCTGTGGTCGGCTGGTGCAAATGGCAGGACTTTCCCTCCATGGGTTGATCTTGAACAGTTCAAGAACGACCACCGAAAACTGTATGACACGGCCATCGTGTGGATGGCGGACGACATCAAGTACATGAGTACGGGGAAGTAGGGGGTAGTTAGTTGGTAGTTGGTAGTTGATAGTTGGTAGATGGTAGATGGTAGTTGATAGATGGTAGATGATAGAGGAGCGAAAATGAGAAATCTTAAAGACATATTCAGAACAATTTGTTTGAGAAGCGGTGGACAATTTATGTCTCCGGCACTCCCCTCAACCCTCAACTCTCAACCCACAACTCTTAACCCACTACCATCTACCAACTACCAACTACCAACTAAATCCGCCTTCACGCTCGTGGAGATGCTGGTGGTCATCGGCATAATCGCGGTGCTTGCCGCCGCGTCGATGGTGGGATACTCCAAGGTCGTGAAGTCCGCCAGGAAGTCTAAGACGCAGGAACTGGTGTCCAACGTGGCGACTGCGCTCACGCAGATACTCTCGAAGAACAACGGCGTGTGGCCGGAGGACTTGCTTGAAAGGGTGAATAACGGCAACGGACGCCTCGACGCGGAGACGAGCCGCGTGTTCGTGCGATACGACATGCTCGGGCTTTCCTACAACGCGGAGACTGCGGGATCTGACGTCAGCCAATACAGGCTTGTCGGAAAGGATCGCTGCGGAATCGTCGATGCGGAGGCCGAGGCCGTACTCAGGCGGTCCGCTTCCGCGTCCGTAGGCTCAAGGGTGCCTTCGGGTCTTACGGTGAGGGATCACATACTCTATTTCGCGATAGACACGGATGGCGACGGATTCACCGAGGCGAACGTTGAGGGCGGTGGAATGCTGCGCATCCGGGCGACGGCCGTAGTGTGGGCGGCGGGTCCGAACGGAGTCGTGGAGTACGGCTCCTACGGGCGCAACGACGACGTGTACAGCTGGCGTCCGTCGCAGGTGAAGAAGTGACGGGCTTTTTGGAGGACGGAAATGGACAGACGCTTCAGTGAAGGCTTCACGATCGTAGAGCTGCTGGTGGTGATCGCAATCATCGCGATACTCGCCGGGGCGATCACGATGGGCGTGAACGGAATGTTCTACAAGTCGCGCATGGGGCAGGCGAAGGCGATGCGCAACATGCTCCAGAGCGGGCTTGAGACGTACTATGCACGCAAGGGCGAGTGGCCGGCCGCGATAAAAAGCAAGGTCGACTACACGGGAGGCGACAGCGTGCAGCTCACGGCGAGCGAAGCCGACCAGTGCTTCCGGGAGATCGTCAAGGTCTCCACTGGCGCCAACGCGAACCCGGTGATGGATCCTTCCGGCCTCGTCGTCGCCTCTGGCGTTGGCGAATACGGTTGCATCGACATACACAGGGACTGGGAGACTGCGCGCAAGATCGGAATCGTGGACGATTCCGACCACAGGTGCGACGGCAAGAACTGCCGCCGCGGACGCGATTTCCGCGATGCCACGAAGAAGGGCTCGAAGGGCAAGATTCCGCTTTCGAGCATGAATTTCGGGTACATCGGGCCGAACTACGGCCGTTTCTGCCGCTTCCGCCTTTTCTACTATCCCAAGTCGGATACCGTAAGGGTTCTGCTCCAGAGGCCAAACGAGTACAGCGGCAGCGTCAAATACAAGAACGGGTATACGGATGACTAAACGCGCGTTTACACTTGTCGAACTGCTGGTCGTCGGCGGCATAATGGCCGCGATGGCCACGGTGTCGATCGGAAGCTACTTTGCCGTCGTTCGCGGCATGGCGGATCGCGGCGCACTCGGCGCGGCGACTTCGGTAATCTCGCTCGCGCAGGAGCGGGCAAGGATCGACATGACGCCCACGGCGGTGTATTTCTACAACGAGCTTGTCCAGAAGCAGGATTCAAGCAAGGGAACGGATCTCGTCGCCGCCGGAGTCGCGGTCGCTGTCCGCCGCGCCGGGCGCGTGTCGCGCGTGAACGGAGACCTGATATGCGATGAGTTTGCCGACCTCGAGCGCACGTACAGCGTGGCCGACAACCCCAACAGCATACAGGCCGACACGTTCCGCCTGTACAGGTTCAACTTTTCGAAGATGGAGTTCTCTTCCGTGTATTCCGAGGTCGTGGAGGATGAGATTGGGAGTGAGCGTTATCTCGTGGAGAAGCCTGTGCGGCGGATTACGTTCGAGAAGCCGGGCAATACCGGACGCGAGGACGTCAACAAGATGCTGACGTATGCGTTCAAGGTGAAGAATGGGTTCTCTGGATGGAGGGCCGGCGATGCGTACGGATACGAATTTGCCCGGATACGTCTGCCGGACAACTACATCTTCGGTACTTCGGTGCCGTCGGACAGCGATCCGGTAAGGGAGGTAGGCACCGTGATCAAGTGCTATCCCGACTCCAGCGCTTCGTCCCTCGACAGCATACAGATCACGGCGCGGCGTCCTGACGGCTGGAAGAAGGTCGGCGACACAAAGAGCGAAATGAAGGATATCTGACGTGAACAGGATTCTGCAGAGAGCGTTTACGCTCATAGAGGTGAACCTCGCCATATTCATAATGGCGGGTGGTGTCCTTGCGATGATTTCGCTCTACTCGTTCGGCTTCCGCGAAAGCCGCCAGTCGAGGGAGGATGTCGCCTCCGCCGCGCTTGCAGAGTCGGTGCTGAACCCGCTCGTCATCGCGCTTTCGTCGCGGGACCTCACTTGGTCGCAATGGCGCGGCCTCGGTCTCAGCACTATATCTTCCGGTTCTGGCACAGCTTCGGGCGGCGCCGGAGTGCAGGTCCTGCCGGGTAGCGGGAGCAGGGCCGGATGGCTTGCGTACCTTGAGACAAAGGGGAGCGGGGACAAGACCACGTACTATGTGCCGTCCGATCCCGAGAGCAAGGCCCGTTCAGTCTACAGCAGACTGATTGGCGCGGACAGGGATGGGTGGAGCCTTCCGAGTTCGGTATCCACCCCGGCGGGCATGACGTACGCACTCGTGGCTTCCCGCGAAAGCGAGGATTCACCCGTGATATCGCTTGCCGTGAGGTGTGTGCGGAGGAATCTCCGCAACACGCTCATGTCACAGCCGGTGTTTGCCACGGAAGTCCATTTCCAGGGAGATCCGAGTAGATAGTAGATAGTTGGTAGTTGGCAGTTGGTAGTTGGTAGAGGGTAGATGGTAGTTGGTAGTGGAGATAGGAATGAGGATTTTTGAAGACATAAAAGTGCGTTTGAGTAGCGGTGGACGGTGCTCGTCTTCCGCGCTACCAACTACCAACTACCAACTACCAACTGCCAACTGCCAACTACCAACTAAATCCGCCTTTACTCTTTTGGAGGTGCTTGTCGCGAGCGTGCTGATGGGCATGCTCGTGACGATCCTCACGATGATCTTCAACCAGAGCGCGATCGCCTGGCGCACAGGCAAGGCGGGGGTCGCCGACCTCTCGGAATCCGAGAGGAAGATGTCGAGGATACACTCCCTTGCGGATAATGTGCTGCCGTATACGGGCGGCGATAACTACAGTGTCGTCTCTCCGTGGGACGATGCCGCAACGGACAGTTCGAGAGTATTCAACCACCGCGGTATCCGCAAGTCTGCTACGCTTCGCACCGGGGTGAGTTCCATTGGCGGGAACTACTGCAAAAACGACGCCGGCAGGGGGAACTGGCAGCAGGATAGACTCGGCAGGCCGGACATGAACGGCGGACGCGCCTTCGTGGTCGGGGTGCGGAGCGCCGGGCCTGACCGCGAATGGGATACGGAAGACGACATTTCCACATGGCCAGACGAGGTGGACTGATGAAAAAGGGATTCACGCTCATAGAACTGCTTGTCGTCATCGGCATGATCGCCGTCCTGACCGGTGCGGCGTCTTCCGCCGTGATGAAGGCGAGGAGACGTTCGCAGATCGCCCGCGCAGAGACGGAGACCCGCGAGATGACGAACGCGATCCTCGCATACGAGAACTGGGATGACGACCATTCGCTCAAGAATCATGTGACGTCAGGCAGCTGGAAGGACGCGACCGAGGACTCCCTCCAGTTTATCCTCGGCGGCGTTCAGAACAAGCAGGGCAGGGTGCCGGTGCTGTACAATGCCGCCATCACGGGTGGAAGCCTGAAGGATCCATGGGGGAAGCCGTACCAGTACATGGTCAAGCAGGCGGGCGATGCGTCCCAGGACAGTGCGGACACTGTCGGACGCAGCCTTTCGACGTTCATGTTCCTGCCTAACCTGTGGCGGCTGAAGCCCGGGGAGGCCGATTGACGGCGCATAAGCCGGTAGGGGATTGAGAATGAAGAGAAATTTCAATGTAAGGGGAATCAAGGACAGGAGCGGGTCTGCGCTGCTGATCGTCCTCGGCATGTTCGCGTTCATGCTCGTTAGCGCAGTGGCGTTCTCCGTCTATATGCGCGCGAGCCGGGCGCCGAGTTCCTTCCTGCGCCGCAACACCGCAACGCGCCAGCTCGTGAGGGCGGCTCTCGCACGGGCGATTGACGAGGTGGATACCGCGATCGGCAACGACCCATTCCCCGGCGTGGGCTACAACCATGACTACCAGACCGGCCCAGGCTCCGGACTGCCAGGCAGCCGGGCGAAGAACGACAACTGGCATGGCCGCGTGTTCGTTCCGTCCAACGAGGTCGCGCTTGCGGAGACGGTATCTACCATCACGCTTGAAGGCCTCGGGTACATCCCGTCGTGCCTCGTGAACGAGGCACGCTACTGGAGCCGCCACACGCGCACCGCGAAGTGGCATCCGTTCAACTTCGGCATGGGACGGTACGCCTTCACGGCGATAAACGTGACGGATCTCTTCGACATCAACGCATTCGTGACGCCCGCAAGCGGGCAGAGGCGGCAGTACCTGAACCGCTCGTCCGCGCCCCACGGGCGCATATCGCCCGCGTACCTTTTCCAAAGCGGCACGGCGGACATGGACTCCGGCGGTCCGGCGGCGACTGCGTTCCTCAATGCGCTCGCCGGAGGCGCGGGAATCGGCGGTGGCGACTACCCGTCCCTTGCGGACGTGCCGTTCACGTCGTTCATGGACGTGAACCTCGCGATGGCCCAGGCGGGGAACTCCCTCGGCGGGCTTGCGTCCCCATACGTGAACCTGATCAGGAACAACAACACCTCCACGTTCCTCTCCGGCAACGAGGAGGCGGCACGGCGTTCGCTTTTCATTGCGGGCGGGTGGAACAGCGACTCCAACCTCACGTATGAGGCGTACAAGGCCGGATATCCTGGCCGCATTAACCTGCGCTATCAGCAGTTCCAGCCGTTCGATGGCTGCTCGTGGTTCCCTGATTCAACCACGCTGGCGCACTGTTACAACGATGTGTCGGCGAGCCATCCTTTCTGGCAGCCGTTCAACAACAATTTTCCGATAATCTCAACGGCCCTGCTGTGCGACTATCTCGACACCGACAATGTTCCGCTTTCCCTCTGCATTCCGTGCGTGGAGGCGGTGCCGATGTTGTGCGGCGTGGAGCTGACCGACGGCATCGTCAAGTACAAGGTGCAGTACAACAGTGAAAAGAAATCAGGGAACCCGGATACCGGAGAAAAAGGCAAGGAAACGATCACCTATAAACTTCATGTGGATGTCGATAATCCGAATGGAGTCCTTTCGACAGTGTATCCGTTTTACAATGGTCCAAAAGATGGCAAACCTTCCACCTATACGGCTGAGGCGTTTGTGCGCATCTTCTTCACCGAGCAAAACGATGGAGCCTTGAACGCCAGTGGGTTGCGTGTGGCGGCAGGAACTGGGCTTGGAACGATGAATCTATCCGGCGGGTCTGCAAATGAGGGGGTCTGGAACGAATCGGCAAACAACCGGTCTGACTTCATTCAGGCAACGATGGGCGATGCGATTATAAAGGCGGATGTAGCCAAAGGCGTTGGAGAGGCAGGAGAGGCAAGTTCCATTCAGAAGGATATCGCCGTTCAGGGGCCGACAGTATCGAAGGATGTGACTCTCGCCGTCGATGTCTGGGAGTTGGACGAAGAGGGGAAGCGAGTCGCGAGACTTGACGGCGAATGCGTAAACGGGACCGACATCAAATTCTACGACGGGAATTGGAAAGAAGTAAACTTTCTTGACGTGATCAAGGGTGGAACGAGTACGACTAAGTTTCGTCCGAATGCGGCGGTCTGGGTTCGGATCAAAGAGTCCGGAAAGACAGTCGACATGGTTCCCGCGATCCCCGAATACGATGAAACGTATATCGGTAGCAAGACTGCCGATTTGAACGGTTTCAATGCGATGGCCGGCGCAGATGCCGGCATCCCGCTCATGCGGTTCTTTCCTGATACGGGCGACGAGGCTGCAGGCATTGTCTTGACAGAGGACTACTTTAAAAACAACAACGAATCTGAACGTCAGGCAACGTGGAGACAGAAAGCGTACATGGCGAATGATCCACGCATCAACTGGGCGCCCGAACAGTGGTGGGCGACAGATCAGACCGTCAATACCGCCGACAAGTGGTTCGATGCAGTCAAGGGGTTCCGCGGCTCCGATATACGTGACAGGGATATTTTCATGTCTGTCTCCGACAGTGGATATCTGCAGTCGATGTACGAGTGGATGATGATCCCGCAGGTTCGCGAGTTGTTCACGGCTGGCGGCGGCAGCCTCGAATGGGGGGCATTCGAGGGCGGCAACGGGTACGATGGGATCGTGAGGACTGCCGCCGACGGGGTGGCCCACAACAGCGTGATGTGGCGCACATACCGCTCCGATGCGTTCGGATACGATAATACGTGGGGCAGCATCGACGGGCTTGCGTTTGACGAGCCGGAGAACGGCCTCAGGGTCAATCCCTACACCGACATGATGCCCGTGATGCTCGGGGCATTCGCGAACATGCCTTGCGACTGGTGGTCGGCCGGCACCAACACCCAGGTCAGCGGCAAGAACTACATGGATCAGAATTCGCCGACGTTCGAGAATGGCTACCTCTTCGACTGGTCTTGCAAGTACAGCGACGTGTACAACATGGCCTACTACTGGATGGAGGTGTTCAACAGGAAGGATCTCGACGACGATGCCAGGCAGAAGAGCCTGTATATGCCGGACGCCTGGAAGGACGTGTTTGACAATGCGTTCAATTGGCGCGATGGCGAGACGGCATACAAGTCCACTGAAAGCTTCCCGAAAGAGACCACGCTTGACACGAGTGTGCTTTCCGGCAACAACGCTACAATCGATTCGATATTAAGGGACATGACGTTTACGGAACGGAAGTTCCTGTATGGCTATCTCCAGGGGTGCTTCGCGAACACCGCGCAGCTGTTCCTCGTGTTCGTGAGGGCGGAGGCTTCGAGCGGCGGAGCCGAGGGGTCGGGCGGACGCGCAGTCGCGCTCGTGTGGCGAGATCCTTCCGCGCCGATGGAAAACGGACAGTTCAAGAAGTCGTCTGGCGGCACGGAGACGCCGCAGTACGGAAAGGACAATGCCGGAAAGTATCTCAACGTCTCCGGCAGCGAGCCCGAGGAGAGCTGGCGCCTCAAGTCTCGCGAATATCCGCCGCACCGGACCCGTGTGCTTTTCTACCATCAGCTGGATTGAGGGTTAGTTGGTAGTTGATAGTTGGTAGTTGATAGTTGGTAGAGGGTAGTTGGCAGTTATGCGATACATGGAGCTGACAGTCTGGAAGAAGAGCATGGATTTGGTTGACGAGGTCTATGCCTTGGCTGACGGTTTCCCTGAAAAAGAGAGGCTGGGCCTTTGGTCTCAAATGACGCGTGCCGCCATCTCAATACCATCAAACATAGCGGAAGGATCGGGAAGATCGACGCACAAGGAGTTTGCCAGATTCCTTGCCGTTGCACGAGGTTCGCTGTATGAACTCGTCACCCAACTTAAAATTTCAGAGCGCAGACAATATTTGCGCGGTACAGAAAAAGCCGATACATTATCTACGGAGATAGCCAAAATGTTGACATCAATGATAAACAAAGCGCATTAGCTTACCCCTTCCATCTACCAACTACCAACTATCAACTACCAACTATTATGAACCACAAAAAAGGCTTTTCACTCGTCGAGCTTCTGATCGTGATCGGCATCATCGCCGTATTGGGCGGCGTTATGCTAACGCAATTCTCCGGTTCTACGGACAGCGCCCTTGCCGCGTCGTGCATGAACAATATGCGTACGCTCTGCAACGCCGTGCTGGCCGATGCCTCGATGCGGTCGTATTACCCGTCCGCCGGCCCTTACCAGTACTACAAGGAGAACAGTACCGAAAAGGAGTGGTTCCAGGGATGGATCGGCCATTCAAGGGGTGGGGCCACCGTTTCCTGCTACTATTCGGATGATGGCGAGCAGCAGCACTACGCGATAACGAACGGCACCATCTGGAGGGCAATCGGCGGACAGCGCGGCGCATATGTGTGTCCGGCCCATACGAAGTACTGCAAGAACGGCAAGCACCCGTCTCCGGCGTGGAGCTATGCGATGAACAGCTATTTCGGGTGGGACTTGAGTACGTCCGCAGACGAGACCACTGGTCGGCGCGGCTATGGCGGCGGGCTTCTCAACTTCAGCTACAATTCAGCCCCCGCTTCGCGCAAGCGCGCTCCGGAAAAGGTGCTTCTGTTTGCCGAAATCCCGTTCGTGGATAATGGGGTGCAGCGTCCGGAGTGGTCTACGTCCGCATCGGAGGAAAACGACATGATCCTGAAGTATGAGCCTGACGCCGGAGCGAACGAGAAGGCGAACAGGGCTGGATCGGGTGTCGGCGAGGCCATTGGCTTCAACCACAAGTCCGGCAAGAACTACAGCGCCCACGTGGCGTTCGCTGATGGGCATTGCGTGAAGCTAATGCTGCCGGACGATGCGAGGGAGGATAACCTGAAGGAACTTACCACATGGCTCTGCACAGGCAGGGACTACACATTCAATGGAAGTGTTTACAGCAAGGTGTCGGAATGATTCGTCTGTCTTTTATTGTCTCCATTGCGTTCGCTGCGACGGCTTTCGCCGCAAGGCTTGACGGTGTCGCCGCCCGCGTCGATTCGAGCATAATCACGGTCGGGGACGTGATGGCGGAGTTGCGCAGGAACCCGGATGCCCAGGCAAACTCCTCCGGCGACGAGTCCGAGATGCAGGCACTGTACAAGGCCGCGCTTGATACCCTCATCGACCGACGTCTCATCCTCAAGTCCGCCGCCGCGAAGAAGATGGAGATACCCGAATGGGTGATCGACAACCAGATCCGCGAGATCGTCCACGACATGTTCGGAGGCGACATGAACAGGCTCGAGGAAGAGCTGGCTCGCGGCAAGATCCCGATGACGGAGTATCGCGGCACGATAAAGGAGGACATCATAGTCCGCGGGATGCGCCAGCAGATGGTCGAGCAGTACGTAACCGCGTCGCCCGCCGCCATGCAGAAGGAATACCGCGACCATCCAGAGCGGTACAAGGTAGAACCGAAGGCCACGGTGCGCGTCATCCTGCTCAAGCCGCCGACGGCTGGCGATGGAACGGCGAGCGTAAAGACCCGCGGCACCCAGATATTGGAGGAGATAGCCTCAGGGAAGAGCTTCTCTGATCTCGCCGTAATGTATTCGGCGGATTCCCACGCCAAGGATGGCGGACTCTGGAAGGACGTGAATCCAGACAAGGCGTTCCGTCCCGAGATCGCCGCAGAGATCGCGAAGCTCAAGGTGGGCATGGTTTCCGATATGATAGACCTCGATGGATGGGGATTCATCGTGAAGAAGGAGTCTGCCGTGGACTCGAAGGAAATGACGTTTGCGGAGGCATACGACAAGATCGCCTGGAATGTGCGCCGCGCCGCTGCCAAGAAAGCGTACGACGAGTGGATCGCGAGGCTGAAGGAGGATGCCTTCATAAAGGTGTATCCGATGCCGGAGAGGTGATGGAATTTGCGATTTATGATTTACGATTGCATTTAGAGATTTGTTGATTTGTCAATTTAGTTTTCGGAGAGAATTTTTTTGACAGGATTTACAGGATTGACAGGATGCGAGAGCGGGAGGGTCGCGCTTGTCGCGACCGCCACGAATGGACAACGGGAGGGACGCGCTCGGCCCCTTGCGGCCCTGCGGGTTCGCTTCGCTCAGGCAACCCGAC
>SAMEA104315424__coassemble_643_pt1 | contig 23260 bp, 20 predicted proteins | sample SAMEA104315424__metabat2_low_PE_034 | metagenome-assembled genome bin SAMEA104315424 (sample SAMEA104315424) | gut metagenome | biome: Monkey gut; feature: monkey-associated habitat; material: faeces | place: China | collected 2013 | reverse complement strand
TGCCAAGCCAAAGGCAAAGGGACGCTCGGTCGCGCTGTCGTACGAAGAGTGCCGCCGGTTTGTCGACAGCATGAAGTTCGCTGCGGATTCGCCGCTGTTCGGCAACGAAAAGGATGGCTCGTTCAAGTCGGCGCTTGGGGCGGTGTACCAGTCATTTGGCGGCAAGGACCTCTATCCGTCTTCGCAGGAGGAGGAGGCGAAGATTGCGGTGAGAGAGGCGAAGGGGTTTTTAACGCAGAGGCGCAGGGGCGCAGAGGAGATGGAAGTAGTCTTCTGTTGCTTCTCGGAGAAGGATAAGAATGTATATGAGAATTTAATGTCATCGCAAGTGCGATGAAGACAGAAGACATTTAGAAAAGAAAGGTTCAAAGCAATGGAATTCAATGAAATGAAGGAAATAGCCATTCTTTCCGATGCCGCAGATGACAGGCAATTTCTAAATGAAAGTATGTTGTATGTCCAACGCGCCCGGATTCCTGCCAAGTTTGGGTTTTGCGCGGACAGTAAAAATCGCGTAAAAAGGCATTGCCGTAAACTGTGAAATAGCATATACTACACAACGTTTCATTTCATCAGGAACCATAAGGAAGCAGAAAATGAAAAAGATACTGTTCACGTTGACGATGGCAGCTACCTGTGCATTTGCCCAGGAATCCGCAAAGTCCGATGATGCGGAGAAGAAGGCGGAGGTTTCAGCCCCCATGCAGCAGGCTGTTCGCGAGCAGACGGTCCAGAAGGCTTCGTGGCCCGTTTGGCTTGCGTTCAATTCAACAAAGAACATTGACGTGGTTGGATGCCGCTTTACTCTGCCATATGGTGCCTGCGAGGGGCTTACGGGATTTGACCTCGGCCTTTTCGGCCGTTGCCGCTATATGGAGGGTTTCCAGCTCAATATCATGCGCAATGCCGCCGAGGATACGTTGGCAGGCGTGCAGATCGGCCTTTACAATTCGGCAGGGCGGGCAGACATGCTCGGTGTGCAGATTGGCCTTTGGAACGAGGCGCAGTCGATTCGCGGCATCCAGGTCGGCCTCGTCAACATCGCGAATGCCGTATCGGGATTCCAGGTCGGCCTCATAAACCGCAGCGAGTCGCTGTATGGCGTACAGGTCGGCGCGGTGAATGTCATTCGCGACGCCGAGTTCCCGTTCCTGCCTCTCGTGAACGTTGGCCTTGAGGCATTCGGTTCGCCTGCTTTCTAAGGTTGCACGATAGATGAATATCCGTCCGTTCGCCGCTGTCCGTCCAGCCAAGGAATTCGCCGCACAGGTGGCGGCGGTTCCGTATGACGTGGTTGATACCGCAGAGGCGCGTGCGCTTGCGGATGGCAACCCGAAAAGCTTCCTGCACGTGTCCCGTCCGGAGATTGACATGCCGGATGGTACCGACTGCTCTTCGCCGGAGGCGTATGCGCAGGCCCGCAAGGCTCTTGACGCGCTTCGTGGAGACGGCACGCTAATCCAGGATGGAGAACCCTCGTTCTATGCCTACAGGCAGGTGATGGACGGGCGTGGGCAGACTGGCATCGTTGCGGTGTTCGATACTGAAGACTACCTTGCCGGAATCCTCAAGCAGCACGAGAAGACGCGTAAGGACAAGGAAGACGACCGCACGAACCACATTCGCATCCTCGGTGCGCAGACGGGCCCCGCATTTCTGACATACCGTGACGGGAACGCCTATGGCAGGGCGATCTCGGAAATGGTCGCCGCTGCGTGCCGCAATGAGCCGCTATACGATTTCACGGCTGAAGATGGCGTCCGGCACACGGTGTGGAAACTGGCGACAGGTTCCTCATGCGCGGCGGACGAGATACAGGAACTCTTCGCAAACATACCTGCCGCGTACATTGCAGACGGGCACCATCGAAGTGCGGCGGCGAGCCGCTATGCGAGGGAGCGTGGCTTCAAGGGTGAATCCAGGTGGTTCATGGCGGTGATATTCCCGGCTTCCCAGCTTGCGATACTCCCATACAACAGGTTGGTGCGCGATTTGAACGGCCTTGATGCCGAGCAGGTGCTGACAAGGGCGAAGGAGATATTTACGGGCGGGACTCGCCATTGCAGGATGTACATCGGCGGCAGGTGGCACGAGCTGTCTTGGGATATCCCCGCCGGTGCCGATCCCGTTTCGGCGTTGGACGTCTCGTACCTGCAGGATCGTTTTCTCGCGCCTGTCCTTGGTATAGCGGATCCTCGCACAGACCCGCGCATATCCTTTATGGGCGGGATACGCGGCGAGGCCGCTCTCTCCGCAAAGGTGGATGCCGGCGAGGCCGCCGTTGCGTTTTCGATGGAGGGGGTCTCCGTTGAGGAGATGATGTCCATTGCCGACGCGGGGCAGGTGATGCCGCCGAAGTCCACCTGGTTCGAGCCGAAGCTTCGTTCAGGGCTCTTTGTCCATGCGTTGGATTAGGGAGAAGTTCAGAACTCTCCGCGAGAAGATCGTAAGCGAGCAGAAGTCCGCGACGTTCATCGCTCGCGGATGGGCGCTTGGCGTGTTCGTCGGGAGCGTGATCCCGTTCGGAGTCCAGATCTATGTGGCGTTGCCCCTGTCCTTCCTGCTGAGGTGCTCCAAGATAGGCGCGCTGACCGGTACGCTCATCACAAATCCGCTTACGATCATATTCATATATCCGGCGCAATGCTGGGTTGGCGGACGGCTTCTCGGGAAGGACTTGTCGTGGCAGGCGATATCCGAAGCCTTGAAAGGCGTCCTTGAGCAGCAGAGCTGGAGTTCCCTTATGCAGCTTTCCGGCGATTTGATCGCGTCGTTTTTCGTGGGTGGCTTCCTGCTTGCCGCAGCGGCGACTCCGCTTGCGTACTTCGGGACGCTCAGCCTCGTGCGGAACTACCGCCGCATGCGCGGCGACAGGGATTGACCTCAAGGTCGCAACGAGTTGCGACCCTTCCGTGCCATGCACGACGGCGGGGGCGCCGTCGCCACGATGCCGGCTCGCGAGGACATGCGTCCTCCCCGGCCTTGCGCCAGGAACATTAGAGTCTATCGCACGACAGGCTTTAGCGAGAATGTCTCGAACAAGGCGGGTTCATTGCCGATCGAGTGTCCTGCGGAAAGCACGGCCTTGGCGGAGCCCTGCGGGATTGGGACTTTCGACTTCTTGCTTTTCTTGACAGACCAGCGCTCGTCTCCGATGGTTTCGCCATTTTCGTTCAGGAACGCGAGCTGCACCTGTACGGCGGGAGATTTCTTCTTGAGCTTTATGTGAAGCTGGACCTTCTTGTCTCCGGGCAGGATGTCGCACGTCACAGAGTTGTCTATGTGGGCGATTGACGCAACGTTGTTGGTGACGATCTCCACAGTCCTTACGCTGTTCGTCACGACTTCCGTGACGGTCTCTATGCGCTCGTCGGGGGCGAATACCCACGCAAGCGCACCGGACGCAAGGGCGGCAACCACGGCTATTGCGGCGATTACGCGCTTCCTGGTGCGCTTCTGGTTCCGTCCGGTCTGCATCACGGAGCGAACCGCAAACGGAATGTGGCGGAACGCCACGGTGCGCTCTGCGTCATCGTATATCACGTATGTGGATTCGCACGTGTTTCCGTCTGTGCGCGGGTAGCCTACGCTTCCGGGGTTGACGATGTAGCGTTTGCCGTCCTCGATCGTGAAATCCGTCGGCGGCAGCGCATACACATGGCCGCTTGCGCCAGTGAGAAAAATGCCCGGCACGTGGGAATGGCCAACAAACATCAGCTGTTCGCCCCTCGCTGAGAAATTCGCGGCGGCCTCGGCCTCGTCGGTTACGTACAGGAAGGACTTCGGGGAAGTGAAGTCGCCATGGGTGCAGGCGAAGGTCTTGCCGCGAAACGTATACGGACGATTCATGAGCCATTCAAGGTTTTCCTTAGACAGGGCTTCGCGATGCCTTGCCACGGCGTCAGCCGCAAGATCGATGAAATCCGCCGAGTCAAGCCGCCCTGCCACGGCATCGTCGTGATTGCCTGCAAGCGACATCACGGTTGCCCTGCGCACGATGTCGATGGTCTTCTCGGGTTCGGGGCCATACCCGACAACGTCCCCGAGGCAGATTATCTTCTGCACTCCACAGTTTCTGGCATCCTCAAGCACCGCCGAGAGCGCAATCTCGTTTGCGTGTACGTCCGATATGATGGCATAGGTCATTACGTGATCTCCGCGTTACCGTTGTGCATGCGTTTCGGTGTCGGCGAGGCGGAAGCCTCGGCCACGCATCGAACATGGTGGCGATTATATCACATATTCGGCGCGTTAAAGTGCGGAAAGGGAGGAAATGGCCGACTGTTTTTCGGATAAGCCGCAAAATGGGCTGATTTGGGACGAAGGCGCAAACGCAAACGGGAAAAATATGGTATAATCTGCGAAAATTTTGATATGGAGTGCTGATGACAATTGATAAAGCATGGCTGAAGGATCACGCCAACAAGATCCGCAAGGCGGATTGGATCGATCCGGCGTTGTACCAGAAATATAATGTGAAGCGCGGATTGCGCAACGCTGATGGCACGGGTGTGCTCGTGGGGCTTACGACCATCGGTAACGTACATGGCTACGTGGTATCCGAGGGCGAGAAGCAGGCCATTCCCGGCGAGTTGTACTATCGCGGCATAAACGTGCGGGACATCGTGATGGCCGACAAGCGCGAGCACCGCTTCGGCTACGAGGAGACGGCGTATCTGCTTCTGTTCGGCGAGCTGCCCAGCATAAAGCAGCTCATCGAGTGGAAGAACATGCTCGGCAAGTATCGCAAGCTTTCTGACGGATTCAAGGAGAACGCGATCATGCGCAATCCGTCGAAGGACATCATGAATGCGATGGCCCGCGCGGTCCTCTTCGCGTATGCGTTCGATCCCGACGACAATCCCGATGACCTCTCGATAGAGAAATGCCTTGAGCAGTCCATGGATCTCATAGGCTCCTTGCCAACAATGGCCGCCTATGCTTTTCAGGCCAAGGAGCACTACCACAAGGGGACTTCCCTGCTGATCCGCAACCCGGACGAGCGCAAGTCCACGGCCGAGAACATCCTTGCCCTGATCCGCGAGGACGGGAAGTACACGCGGCTTGAGGCCGAGACGCTTGACCTTGCGCTCATCCTCCACGCGGAGCATGGCGGCGGAAACAATTCGTCGTTCACCACGCACGTGGTCACGAGTTCGTTCACGGACATATACTCGTCGGTCGCAGCTTCCCTGCTAGCCCTCAAGGGGGCTCGCCACGGCGGCGCGAACCTTCGCGTGATGCGGCAGATGGAGGAGATTACGGAGAAGGTCAAGGACTGGACCAATCCCAAGAGCGTGGAACACTACCTTGAGAAGATCGCCGACAAGAAGGCTGGCGACCATACCGGCTTGATCTATGGGCTTGGTCATGCCGTGTACACCATATCCGATCCGCGCGCCCAAATGCTGAAGAAGAAGGCCGAGCTCCTCGCCAAGGAGAAGAAGTGCGTGGACAGGATGCGTCTTTTCGAGTGCGTGGAGGAGCTGGGGCCTGCGATCATAAAGGCAAAGCATCCGCGCGCAGAGGATGTGTGCGCCAACGTGGATCTGTACTCCGGGTTGGTGTACGAGATGCTTGGAATCCCCAAGGATCTCTACACGCCTCTCTTCGCCGTCGCGCGCTGCGTAAGCTGGTGCGCCCACCGCATGGAGGAGCTGATCAATCAGGGGCCGATCATACGTCCGGCATACAAGCCGCTTTTCCATCCAAAGAAATATGTGCCGTTGAGGAATCGCTAAAATGGAGAAAGTCGAGATAATAGAGGGCGGAGTCTGTTCCGCAAAGGGCTTCAGGGCGTCGGGCGTCGCCGCCGGGATCAAGTACAAGGATCGGAAGGACGTGGCGCTCATCGTCGCGGATGCACCGTGCGCCGCCGCCGCAATGTTCACCACCAACACGCTCGCCGCCGCCCCCGTGGTGCTGGATCGCGGCATCGCGAAGTACGGCAAGGCGCAGGCGATATTGGCGAATTCCGGCATTGCGAACGCCTGCACTGGCGCAGACGGATTGCGCGACGCCGTCGAAAGCGTAAAGGCAACGGCGGCGGAACTGCACGTGGATCCACGCCATGTGTTCGTCGCGTCCACGGGCGTGATAGGGCGGCGCTTGCCGATGAAGAAGCTGCTGACTGGCATGCGCGAGGCGGCAAAGTGCCTGGAGGCCTCGCCGAAGGCCGGGCTTGACGCGGAGTACGCGGTAATGACGACCGACACCAAGCCGAAACAGGCCGCCGTAAAGCTGGACATACTTGGGCACGAGGTCACCATCGGCGGCATGTGCAAGGGATCCGGCATGATAGAGCCGAATATGGCGACCATGCTCGGCTTCATCACGACCGACTGCTCGATAACCCCCGGCATGCTCAGAAACGCCTTGCGCAGCGCCGTCAACAAGGGCTTCAACAGGCTCGTGGTGGATGGAGACGAGTCCACGAACGATTCGGTGTTCATCCTGGCTTCCGGCGCGGCCGGCAACAAGGAGATCCGCCATCCGGATTCTGCGTTCCGGGCGTTCAGGGACGCCCTCATCCAGCTTGTCGCGTTCCTTGCGAAGCAGATGGCGGCGGACGGAGAGGGCGCGACGAAGTTCGTCACCGTGAAGGTGACGGGCGCTGCGACCGAAAGGGATGCCGAGGCGGCTGCGCGCGCCATCGCCAAGTCGCCGCTGTGCAAGACGAGCTGGTTCGGCAGGGATCCGAACTGGGGCAGGGTGCTTGCCGCCATCGGGGCTTCCGGCGCCAAGATCGACGAGAACACGGTCGAGGTGTTCTATGGCAAGACATGGGCGTACAAGAAGGGGAAGGTGGCGGATTCGGCCCAACTGAAGAAGCTTGAGGCTGAACTTGCCGGGCCGGAGGTGACGATAACCGTAGACCTGCATTTCAATGCCACGCGCGAGGCCGTGATATACACCTGCGACTTCTCTACGGAGTATGTCCACATCAACGCCGACTACACCACCTGACAAGCAACCCTGGGGACTGCACATGGAAGCGAATGGATATGGCTGGAAATTCTTCAGAAGCAGCGGACTTCGGCAGGTGAGGCTCGAATCTGGAGAGGATGTCGGGCATCTGAAGGAGCTGGACCAGAAATCATGGTCTGTGCTTGCCGCCTCGAACAATGGCCTTCGCTTCGACCGACGGACGCTTGAGCTTCTCGATTCCGATGGCGACGGGCGCATACAGGCGCCGGACGTACTCGCTGCGATCGAGTTCCTCAAGGCTCATGGCGTGGATCTTGATTCGCTTTTCCGCAAGGACGATGGCGACGAGCAGCGCCTTGCCGACATTTCCGACAAGCTCGCCGACCTCGCAAAGGTTGAGCCTTCCGCCGAGGAGAAGGCTGCCATGGAGCGATGGGAGAATGCGCCAGCTGGCGATGCCTCCATCCTCCCTCTTGGCGATGCCACGGCAGAGGGCAATGCGGCCCTTGCCGCCGTGGAGCCGATCCTTGACGCATTCTTCACGCCACCTGCGGATGCTCCGCTCGTGATGGACGGGCCGGTTGCGGCCCTCCCGCTCGACGGCAACATCAATCCCCTGTATTCCGACAGTATCGCCGCATTCGTCGAGAAGTCCGTGAAGCCCGTGGTCGGATCGGCCGGTTCGCTTTGCCGGGCAGACTACCGCCGGGTGAAGGCTGCGTTCGCCCCGTATCGGGCATGGCTTGCCTCGAAGCCCGTGATGAACGCCAATGCGCGCAATTTGCTGGTTGAAGAGGAGCGTGTTGTGCGCTACAGGATGCACCTCGGTGAATATCTCCGAAACTTCGTGAGTCAGGAGCGGCTGTACGACGGTAGCCTTGAGGCGATATTCCTCACCGGCACGCTGTTCATAGACGGCCGGGAATGCCGGCTTTGCTTCCATGTGGAGAACGAGGCCGCCCATGCCGCGCTTGCGGAGCGCTCTGAGTGCTGTCTCATCTACCTCAAGCTTTCGCGCAGTGGAGCGGCGGCATCGCGCACGATATGTGCCGTGATCACGGCGGGCCGCACCGCGCCGCTCTATGTCGGGCGCAACGGCCTGTTCTATGACCGCGACGGGGTCGCCTGGGATGCCACGATCACCAGGGTGGTGCAGGCGCAGGTGTCTCTTCTCGAGGCGTTCTGGGCTCCGTGGCGCAAGCTTGGCGAAATGGTCGGCGGGCAGGTAAGGAAGTTCATAGGCGATACGCAGGCGAAGTCGGCAAAAGGCGTCGCGGGTGCGGTATCCGGCGTCGGGTCGGAGGCGGCGAAGGCCGAAAGCAAGCCAGTGGATTCGTCCGCGTCAGGCGCAGCGCTCGCAAGCTCTGTCGCAGCTCTCGGCATTGGCGTTGGCATGGTCGGGGCCGCAATCGCCGGGCTTGTCGGCGTTGTCGCAGATTTGCCGTGGTGGAAGACTGCGATAGGTGTTGCCCTTGTGCTGCTTGCCGTATCGCTTCCGAGCGTGATTCTCGCATGGTTCAAGCTCCGCCGCCGCGACTTGGGTGCGGTGCTGAACGCATGCGGCTGGGCGGTGAACTGTCCGCTCCGCTTCCCGCAAAGGCTTGCGCGGCGTTTCACAGTTCGCGCCTGACGTAGGATGAAGTCGATCGCATTCCATGTAAACGCAACGAAAGATTCGGCACGCGCCGTGTGCGAGCGCCTTTCGGGTGTCGCTCGCGGTTGCGGGATGTCCGTTGTGGATGCCACTGCCGGCAATCCTGATGCAGTGGTGGTGCTTGGCGGTGACGGCACGATGCTTTCCGCCGTGCATCTCTTCCCGGGTATTCCGCTGCTTGGGCTGAACCTTGGTTCGCTCGGCTACCTCGCATCCGTGGAGGAGGCGCATTTCGACGATGCGATAAGGGCGCTTTCCGACGGCAGGTTCATCGTTTCACGCCGCACTGCGCTGAATGTGCGCGGGGTTCGGGCCTTGAACGACGTGGTCGTCTCGCGAGGAGTCTCCGGGCATGCCATAAGGCTGAACTTCTCCGTTGACGGGGAGCGCGTCACGCGCTTCGTCGCGGATGGGCTTGTGATTGCCACGCCCACGGGGTCTACCGCATATTCGCTTGCCGCCGGCGGCCCCGTGCTGATGCCAACGTCGCAATCTGTCGTCGTTACGCCGGTGTGTCCGCATGCGCTTTCATCCAGGCCGCTGGTGCTGAAGGACTCCGCGAGAATGGAGGTGTCGGCGGAGATTCGCGGCGACGGGGATTGCCCGGCCGTGTTTGCGGACGGACGCCCGATAGGCGTGGTTGCCGATGGGGATGCCCTTACGATAGAGAAGTCGGCCGACACGGTCCCCCTCATTGAGCTCGACGGCGTAAACCAGTATGAGATACTGACCCGCAAGCTCGGCTGGTCCGGCTCGTCGTTCAAATGAAGGTGCATTGCATGACAGATCTTGAAGCGAGGATAGGCTATGTGTTTCGGGATGCGAAGCTGCTTGAGCGGGCGCTGACGACGCCTGCGTGCCGCATGGATCATCCCGACGCGGAGGACAATCAGAGGCTTGAGTTCCTTGGGGACGCTGTGTTTGGCCTCTTGAGCGCAGACGCTGTGTTTTCGGCATATCCGTCGGATCAGGAAGGCCCGCTTACGGTCAGGCGCACACACCTTGTATCCGGGCTCGCGCTTGCCGAGGCGGCCGAGCGGATTGGGCTAACCAGGTTTCTGAAGCGGAATGCCGGCGCTTCGCCGTTGCCGCCGCACGCGAAGGTCTATGCCGATGCGATGGAGGCCGTGATGGGGGCCGTGTGGCTCGATGGCGGCCTTGACGCTGTGCGAAGCGTGTTTGCCAGGCTGGATCTTCCGATAGGCGAGAGCCTGAACGAATGGGGTGACAATCCCAAAGGGCGCCTGCAGGTGCTCGCACAGGCGAGAAGACCGTCCCGCAGGCCGGTGTACAAGGTCGATTCCGTGTCCGGCCCGCCGCATCGCCCCATTGTCACCGTCACGGTGTCCGTATCTGGCGTGGGCAAGGCTACGGCTACGGCCGGATCGCAGCGCCGTGCGGAGATAGAGGCGGCGGCCAGGCTGCTTGCGCTCATGGACGGGGACAGGCACGGCTGACGCATCGGATGGGTGATGTGGAACCGTTTCCCGTAGAGAGGGCCATTGGGCCGATAAGATCCTCGTTGGCGGCGAACCGCGACGTTGTGCTTCGTGCGCCGCCCGGAAGCGGAAAGACAACCTGTGTGCCTCCGGCCCTTCTTGATGAGCGTTGGCTTGGCGGAAAGAAGATCCTCATGCTTGAGCCTCGCCGCCTCGCGGCCCGCTCCGCCGCCGCATACATATCCGCAAGGCTTGGCGAATCCGTCGGCGGCACCGTGGGGTATTCCGTGCGGCTTGAGCGCAAGGTGTCCGCCCGCACCCGCCTTGAGATCGTCACGGAGGGGCTTCTCGCCCAGCGCCTGCTTCGCGATCCCGAAATTTCCGATGTAGGGCTTATCGTGTTTGACGAGTTCCACGAGCGTTCCATGCAGTGCGATTTCGGATTCGCGATGTCGCTTGATGTGCGCCGTGCCTTGCGTCCAGACCTGCGGCTTCTCGTGATGTCCGCCACGCTCGATACCGAAACGGTCGCGGCGCACCTCGGCGATGCGGATGTCCACACCGTGGAATCTCGGATGTTCCCGGTTGAGACGAGATACCTTCAGGTGGCGTCGTCCGCCCCGATATGGGCGCAGGTCGCCGGTGCGGTCATGCGTGTGCTTGGCGAGACGGATGGCGACGTGCTTTGCTTCCTTCCGGGCGAGGGAGAGATCCGGCGCTGCGAGGAGACGCTTGTCGGAGATCTGTCGGAGCGTGGCATCGCCGGAAAGGTCGAGGTCCTGCCGCTGTATGGGGCAATGCCGAAGGAGGCTCAGGATTATGCCGTAAGTCCGCAGTCCGGCAACAGCCGGAAGAGAAGGGTGATACTCGCGACATCCATTGCGGAGACGTCGCTCACCATACCCGGGATTACGGTGGTGGTCGATTCCGGGCTGATGCGCGTAAGCAGGTTCTCCGCCGCAAGCGGCATGGACAGGCTTGAGACTCTGCCGTTGACGAAGGATCGTGCGGAGCAGCGGCGAGGCCGCGCCGGGCGAGTCCGCCCCGGACTGTGCCTGCGTCTGTGGACGGAACGGGAGGACTCGACGCGCATCCCGGCAATGCAGCCGGAGATACGGTATGCCGACCTGGCTCCGGTCGCCCTTTCCGCTGCGATTTGGGGAACTGTCAAGATAGACGGCCTGCCGTGGCTCACTCCACCGCCGGACGCGGCGTGGGCGAATGCCGTAGCCCTGCTTCAGATGCTCGGTGCACTCGATGCCGACGGGCGCGTCACCGATGCGGGACGCCGAATGGCGGATTTCGCCGCGCATCCGCGGCTTGCCAACATGATGATGAGGACAGGCGCCGTAGACCTTGCCGCGATCATCGAGGAGGGGGCTCCGCATGGCGTCACCGACATACGGGATGTGCGGCCAACCTCGCGCATGAAGGAACTCGCCCGGCGATGGGCGAGGGTGTGCGACGGCGAACGCCGAGCGGCTGTTGACGCGGGCGAAGCCCTTTGCCATGCGTTCCCTGACCGCATAGGCAGGAATCGGGGGAACGGCTCGTTCCAGCTGAGCGGCGGACGCGGGGCGTTCCTGGATAGGACAGATGCGCTTTCGCGCGAGGAATATCTCGTATGCTGCGATCTTGACGATCAGGGAGGCGATGCGCGGATACGCCTTGCGGCGGCAGTGTCGCGCGAGGCGGTCGAGGACATATTCGCGGATCAGATACAGGAATGCGTGGCCTGCTTCTGGGACAGGAAGGGCGAGGCCGTGAGGGTGGTGCGCCGACGCGCTTTCGGCAAGATGGTCATTGAGGAGCACGATTGCCCAGACGGCGCGGCGGAAGAAGCCGTGTCGGCCGCGCTTTTCGAGGGCATCAGGCGCAAGGGGGTGGCCAATATGCCGTGCTGGACAAAAGAGTCCCGTCGACTTCAGTCCCGAATCTGTTTCCTGCGCAAGACGATGCCGGACGCCAATCCGCCATGGCCGGACGTCTCCGACGAAGGCATGGCCGCAAATCTTGAGAGGTGGCTCTCGGGATTCGTTTCCGGAATGTCGCGGTGGACGCATCTTGAAAGGCTCGACATGCATTCGGTGCTTGACTTTGCGCTATCGTCTGAGGGCCATGACCGCCGCGAGCTCAATGCGCTTGCCCCGGCGTCAATGGCAGTGCCTTCCGGGTCGGAGATGAAGATCCGCTACGAGGGAGACAGTCCGTTTTGCGAAGTGAGGCTGCAGGAATGCTTCGGCATGATGGAAACACCGAAGATAGCGGGTGGCAAGGTGCCGGTAGTCATGAGGCTGCTTTCGCCGGCGCAGCGTCCGATTCAGGTGACGTCCGATCTCGCAAACTTCTGGAAGGAAGGCTATCCGCTTGTCCGAAAGGATATGCGCGGTCGCTATCCACGGCACTACTGGCCGGAAGACCCTTTCTCCGCAACGGCGACGAGGCGTGTCCGCCCGCAGACGTGACGGCGTGGCGAATGGCGGCCGTGTCGTGTCCGGGATTAGTGTGACCGGGTACGCCCGTGTCCGATGAGGCCGCGTTGCCTCAGGCAGTCGAGGGCGCGAGAGAGGCGTTCGCGCTTTTCCCTTGTCGCGTCTTCAGTCGCATCGAAAAGCGTCGGCTGGTCGCCGTCCGGCGTCTTGCGGAAGTTCGTCACCCCGAACCCGATGAGGCGCACCGATCCATGCGACTCTGCGCCGTCCGGCCATTCGGCGTCGAAGAGCGCTATGGCCGCCTTGCGGAACGAGGTGTCGTCGCAGACTGGCCGATCGAAGGGCAGTTGCCTGAGGCGAGTCTCGAATGCGGCGTTGCGTATCTTCAGTCTGGCGGTTGTGGCCCATCGTGGTGTGCGGCGGAAACGGTAGCCGACCTCCTCCACGAGTTCCAGCAGCTTTGCGCGTACTGCTGCGCGACTGGATTCGTCCTCCCCGAACGTGTGTTCGCGCGAGACGGACTTTTCATCCCTCTCCTCCCAGTGGACGAATTCCTCCGAGCGTCCGCATGCGAGGTCGATGAGCGATTGGGGAACGACGGCGTTTGGCCTCATCCGCTGGAGGTCGCCGCATTTCGATATTCCGTATGGCTTCAGCGCCGATATCGTCTTTTTGCCTACGCCCCACAATACGCCGATTGGCTTTGGGGCGAGGAATGCTGCGATCTCCGATGGCGACGTGGGCATTATCGTAAGCCCGTTGGGCTTGTTTTCCTCCGACCCTATCTTGGCGAGCAGGCGGTTCGGGGCTATGCCGACGGAACAGGTGACGCCGCACGTCTCGCGCACCTCCTTCCGGAGCGACTCTCCGAGTCGCTTGGGGTCGCCGCCAAACAGGTGGAGCGTGCCGCTTGCGTCAAGGAAGGCCTCGTCTATGCTCACTTCCTCGATGTACGGCGAGTAGTGAGAGAAGATCTCGAACACTCGGGCCGAAACCTCCTTGTACAGTTCCATGTTCGGTGGCGTGAAGATTGCCTGCGGACATCTCTCGTAGGCGGTGCGCGATGGCATCGCGGAGCGTACGCCAAATGCGCGGGCCTCATACGAACACGTGGAGACCACCCCGCGCTCGTGGGGGCCAGCCCCGACGATGAGCGGCTTGCCGCGCCATTCGGGATGGTGCAGCTGCTCGACAGACGCGAAGAAGGCATCCATATCTACATGTAGGATTGTTGCCACGAACTGCGATTATAGCAAAATCTGGGCAAATGGTAGTTGGTAGATGGTAGATGGTAGTTGGTAGATGGTAGTGGCGGTTTCCCCTATCGTAGCGACGACGCCCTCGTCGTCGTGCATGGCATGGGAGGGTCGCAACTTGTTGCGACCGAAGGCTAACACGGACGCAATGAATTGCATCCCTCCCGCAATTACCCACTACCCACTACCAACTATCAACTATCAACTACCAACTACCAACTACCAACTATCAACTATCAACTATCAACTAATCACAAATCGTTGCGTCTGCTTTTTGGTATAATATGCCGCATTATGAATATTGTCATTCTTCTGGGTGCTCCGGGTTCGGGCAAGGGTACGGTCGCGGCAAAGCTTGCGGCCGAGGACGCAAAGCTCAAGCATGTCTCGTCTGGCGATCTCCTTCGTGGCGCAGTTGCGAAAGGCACGGATGCCGGGAAGGCCGCCAAGGACTACATGGAGGCGGGCAAGCTCGTCCCCGACGAACTGATCGCGACCATGATCAAGGATGTGATCGCCGAGTCCGCCGGCGACGTGACGATGCTTCTCGATGGCTTCCCGCGCAATGTGGCGCAGGCGGAGATCCTTGACAAGACGGGTGCGGAGATCCGCTCCGTAGTGTTGCTGGATGTTCCGGATTCCATCATACAGGATCGCATTGCGGGGCGCAGGACTTGCCCCAAGTGCAAGGCGGGATACCATGTTAAGGCGCTTCCCCCCAAGGTTGAGGGCAAGTGCGACCACTGCGGTTCGGATCTCGTCATCCGCAAGGACGACAATCCCGAGACCGTGAAGGATCGTCTCATCGTCTATCACCAGCAGACCGAGCCGCTGATCGCATACTACAAGGCCAAGGGCCTGTTGCGCGTCATCAACGGCGATTGCGGCCCTGAAAAGAATGCCGAATCATTCAAGGCAGTGATGTGAAAATCGACATAAAGACCAAGGAGCAACTCGACAGGATGCGGGTTGCCTGCCGCATGAGCGCAGAGGTGCGAGACCTTTGCGCTCACGCTGTGATGCCAGGTATGCGCACTCGCGACATTGACGAGATCGTGCGCCGGTACTGCGCAGAGAGGAATGTGGCCGCCAGCTTCTACCGGTATGAAGGCTTTCCGGGGCGCATCTGCGTGAGCGTGAACGACGAGGTCATACATGGAATCCCCGGCGATCGCGTCATACAGCCGGGCGATATCGTGAAGACCGACGTGGGCATACGCTGCAACGGGTACAATGGCGACACGAGCCGCACTGTCATGGTGGGCGTCACGGATCCCGAGGTGATACGCCTTGTGGAGACGACCAAGAAATGCCTCGCGGCGGGAATCGCCGCCTGCGGTCCAGGGGTGCACCTTGGAGACGTGGGCTACGCAATCCAGTGTGTGGCGGAAGAGGCCGGATTCGGCGTTGTCAGGGACTGGATCGGGCATGGCGTCGGTCGGGACGTGCATGAGGATCCCGAAGTGCCAAATTTCGGGAAGCCGGGGACGAAGCTTGTGCTGAAGCCCGGAATGACGATCGCGATAGAGCCAATGATCACGATGACCAAGGCCGGGGCAAAGACCTATGTGGATAGGGACAACGGGTGGACGGTCATAACGAAAGACCATTCGCTTGCCGCCCATTGGGAACACACCGTCGCCATCACCGAAGATGGCTGTGAGATATTGACAGTTCCGGCAGACTACCCGTGACGATGTTTCCGAGACACGCCTGCTCCTACGCCGAAAGGCTTGCGGAGACCTGTGAGCCTTTCAGAAGGCAGCTTGAACCTGATGCGCGAGAGCAGGATGACGGCGGATACGATGCCGATCCGTTTGGCGAAACCGGCGTGGCTGCGGGCGTGTATGGCCTGAAGCAGCGCTTTGAGGATCGTGTGCTTGTGATGGCGAGCGACAGTTGCTTCATGAACTGCCGCCACTGCACCCGCAAGGGGCTTCTCTCGTCCGCCGAGGTAGTCCGCACGGACGAGGAACTCCAGAACTGCGTGGATTACGTGAAGGCCCATCCAATGGTGCGCGACGTGCTCGTATCGGGCGGCGATCCGCTTGTCTTGCCGGACGATGAGGTGCTCCGTTTCATAGAGGCGTTTGCCGGCATAGGTCAGGTTGACGTTGTGAGGCTCTGCACACGTGCGCCGTGCGTAAACCCGATGCGCATCACTGACGCCATTGCGGCGCGGCTCAGGCGTTGCGGGAAGGTGTGGGTGAACACCCAGTTCAATTGCGCGGGCGAGTTGACGGACGAGGCTGTCTCGGCTTGCGGAAAACTGGTGGACGCGGGGATCCCCGTGTCTTGCCAGACGGTGCTTCTGGCTGGCGTCAACGATTCGGTGGATGCCATGCTGGAACTCTTCCGCGCCCTGCAGCGGGCGAGGGTGCGTCCGTACTACGTGTTTCAGTGCGATCCGATCGCGGGAGTGGAGCATTTCCGGGTGCCGCTCGAGAGGGCCAAGGAGATATCTTCAGAATGCGCTGAACGCATAGGCGGGTTGGCCCTGCCGCGCTTTGTCGCTGATGTTCCGGGAGCGCCAAGAAAGATCCCCGTCGAGGATCTGTAATCCTGTTGCGCCTTGAGATGTCGCGCAAGGGTTGTTATGGCGAATGCGCCACCGTGTTTTCAGAGCGAGCGGAAGTATTCGATAGTCCTTGCCAGACCTTCGCCAAGCGGCATCTTGGGCTCCCATCCCAGGAGTTCCTTCGCAAGCGAGATATCCGGCTTGCGGCGTTTTGGATCGTCGGACGGCAATGGCTTTAAGGCAAGCCTGGATTTCGATTCTGGTATTTGCCTGAGAATTTCTCCGGCAAGCTCGCGAATCGTGTATTCCACCGGATTGCCCGTGTTGATGACTGGGATCGAGAACCCTTTTCTGGCAAAGAAGGCGCTGACTTCGCCCTGCGGCATCTCCATGTAGCGGCGGAAGGCCTCGATGAGGTCGTCGCAGTACTGGAAGGACCTCGTCTGCGAGCCGTCGCCGAAGATCGTGATGTCCTCGTCGCGCAGGGCCTGCATGATGAAGTTGGATATCACGCGGCCATCCTGCGGATGCATCGCCGGACCGTACGTGTTGAATATCCGAACCATTCGCACATCGGTACCGAACTCGCGTACGTAGTCCGCACACAGCGTCTCGGCGCAGCGCTTGCCCTCGTCGTAGCAAGACCTGACCCCGATCGTGTTCACGTTTCCCCAGTACGTTTCCACCTGGGGGTGGATCAGGGGGTCTCCGTAGATTTCGCTCGTCGAGGTATGGAGCATCTTCGCTCCGCAGCGCTTGGCGAGTTCAAGCATATTGAGCGCACCAAGCACGGAGGTGCTGGTGGTGAACAATGGGCGGGCCTGATAGTGGATCGGAGATGCCGGACAAGCAAGATTGTATATCTGGTCGAAAGACTCGTCCGTGGCGAAGTCGATCACATCACCCTCTATGAGCTTGAACGAACGGTTGGACAGCAGGTCTTCGACGTTTCGCCGAGACCCGGTGTACATATTGTCCAGAGCCACTACCTCAAATCCGTCGGAAATGAGCCTACGGCAGAGGTTCGAGCCTAGGAATCCGCTGCCGCCTGTGACGAGCGCCCTGTTCATGCCTGCTTCACTTCGAGTAGACGACTTGGGGGCCGTTGCCCTTGCGGGCGCGGATTACGCCTATCTGATACCATTTCTGACGCATGTTCTTGAAGATGGTCGCCATGCGCTTCAGGGAGGCCTTGGGCATTATCAGCACATAGCCTACGCCCATGTTGAACACGCGATACATCTCGTCGTGGTCAACCTTGCCTTGGCGTTCGATGAACTTGAAGATCGTCGGCGGCTCCCATGTGGAGCGGTCTATCTCGGCGAACACTGCTTCCGGCAGCACGCGCGGGATGTTGTCCGGGAATCCTCCTCCCGTTATGTGGGCCATGCCGTTGATCTTAACCTTGGCGTCAAGAAGGCGGGAGACGGGCTTGAGGAAGCTCTTGTGGACTGTGAGGAGTGCGGCACCGACCGTCTGATTCGTGCCGGGCAGCTTGTCGGACGGGGACATTCCGCATATGTCGAAGAATACGCGGCGGGCAAGCGAGAAGCCGTTCGTCTGGAGGCCATCGGCGGGAAGGCCGACTATCACGTCTCCGGCGCGTATCGACTGGCCTGTTATCACCGCTTTCTTGGACACCGTGCCGACGATCGTTCCGGTGAGGTCGTATTCGCCCGTAGGATAGAGGCCGGGAAGCTCGGCAGTCTCGCCGCCGAGAAGCGCCATGCCGTTCTCCTTGCAGGCCTTGCAGAGGCCGGCGACTATCTGCTTGAAGACAACCCCGTCGAATTTCGACGTACCTACGTAGTCCATGAAGAAGAGCGGTCTTGCGCCCTGCACGAGTATGTCGTTCACGCAGTGGTTAACGATATCCTGGCCGACGGTATCGTGTTTCTTCACCATGCAGGCGATCTTGAGCTTTGTGCCGACTCCGTCCGTGGATGCCACCAGCATCGGGTCTTTCAGTCCGGCGGGTAGCCTGCACAGACCGCCAAACGATCCGATTCCCCCAGCCACGTTGGCCGTTTTCGTCGATCCAACCATCGCCTTGATGGCCTTCAACGCAGTCATTTTGTTGTCGATATTCACGCCGGCAGCGGCGTAGGCAGATGTGTTCGCGCTCACAAGACGCTCCATGTAGAGATTAAAAACGCTTTAAGTATATCATTTTTCGCAGAAGATTGCAACGATTCCAGATGGGGCCCTGGGGCTCTAGATCTTTGTCAAATACCGCTGGCACATCCAGTTCCTGCAGGCCGTCAAAGCCGCAGAATGCATTAGACCAACATTTACAGCCATCGTTTATGTACAGGGACTTTAATGATCGGCAACCATTAAAACATCATTCTCGACATGATTCACCCCCGGCATTCCTATTGACTCAAGCGCCGAACAGCCACTAAAGGCCTGCAATTCTATTTCAGCTACAGACCGAGGTAAACTTATTGTCTTCAGTTTCGAGCAATTCTTGAACAACCCTATGGATATTTTGACAACCCTGACGGCGGTTCAATTGTTCTAAGGGATGTACAATCCGCAAAAGCATGTTGCAAGATTTCCTTCACATGCCCAGGGACGCTTATGTTGGACAGCCGAGAACAGTCTTGGAACGCGGAGCACCCAATTTCTGTGACGGAGTTTGGAATTTTGATTGACTCTATCCCTGCCAAATACGGCTTGTCCCTGCGATAGCGCCGTTCTTCAAGGGCACGAAGCTGCTCATCGCCGCCGACTGCGCGGCCTACGCATACGCCGCGTTCCATCGTGACTTCATGCGCGGCAAGGTTACGATTGTCGGATGCCCAAAGCTTGACCCCGTGGACTACTCGGAGAAGCTGACTGAAATCATCCGCGAGAACGACATCAAGTCCGTGACCATCGTCCGCATGGAGGTTCCGTGCTGCGGAGGCCTTGAATTGGCCGCGAAGAAAGCACTTCAAGCTTCCGGCAAGTTCATCCCGTGGCAGGTCGTGACAATCTCGCTCGACGGGCGGATAATCGATTCGTGAAGGAGACCTTCGCGTTCATCCAAAGCTGCTCTGCAATCATCAGCAACACATCGGTAGGGTCACGCGTCCCGCGTGACCGAAACGAGGCCAGGGCGACCATCACCACGATTATCCAGCCTGCCTATGACATGGGCGGATACGAATTGTGCCTGCCGCGAAACTGGCAGGTTCCCCGAAGCTGAAAAGCAATGAGCCGCGTAGTGACCGCCAGAGGGGTGATTGTAGAATACACCTCACACAACCAGTTTTCGAGTATCAACATCTGTAAAGATATATGGAAGAATCAGGTTGTAATTGTATTTGCACACCATGCGCCTTATACGAAAGAAATCTATGAACGCAAAAATCGGAAACCCAATTAATCCTGTCACCAATTCAAGCACACCCCAGCCGGTATGCTTTATCCAAAAACGATGTACTCCGAGCCACCCCAAGAAAAGACAAAGGAAGAAGCCATGCCAAGGATCTTTGATTTTAATCGATCGTAATAAAAGAACCTTGTCTTCTCCAATTTTAGAAAGCTGTTGTTCGATTACGAAACAGTCTTCTTTGCTGAACTTCTTTTTGTTTTCATTGTACCACATTGCTACCAGTTGATTCATTTCATCATTCCTTTTCATGCCCTCGTTTCATTTCACAGTCGGAGAATCGGGCTTGTCCTCGTTCCGTGTCGCCGCTCACTGTCTAAACACGAGATAAAGGTATAATAAAACCTCCCTTCGTGTCTCTTGGGAGGCCGTTCGAATTGCCTTTAGTAGAACACGAAGGGAGGAAGCGCAGAGCGCTATCCTGCCAAGTGTCGCTACTTGTGAGTTTTCGAACGTTTCCCAAGACGACTGCTTGCAGCATTGCAAATTGTTGTTCGGCGGATTTCTTCCGCTTTATCGTTTTAACCGTCTATTGGCTTTGTCCTTTCATTTCAGTTTCCACGATTGTTGAAGATCGCTACTTGAGGAACAGAAACAACTGGTCGTAGGTGATAGGCTTCCCGTTCTCGGTTGTGTCACGGACAGCAAACTTGTTGAATCCGCAATTGCCGTAGAAGGACTCAAGCTTGCTGTTGCCATGCTCCATTTCAAGGAACACGATTTGTCCGCCGACTTCATCCTGAGCGCGGCGGATATGGTTGATGGCGAACGCAAGCAGTTCCGCCCCTGAGATGACATTGCCATCCGTATTGAAGTTCTTGCCGAATTGCGCAATCAGATACGCCGCGACGGTATAGGAATCTGTCAAAGGGTCGAGTTTCGAGAATCGCTCAATTCGCTTGCGCTGCGTGGAAGAAAGCGCAGACGCAGGAATCTGGATCGGCTTCACCGCCAATGTGAAGTACCCGGCGCACAATTGGCTTTCATTGTCGAATACGAGTTCCGTCACAGAGACTTTGCGCCTTGCGAAGTCAAGGGAGTTGCGCTTCAGGAAATTATCTACCTCATCATTAAAACGGCAAGAAAAGGACTTCGTCACGCGGTTGACGAAATCCTCGCCATATTCTGCCGCGAGTTCGGAAACCTTTCTGATGGTATAGCCGCTCACCGTTGCCGAACTCCTGTTGCGTATGGCCCCTTCAAAAAGAAGTCGCGCTCCGCTTTTGGGGACTCGAAATGAGTCTCCATGACGCGCGGCAGATTCGGTTCGCGCACCGAATCGGAACACAGCGCGTTTACGAACGCCTTGGCCATCTTTGGATCTTTGATCCTGAAGTTCGCCGTTATGCTCGATGTTGCCATTTTCTTGCCTCCTTCCCGTTCAAGTGTACAATACACCTAAAAGAAGATTATACAATATAGCATATTGATCGCTCAAAAGTCAATGCTGGCGAGGCGGAAATGGGTAAGCTACAGCAGGGAAATTCAGGTTTACGGGAATCGGTCCGTTGTGATAAAATAACAGGCATGAAACGGAAGAAACACATAGTCATGGCGCTTGCCCTATATATATAGAGGAGAGAGAATGGCCCGCTTCGCGCTGTTAGCCCTTTTCCTCGCGAGCCTGCCGGTCGCGGCGGCCGAACCCGCGCCGACGATCAGCGTGCTCCTCGGCGCCTACTATACCGACTCGGGCCAGCGCGAGACGCACGACATGGCCGTCCACGTCGTCCAGAAGACGGGGAGCGACAACGACAACATCGTCGTCGTCATCTGCGGCGACGGCTACACGAAGGACGACCAGGAGAAGTTCGTCGCCGACGCGCGGCGCATGTGGGCGGGCGCGCTCGCCTACGAGCCGTACCGCACGTTCGCCCACCGCTTCAACGTCTATGCCGTCAGCACGGTCTCGAAGGGGGCGTGGGGGTCGGGCGAGACGTTCTTCAACAGCTCCGTGCTGGCGGACGGACGCTCCCTCGTCCTCTCCGGCAACCGCTGCAAGAACCACATCATGGAGCGGTGCATCGGCCCCGCCTTCATCCGCGACTACCACGACGCGCGGCGACAGGAGCCGTTCAAGGACCCCGACATCGTCTATGAGAACGGCCAGTGGATTGACGAGAACGCGCCCTACTACTTCGTCTTCGACTACATCGGCGTCTTCGTCGTCCTCGCGAACAGCGACAATTACATGGGCGGAAGCGCCATCGACCAGAAGCTCGGCTTTCAGTATGTCGCCTCGTCGGCCGGCGATTCGAGCATCCCCACGCTCGCGCACGAGCTCGGCCACGCGATGCTCCATCTCGGCGACGAGTACAGCACGGGACAGATGACGGACGAGCAGGCCGCGCGCTCGCTCAACATCTCCGCGACGGGCGACCCCGCGCGCCTGCGCTGGAAGACGCTGCTGGGCTTCCGCGGGACGTATCCCGTCCCCTATCAGTATGGTGCGCAGTCCTTCAACTCGTCCCGCCGCTGCACCATGAACAGCCTGGACTATGACTTCTGCGAACTCTGCAGGCTGCAGGGCGCCAAACGCATGGCCACCCTGATGGCGGACGGGCAGGACGGCCTCTACGTCGCGACGCCCGAACTTCTCGCCGTGACGGGAAACTACGCGAAGCCCGCCGACTTCGCCCCCGCCACGATCGACGGCTACACCGCCTTCGCGACGGACTACGCCAATCGCCTGTACAGCGGCACGGGCCGCGACCGCTTCCGTCCGCAGGACATGGCGGGCCGGACACTCCGCCTGCGCACGGTCGTGCAGAACTTCTCCGTGACGCGCGCGCGGCGCGTCCGGCTGTCCTTCGCGCTCAAGTCCGCCGCCGGCGCGACGCTCCACTCCGTCGAGCAGGTCTACGACGTCGGGCCTTGGGCCGACCGCGCGAAGTTCGACGTCGGCGGACACTGCCTTGAATACACGGGGCCGGAGAACTTCGACTCGGGCCTCGCCAATTGCGAGCTGTCCTGTACGCTGCCCGCGGGCCTCGCCGCCGACGTCACCTACGCCTTCGAGGTGAGGGACGCGGACACGGGTGCGCTTCTCGCCGACGACACGACCGAGACGGCGCCCTATGCGCCCGTGAGGATCCGCTACGTGACGGCGGACGGCAAGGCCCTCCCCGGAACGGGCGAGACGTCAGTCCTCCAGCCCGTCGGCAGGGTGATCGACTGGCCCGCGCCCGCGCAGGTGGCCGGCTACGAACTCGCCCGGCCCGCGAGCCCCGTCACGGTCGGCGCAGACGGCGCAACGCGCGTCTACGTCTACCGCGCGCCCGGCGGCGGGACGCCGCCGCTCCTGCCGGGGGAGAGCGACGCGGTGAACGCCCTCGTCCGGCCCGTGGCCGAGGCGGCGGGCGTGACGGCGCTGACGGTCGCCCCGGGCAGCAAGCCGCTTGAGGGGCTGGAACTCTTCACCAACATCCCGATCGCGGTCACGCCGTCCGCGCCCGGCGCGACAGACGGAACCGTGTCGGTCGATTACGCTTTCGCCGTCAGCGACATCCGGCTCGTCACCCTGGGCGGCGAACGCGCCGTCGTCGTCTGCGCCAAGGTTTCCGCCGGCGGCGAGACGCCGGCCGACTACGCCCCGGCGACGCGGCTGGACGTGCAGGCCTCGGCGGACGCGAAGGCCTTCTCGTCCGTAGCCGCC
>SAMEA104315424__coassemble_629_pt1 | contig 23942 bp, 19 predicted proteins | sample SAMEA104315424__metabat2_low_PE_034 | metagenome-assembled genome bin SAMEA104315424 (sample SAMEA104315424) | gut metagenome | biome: Monkey gut; feature: monkey-associated habitat; material: faeces | place: China | collected 2013 | reverse complement strand
CCAACTACCAACTACCAACTACCAACTACCAACTACCAACTACCAACTACCAACTACTTGGTCAAGTGTGGTATAATTAGCGACCTAATGCAAATGATTGCAAGTCAGATACCTGTGATACTTGTGTGGGCCGTCACGGTGGCCCTGTTGGCTTATTATGCCGTATCTGTCGCATCGGAGATAACATATGTGACCTTGGCGGATGGACGCAAGACGGAGCGCAAGCTTCCCCTTGTGTTCCGTCTTCTCCTGCCGTTTGTCCCGAATCTTTCAAGGGTTGTCTCGCTGCCTTCGTTCGCCAGCGCAAGGGATGCCGCCGAGTGGATGATTGTCGCGTGCGGCTTGGAGGGATTGCTTTCAGGCGCAGAGTTCGTTGCCCTTAAGATGCTTGTGCCGCTTGTTTGCGGATCGGCATTTGCAGTCGCAATCCTGTCAATCAGTGCCATGGCCCCGGATTCCTTCATCGCCGGGAATTGCGTAATCCTGATCTTGATGGGATTCCTCTATTTCTATGCGTATCCTTTGCTGTGGCTCCGCAAGACCCTGAAGCGCCGCCACGAGTCGATAATGCTTGCGCTGCCTTTTGTTCTCGACCTGCTTACGCTGTCGGTGGAGGCGGGGATGGACTTCATGAGTGCGCTTCAGCGCAACTGCGAGAGGCGGAGGCTGGATCCGCTGAACGAAGAGCTGATACGGATGACCCGTGAGATACAGATGGGCATGGCAAGGAGGGTCGCACTCCGCAACATGGCTGACCGTGTGCGCCAGCCAGACTTGAGATCGGTCTCCCATGCGCTCATCCAGGCGGATGAGCTTGGCGTACCCATTGCGCCGATTCTCCGCATACAGTCGGAGCAGTTGCGTTCGCGCAGGTTTGACCGCGCCGAGAAACTGGCGAATGAGGCGCCGGTGAAGATGCTCGGTCCGCTTCTGCTGTGCATATTTCCGGCGGTAATGATCGTGTTGCTTGCCCCGATACTTCTTGAAGCTGTGAAGAACATCATGTGAAGGGAATGATCCGTATGGAAACGAAAACACCAAGTCTTTTAGTGACCGTTGGCCCGTTGGGGGGGCGGCGCTTCTCGGTTTCCGAGTCAGGGATCCGGCTTGGACGCTCTTCGTCGTGCGAGATATCGATCGAGGATCCTGCGTTGTCGAGGAACCAGTGCCTTTTCGAGTTGCGCGATGGCAAGATATGGATTACCGACCTTGCGAGCGCGAACGGCACTGCCGTGAACGACGAGGAGCTCGGCACGTCCAGCTATGAGTTGAAGCCGGGGGACCGCATCACCGCCGGGGATAATGAGCTCGTGGTCGTCGGAGGTGATGAAGATGAGTGCAAGGTCGCGTCCAAAGTCGCACCGCAGGGTGATGGGCAGGTGGGTGGCGACGTGGACCTCGGGTTGTCATCCGGCGGCGACGGGGCGGATGGGCAGAGCGCCAGCCGCCATAAGGGTTCGCCGATGCGGCTCGTGCTGTGGCTGCTTCTGGTTGCCGTGCTTGGCGGATCCGCCGCCGCGATATTGCTTGTGCCGAGAAGCGTCCCTGGCGCAGTATCCATCCTGAAGCCCCTTGCCAATGCGAAGCTATGGTCGGTGTCATACGAGAAGGTGGAGGCTTCGACCAAGGGCATTTGCCGATATGCAGTGACTGTTGATGGGAACGGGACGATATCCGCAACGCTGGACGATGTGCCGGACAGCGACAGGCACATGAAGAAGTCCGCGCAGCTTTCGGACAAGGCCCGTGCCGAGCTGGATCGCATGTTTGCGTCCTCGGCATTCTACAGGCTTGACGGGGTTTATGTAGGCACTGCGCGCCCCGGAGAGCTCAACCGCTACGAGTTCCGCATTGCGCGGGGCGGCAAAGTGTTCTCCTGCCTCGTCGAGAATGCGCCGGAACCCGCCGCGTTCCGCGAGATGCGGCTTGCGCTCGAGACGTTTTCCCAGAACGAGCTTGGGGTATGGGCAATCCAGTATTCCGCGGAAGACCTTGCCGAGCGGAGCCTGTCGGTCAGGGGCGCGGCGGACGCGAAGTGGGAGGAGCGCGACGTGAACTACGGCAATCTGGCGGCGGCGCTCAAGCTCTATGACGAGGCCGTGATGTACCTTGAGACCGTGAATCCGAAGCCAGATGACTATGGCGAGCTGATTACCAAGCGAGACATGGTGCGGGCCGAACTTGAGCGTCGCTACAAGGATCAGCGTTTCGAGGCTGACCGTGCGGTCAACATGGGCGACTGGGAGCGGGCCAGACGCGAATTGCGGATCTTGTGTGAACTTGTGCCGGATCAGCAGGATCCGCGCCATGCCGAGGCGGCGGCAAAGCTTATGGATGTTGACAACCGTCTGAAGAAGGGGGCTTCGAAATGAAGATGGGATTCACCATGTGCCGAATCGCAGGTTGCCTTGCCGCTTTCCTCGCGTCGATGACGCTCTCGGCGGCGCCGACACGCATTGACGTCACGGCGCGTCCCGAAGGCGCGAAGGTCATCGTGGACGGAGTGTCGAAGGGAATTGTCCCGGTGTCGGTATTTGACGTTGGCGAAGGATCGCACCTGCTGCGGATCGAGGCTCCGGGGCATCGATTCGTCGAGGAGGTGCTGTCGGTGAAGGACGGGGACTTCCTTCGCAAGGATTATGAGCTGGAGCCGGAGAAGGGGCTTCTTCTCGTGAAGACCGATCCTGAAGGGGCTAATGTGAGGCTCGGCGGCGTATCGCTTGGCACTACGCCATTGCTTGTTACCACGCTTGATACAGACAGGACGTACTCCATTGACCTCGAGAGCATTGGGTTCCAGACGAAGCGCATCAACGTTACGCTCGCCGGCCGCACTCCGGTGGCGAGGACTGAGAAGCTCGTGCTCGATTCCGGCATAGTGGAGTGCAAGTCGTCGCCATCCGGCGCATCGGTGCTGGTGAATGGAATAGTGCGCGGCGTCACGCCGTGCGTGGTTGAGCGGGTCCCTAAGGGATACGCTACGATCGTATTCAAGCTAAGGGGATACGAGGAGGAGAAGCGAGAGCTGCGCATAGTGCCCGGCGACCGGCAGCAGCTTTCGCTTTCGCTGCAGGGGCGTCCGGCCAGGATGGCCGTGATATCCTCGCCGGAGAATGCCCGCGTGACCATCGACGACAACTATGTGGGGAAGACGCCAGTGACGATATCACCGATCCGACCAGGCGCACATACCATAAAGGCCGAGCTTGCCGGATATGCGCCCGTGTTCAAGACCGTGGTGATCGAGAACGGCGGAGATACCACGGAGATGTTCAAGTTCGAGTCCGTGCTTGGATGGATAGAGGTGGTCACGATGCCGCCCGGCGCGAAAGTTCTTGTTGACGGCAAGGTGATGGGCACGACGTCGGCGCATCGCGGAAAGAAGGCCGACCTTTCCGGCGTGAAGTCCGACACCCTCTACCTCCGCGACATAGAGGCCGGCGAACATGAGCTTGCCCTCCATATGCGCGGATATGCGGAGGTGAAACGCAAGGTGACGGTCGAGGCCAAGAAGGGCGTCCAGTTCAAGGCGAAGATGAAGAGGATATTCATCGCCGACACCGAGATAGAGACGGTGAACGGCACTTATCACGGTGTTCTGATGGATAGCGACAACCCCGACACGTACAGGCTTGAGGTCAAGGAGGGGATAACGCAGGACTTCCGCAAGTCGGACGTCCGTTCCATCCGGTCGCTCGAATGATGAAGTGCCGCCTCGATAATGCGCTTGCCGCACGGGGCCTTGTCGCGTCTCGCAACATGGCGCAGGCGCTTGTCATCGAAGGCAAGGTGCGTGTGAACGGGCAGGTCGCAGCCAAGCCGGCCCAGATGGTAGCAGACGACGACCGGATAGAGGTTGAGGCGCCGCCGCGATTCGTATCCAGGGGAGGCGAGAAGCTTGAGGGCGCCTTTGCCGCGTTTCCTGGGTGGAATGTGGATGGGCGCATATGCCTGGATGTCGGCGCATCCACCGGGGGCTTTACGGATTGCCTCCTTCAGCATGGCGCGAAGATGGTGATGGCGGTCGACGTCGGCACCAACCAGCTTGCGTGGAAGCTGCGGTCCGACCCGAGGGTGTGGGTGCGCGAGAACTTCAACGCGAGATACATGACGGCTGCGGACATCCCGGACCGTCCATCGCGGGCCGTGACGGACGTGAGCTTCATCTCGCTTAGGCTGATCCTTCCGCCGATGGCCGACGTCCTTGAGCCTGGCGGGGAGATCGTGTCCCTCATAAAACCGCAGTTCGAGGCCGGACGAGGCCTTGCCCCCGGAGGCGTTGTCGTGGATCCCGAGGTGCGCAGGCGCGTGGTGGACGACATATCCGCATTTGGGCAGGAGACGCTTGGGCTGACTTTGCTGGGCGTGGAAGAGTCGCCGATCCGGGGGCGTGACAAGGGTAATGTGGAGTATCTTGCATGGTGGAGAAAGCCCATCGACGGGCAAGGAGGTGGCGAGTGACGCGAAATGTTGCGCGTGTCGTTGCGGGGGCCGTATTGGCGTTTGTGTGCGGGTGCGCACACGAGACGTATATTGCGGACGCGAAGCACCCGGAGGCTGAGTATACGGAAAGCGGCGACCTGAAGTGGCACGGCCGCTTCATCGAGCCGGCAGAACTTCCGAAGCTGCTCGAGAAATCCGGCGTCGACAGGAAATCACAGATAGACATACGGGTGCCGCCAGGCATCCAAAGCCTCAAAGGGCCTCGCCAACTTTTGTTCCTGCTGCGACGGGCGGGATATACGCGCGGTGTGCTTGTTACAGAGAAGCGGGCGTATTCCTATTCGAAGACCGCAGAGCAGCGCCCCCCGGTGCAACAGTCAGCCCCAGCGTCGCAGACAAAGCGCAGGATAAGGTACAAATGAGCGACGACACCGGCGACAGGCGCAAGGCCGCAGAGCGCATCGTCTTCCTCAGGGCGGAGATAGAAAGGCATGACCGCCTCTATTACGTAGAGGCGCGTCCAGTGATAGGAGACCGCGACTACGATCTCCTGTACGATGAGCTGCTTGGGCTTGAGCGGAAGTATCCGGAGCTCCGCTCCGAGACGTCCCCCACGCAGCGCGTTTCCGGCGAGACTATGGACGGGTTCGACCAGGTGCGCCACAATCCCCCGATGCAGTCCCTGGACAAGACGCATTCCAAGGGCGAGCTTTCCGAGTTCGACGCAATGGTGCGCAAGGAAGTGGATGGCTTTACGTACAGCGTGGAGCCGAAGATAGATGGCGTGTCGATCTCCCTCCTGTATGAGGGACGTCGGCTTGTCAGGGCGGCGACTCGCGGCAATGGGCAGGTCGGAGACGACGTGACTCTCAACGTGAGGACGATACGGTCTGTTCCCTTGCGTCTGCCGGACGATGCGCCGGACGGCATTGAGGTCCGTGGCGAAGTCTACATGACCCGCGACGGGTTCGTGAAGCTCAACCAACGCGAAGAGGAGGCCGGGCGCGAGCCGTTCGCGAACCCGCGCAATGCGGCGGCGGGTTCGCTGAAGCAGCGCAGTCCCAGGGAGGCGGCCACGCGGCCTCTGGACATCGTCATCTACAATGCCGGCGGAGTGGGGTGCGGCGGATTCGCGACGCATACCGACATGATCGCGGCGTTTCGCGGCTGGGGTTTCCCCGTGTCCCCGTGGTCAAGGACGTGCGCAACCATGGACGAAGTGTTTGCGGCGATAGACGAGCTTGAGAAGCTTCGCCACACGTTCCGCTTTGAGATCGACGGGGCGGTGGTGAAGCTGAACGAGCGAAGCCTCTATGCCACGCTCGGGGCAACCGCGCACGGTCCGAGGTGGGCGCGCGCGTACAAGTATGCGCCGGAGCGCGTCGAGACGGTCGTGGAGGGCATTACGGTGCAGGTCGGTCGCACGGGGGTGCTTACGCCCGTCGCCGAGCTGAAGCCCGTCGAGCTTGCCGGATCGACGATATCGCGGGCCACGCTGCACAATGCCGACCAGATCGCAAGGCAGGACATAAGGGTGGGCGACCATGTGTGGCTCGTGAAGGCGGGGGACGTGATACCTGCGATAGAGTCCTCCATCCCGGATAAGCGCACTGGCGCGGAAAAGGCGTTCGAGATGCCATCCGCGTGCCCCGTGTGCGGGGGGGAGGTGGAGAGGCTTGACGGCGAGGTCGCGCTCAGGTGCGTAAATCCAGGATGTCCGGCGCAGCTGGTGCGTCGCGTGGAGCATTTCGCATCGAGGAACGCACTCGACATCAAGGCTCTTGGCGAGACGGCGATCGAGGCTCTTGTCGAGCAGAAGTGGATATCGGACCCACTCGATCTCTTTTCCATGGGGGAGACGCGCCTTGCCTCCCTGAAGATTGCGGGACGCTTCTTTGGAAAGAATGCGACATCCGTGGTGAAGGCGCTCGGTGCGGCGAAGTCGCTCTCCCTCAACCGCTGGCTTTTCGCGACCGGGATCGTTGGCGTGGGCGAGACCGTGGCGGCGGACATTGCCGCGCAGCATGAAAGGTTCTCCGATCTTGCGGATTCGTCCGTTCTGAAAGCGGTAATCGAAAATGACTCGCTTAAGGGCAAGGCCCGGAAGATACTCCCGATAAAGGTCGAGGCGGCCCGTGCGGTGCTCGCATTCTTCGGGAGCGAGTACGGACGCGGGTATCTTGCCAGGCTGCGTGAACTGGGGATAGATCCGAAGCGGGCGGACAAGGGTGCCGTGGCGACCGAGGGCCCGCTCGTCGGCAAGGGATGCGTGCTTACCGGCACTCTGTCCCGTCCGAGAGGCGAATACGCCGAGCTGATCCGCAGGGCGGGAGGCGTCGTGCAGGGGGCGGTAACCTCGAATACGCGCTACCTCATCGCAGGGGCGAACACGGGTGCAACCAAGACGGCAAAGGCCCGTGCGCTCGGCACGGAAGTGATTGACGAGACGAAGCTCGTTGAACTGCTTGGCGGCACGGCTTCTCCGCAGGAGGCCGTTGGCAAGCCCGAAGTGACCCAGGGGATGCTGTTCTGACGATATCCGCGCCGAACGGCGGCTTATTTGCGCTCAGCGACGCATTGCCTATTACGCCTTTTCTCCATCCGCATGATGTGGTATAATTGGCACTCTATGGAGAAATTGGATTTGGCGATGCATAAGGCGGCGGTCTTGACCGAGGCCCTGCCGTACATACAGGATTTCTGCGGATCCACAGTGCTCGTGAAGGTCGGCGGCAGCGTGATGGAGAGCGATGCCAACCTCGATTCGCTTTTGGCCGACATCGCGTTCATGGATGCCGTTGGCATGAAGGTTGTGCTTGTGCATGGCGGAGGGAAGGCGATATCTGCGGCACTGAAGGCTTCCGGGATTGCGCCGGTGTTCGTGGACGGCCTGCGCTTCACGGATGCCCCGTCGATGGAGATTGTGCGCCGCACCCTCAACAACGTGGTCAACGCCGACCTGGTTAAGCGTCTGCAGCGCCTGAAGGCGAATGCGCGGCCGGTGCACGGCAACTGGATGTTCACGGCAAAGAAGATCGAAAAGCCAGATCGCGGGTTCGTCGGGGAGCCGGTTGCGGCCGACCTGCGAATTGTTGGAGAGATGATGGACGCTGGCATCTTGCCGGTTGTGACACCGCTCGCCACGGGCGAGGATGGGCGGCTCTACAACGTAAACGCAGACAGCGCGGCCGCATTCCTTGCGAAGGAGCTTAAGGTGCGCAAGTTCGCGGTGGTATCCGATGTGCCGGGGCTTCTCCGCAACCCTGATGATCCATCAAGCCTGATGTCCACGCTGCGTCTGGCCGATGTCGCGGAGCTAAAGGCCGACGGTACGATTTCAGGGGGCATGCTCCCGAAGATAGAGGGTTGCGAGAGCGCCATCCGGGCCGGGGTGAAGAAAGTGCACCTTGTTGACGGCCGCATGCCGCATTCGCTTTTGTTGGAAATATTCACGCGTGAAGGCGTGGGAACGGAGATTACGGAATGAACACAGAAGAAGTGATGAAGCTCTACGGGCAGTATCTTATGCCCACCTACAAACCCTCGATCGTGATCGAGAAGGCGAAGGGGTCGCGGGTCTACGATGCGAGCGGCAAGCAGTACTATGACATGACGAGCGGCATCGGCGTGCACAATGTCGGGCATTGCACCGAGGGTGTTATCGCCGCGATCCAGAACCAGGCGTCGAAGCTGGGCCACTGCTCCAACCTCTTCATCAACGAGCCGCAGGTGCTTCTGGCGAAGAAGCTCGTGGAGATATCCGGTCTTGGCGGCAAGGTGTTTTTCTGCAATTCAGGGGCCGAGGCCAACGAGGCGGCGATCAAGCTCGCACGCAAGTGGGGCGCCGCGAACGGGGGTCGCTATGAGGTGGTCACGATGCGCAACTCGTTCCACGGCCGTACGCTGGCAACGCTCACGGCGACCGGGCAGTCCTGGTGCCAGGAGGGATACGAGCCGCTGCCGGTCGGATTCAACTACGCCGACTTCAACGACCTCGATTCCCTCAGGGCGGCAGTGTCCGACAAGACCGTGGCGATAATGCTCGAAGCCGTGCAGGGCGAGGGCGGAGTGAACCCGGCGACGGAGGAGTTCATGGCCGGCGTGCGCGCTCTCTGCGACGAGAAGAACATCATCATGATCTGCGACGAGGTGCAGTGCGGCATGGGCCGCACCGGCAAGTGGTGGGGATGGCAGAACTTCTCCGTGAAGCCGGATCTCTTCACTGCGGCGAAGTCGATAGCCGATGGGGTCCCGATGGGCGCGCTCGTCTCCAACGAGAAGTTCGCAGACGTGTTCACGCCCGGGGCGCACGCATCCACGTTCGGCGGCAATCCGCTCGCGTCCGCCGCGGCGCTTGCAGTAATCAAGATCATCGAGGACGAGAAGCTTCTCGACGCGGCGGTCCGCAAGGGAGAACTGCTTCGCGAAGGGCTCAAGTGCTTCGTCGAGAAGTACGACAAGGTCCTTGACGTTCGCGGCCTCGGATGCATGGTGGGGATGGTCGTGGATGGCGACCCGAAGGAGATAGTCGAGGCGTTCCGCGAAATGGGCGTACTCGTGCTTACGGCCCACGGCAATGTCGTGCGCTTCCTGCCCACGCTGTCGATGAGCGAGAAGCACATCGAGGAGGCCGTAGAGATGATGGCCGATGCGCTCGATGGCCTCTACGGCGAGGCCGAGTGATTTGCGAAAAGCTTTCAGAAACCAGTAATTACGAAAGGGAGGCGTCAAATGGCAAAGGTAAGGTATGTGCTCGTGGGGTTCGGCGGCATCGCCGAGAATCGTGTCGCTAAGGAGGGATACGCCTGCGACAGGAAAAGGTTCAGGCCGCTGAAGACCGCCCAGCTGGTCGGCGCGACGGACGTAAACCAGGCTCGCAAGGCTGCGGCCGAGGCCCTTGGCCTCAAGTGGTACGCATCCCTTGACGATGTGCTGGCCGACAAGTCCGTCGATGGCGTGTACATCGCGACGAACAACGCCTCGCATGCGGCGATCGCCATTGCCGCCCTCAAGGCCGGCAAGCACGTCATCGTCGAGAAGCCTGTCGCGACATCCGTTGCGGACGCGAAGAAGATGGATGCGCTCGCCCGCAAGAAGGGGCTTTCCATCACCGTAGACCACATGATGGTGAACAACGCCTGGAACATCGCCGCCGCCAAGGCCGTGCAGTCCGGCATCCTCGGCAAGGTGAACGACGGCTGTTTCCACATGGAGTTCGCGTACGGCTATGATCCCGCAGAGGCGGCGACATGGCGGTGCGGCAAGGTCGAGGAGATGGGAGGTCCGATAGGGGACGTGGCGAGCCACTGCTTCTACGTCGCCGAGTTCATCTTCGGCAAGAAGATCGCAAAGGTCGCGGCGGTGTACTATCCGAAGGTGATGAAGATAAGGGCCGAGGACGGCGCGTACATCAAGTTCTTCTTCGAGGATGGCACTCAGGGCAGCGTCAACGCCGCCTTCTCCGAGATGCGTGGCGGCCTTGCCGGCACGCTGACGAACCTTGGCTACGAGGTGTACGGCGACAAGGCGGCGATGCGCGGCTTCGGCACCATGTTCCAGCTTTCCGGCTATGCCGACGAGCCGATCCGCATCCGCCTGGAGCGCGATGACGGCAAGAGCGTTTCCGAGATCAAGCCCGGCAAGATACAGAACATCTACCAGGCGCTCATCGAGGGCCATGCGAAGAGTGTACAGGCGGGGAAGCCTCTCACCGCGCAGGACGCGATACACAATCTGGCCCTCTGCGCCGCAGCCCACAAGAGCGCCCAGAATGGCGGCAAGGTGGTGTCCGTCGCCTGCTGAGCGGCGAGATGCAAGCCGGCGATGGTTCACAGACATGGAAGCGATAACGGAAATACTTGAGCGCAACGCACGCGAGTGGCCTAACGACGTTGCGCTCGTCGAGATCAATCCGCAGGAACTCGAGAAGCGCAACACCACGTGGCGCGAGTATTCGCTCATAGAGTCCAGCCCGCTCGAGGCGTTCAGGAGCGAGATAACCTGGGCGGAGTTCGACGAGAAGGCGAATCGCTTCGCCAACTTTCTGCTGAGCCGTGGGCTCAAGCGTGGCGACAAGGTCGCGATCCTGCTCATGAACTGCCTTGAGTGGCTGCCGATATACTTTGGCGTGCTCAAGGCCGGATGCATGGCTGTGCCGCTGAATTTCCGCTACACCGCAGAGGAGATAAAGTACTGCCTTGACCTCGCCGATGCCGACGTGCTTGTCCACGGGCCGGAATTCACCGGGCGCGTGGAGCAGATAATCGACAGGCTCCCGAAGGTCAAGTTCGGCGTGTATGTCGGCGACGACTGCCCAAGCTTCGACGTGAGCTACAAGACGATGGTGGGGTACTGCTCGTCGAAGGCTCCCGACATCCCGCTGCATGAGGGGGACGACGCGGCGATATACTTCTCGTCCGGCACGACCGGGTTCCCGAAGGCCATAATACTCCGCCACCGTTGCCTGATGCATTCGTGCAAGGTGGAGCAGAAGCACCACGGGCAGACGAAGGACGACGTTTTCCTCTGCATCCCTCCGCTGTATCACACCGGCGCAAAGATGCACTGGTTCGGAAGTTTCCTTGTGGGCGGCAAGGCCGTCCTCCTCAAGGGGGTTAAGCCCGAGTGGATACTTCGGTGCGTGAGCGAGGAGCGCTGCACGATCGTATGGCTGCTCGTGCCGTGGGCGCAGGACATACTGGATGCAATAGATCGCGGGGACGTGAAACTTGCGGACTACAGCCTTGACCAGTGGCGGCTGATGCACATAGGCGCACAGCCGGTTCCGCCGGCCCTCATAAAGCGTTGGAAGGCGGTGTTCCCGCACCACGACTACGACACAAACTACGGCCTTTCGGAGTCCACCGGCCCCGGAGCGGTCCATCTCGGCATCGAGAACATAGACCATGTGGGGGCGATAGGCGTGGCCGGATACGGCTGGCAGACGAAGATACTGCGTCCGGACGGTTCCGAGGTCGCGCCCGGCGAGGTCGGCGAGCTCGCGCTCAAGGGGCCTGGGGTCATGAGGGAGTACTACAAGAATCCAGAGGCGACGAAGGAGATACTTTCCGAGGATGGGTGGCTCCGCACTGGAGACATGGCTGAAGTGCGCGACGGTTTCATCTATCTGGTAGATCGCGCCAAGGACGTGATCATCACTGGCGGCGAGAACCTCTATCCCGTGCAGATCGAGGATTTCCTGCGGGCAAACCCGAAGATCAAGGATGTCGCCGTGATCGGCCTTGCGGATGCGCGTCTTGGAGAGATCGCCGCCGCGATAATAGAGGTGAAGGATGGTATGGCCCTTACGGAGAAGGAGGTGAACGACTTCTGCCTCGACCTTCCCCGCTACAAGAGGCCGCGCAAGGTGATATTCGCCTCTGTCCCTCGCAATCCCACCGGCAAGATCGAGAAGCCCAAGCTCCGCAAGATGTACGGGGCCGATGCCCTTGTCGCGCACCAGAACGGGATCGAAGAGTGACCGGTTGCGGCGCTTGCGCATATGGGGTCCCCTGTAGAGGTTGCGCATGGCCGGTGAAACGGTAAAGACAAAGGCCATCGTCATCGACATACGCCCATGGTCGCGCACAAGCCACATCACGACATGGCTTACGCCGGAGCGTGGGCCTGTTGCGACTCTTGTCAAGGGTGCGGTGCGTCCGAAGAGCCGGTTTCTCGGACAGTATGACCTGTTCTACACGTGCGAGCTCGTCTACTACGTGCGGGCGAAAGGTGAACTCCACGCGATACGCGAAGCGTCTCCCATTGACATGCGGGAATACATAAGGGGCGATTACCGGGCGACAGCCCTCGCCTCATATGCGGCGTATCTTGTCGGCGAGCATTGTCCGCACGGAGGGGGGGATGCGGACAGGTGGTTCAGGTTCCTTGAACGCAGGCTTGACCATCTGGCGGAGAGCCCGGCCGACGCCACGTCCATTGTCGGCCTCGAGTGCGAATTCCTGGCGCTTGCCGGCCTGTCGCCTGATTTCTCGGGCGCGGATTTCTCTGCGTCCTCCATCCCCTTCGCAATCGATCTCGGCCACGTCGGGGAAGGGGGCAGGACTGTACGGATATCGGGCGCCACGGCGCGTGCGCTTGCCGGCGGGGATGGCGATGCCGGGGCGGGCGATATCGCCTCGGCCGTGCGATTTCTCGGCATGTTCATGCGGTACCACCTTGAGCTGCCGCCGGAGATCCGCCGCAACACCCTTCTCCTCCTTGCAAACAAGAGCCGGAAATGATACAATCCGAAACAGTTTTTTACACGAAATAGGAGGGACGAGGTTCCATGGCAGACAGGAAGATGGAAGATCTGGCGGCAGAGCTCCAATTGAAGACGGAAGCCCAGGATTTCATGGGTGCGCTGAAGATGATCAAGACCAACAAGGATGTTCTCACCACCAACCTCCAGGCCGCAGGTGTGCGGGAGATTCTGAAGAAGGCGACAAAAGACCGCCTTCTTCTTTCTTTTGTGGATTCCGTCGGGTTCGGCTCCCGCCCGCTTCAGGAATCGCTTGCCCGTCTTGAGAAGCTTATCGCATTTGTGCCTGGCACACGGGTGCTCAATGCGGCATGGGGGCTTGGCGAGGTCAAGCGCCTCGACTACTTCTACCGCAAGATCACCGTTGACTTCAAGGCGCGCAAGGGCCATCAACTGACATTTGATGCGGCATGCGAGATGCTTGTGATTGCGCCCGAGGATCACATCCTCGTGACGGCTGCGGCGGATCCGGCCCGGGTTGAGGCGATGATCAAGGAGCAGCCCGGCGAGTTCGCCAAGGCGATGCTCAAGAGCTTCGGCGACATGCCCGTCACTCGCCTTGAGGAGGAGTGCGCAAGGCACGGGTTCGTGAAGAGCGCGAACTGGAAGCAGTTCTGGGATCACGCCCGCACCGACCTCAAGAAGGACAGGCTTGTCGAAATTCCGGTCCGCAAGGCAGAGCCAATCCACCTCAAGGCGTCCGCCGAGACGTATGGCGACAGCTGGTTCACGGCGTTTTCGCAGATGAAGGATCCGAAGTCCATCCTCTCCGCGATAAAGGAGCTAGAGGGGACTGACCGCATGAAGTCCCTTGACGAGGCGGCCCGCGCGAAATTCTCGGATCGCCTTGAATTTGCGCTCAAGGGGGCGCGTGGCGTCGATGACGCGCTCTATGCGCGGCTCGCGTTCTGCGTTGATGCGCTCAAGCTTGAGGCGCCGTCCACATCGAAGTGCCGCAACTACCTGTGGGAAGGCGACAGGTATCTTGCCGCCGCGCGTACGCTGCCGGCCCGCGACATCGGCAGCCTTGTGGTGTTCATGACTGCTGAGAACCGCGAGGAGACCAAGCACAGGCTGTTCGAGGCGATCCCGAAGATGAACTTCACGCTTCTGGTCGAGACGCTCAAGTTCTTCTCCTCGGATGCCGATTGCGAAGAGGCCGTGGCGGCGTTGCTCAACGAGCCGCATCCGCCTGCGACGCTGGTCACATGCATACTTGGCCGCTACGACGACTTCAGGAGGTGGAGCAAGCTGCCGCCGCTCGTCGCGATCCTGCAGCACGCCATCGCACTTGGCGAGGGGCGGCAGACGGGCGAGACGCTGAGGATGCAGAACGTGATACGCCGCCTGTTTGCGGACAAGAGCTGGCTTGAGGATACCTTCAGCCGTCTTGGGCGGAACGAGAAGATCCAGGTGTTCGAGCGCTTCCAGGCTTCCACGGCGTGGAGTCCGGCCACGCACCGCACGATTACGGTGCGCATGACCAAGCTCGATCCCGCGCTCGCGTCGCACGTGGTGAAGCATGCCGAGAAGAAGTCTGTCGCCCGCGTCACGTCGCAGCGCAGCTACAACGAGAAGAAGGCGGCGTACGAGAGGCTCGTCATGGTGGACATGCCGGAGAACACGCGCCGCATCGAGTTCGCCCGCGGCTATGGCGACCTCAGCGAAAACGCCGAATACCAGTATGCGAAGGACGAGCAGCGCGCGCTTCTGCAGAAGCAGTCGCTCATGCAGAAGGATCTCGACGAGGTGTCCGCCACGCTGTTCGATAATGTCGAGACGGACGAGGTCCGCATGGGTACTATCGCAATCCTTTCGTCCGATGGCGGTGAAAAGCGCTTCGTCGTGCTTGGCGAGTGGGACAACGAGCCGTCGCTCGGCATCATATCCTCCGGGACGCGGCTCGCCGCGAACCTTCTCGGCAAGAAGCCGGGCGACGCCGTTGAGCTTACCGATGCGGACGGGAACGCCGTGGCTGCGAAGGTCGAGCGCGTGGAGTCCCTTACGGATGAGCTGAAGGCCTGGATCAAGGGTTAGTCTTACAGGAGGTTTTGAGATGACTACAACAAAGAAGGCCGCCAAGAGGGCCGCAACGACGGGGGCGACGGCCGTGAGAAAGATGGTCGCTGCGGATGTTGCCGAGAAAAAGGCCAAGAAGGCTTCCCCGAAGATGAAGAAGATGGTGATGAAGTCCGCCCAGCCGATCGCGCAGGAGGATCTCTTCGAGAACGACTCCAAGGATTTCGCCTTTGCATTTGCCGAGTCCATGAAGGACGAGCAGCTTGCCGAGGAGAGCAGGAAGTCGGCCGTGGCCGCAGATGGCGAAGTGAAGCTCACCAAGCGCCCGACCTCCAGGGCGAAGGGAAGCGCCTCGCTGAGGTTCCCGGATGCCGACCTCGCGCAGTTCCGCAAGTCGCTTGTCGCATTGCGACATTCGATCGTAGGCAAGACGGCGACGCTGAAGACCAACGCGCTTGAGCAGACCATCGACCGCGCCGGCGAGGACGAGGATGGCAGCGACAGCTTCATGCGTCTCCAGAACCTCGGTCAGGTGGGGGCGCAGAACAAGACCCTTCAGAAGATCGACGAGGCTCTCCACAGGATCGACGATGGCACCTATGGCATATGCAGCGTGTGCGGCCAGCTTATCCGCAAGGCGCGTCTCCAGCACCTTCCGTTTGCGCATACCTGCATGGAATGCCAGCGTGCTATGGAGTCGAAGCCCGACTCCATCGTGTAGGGCCATAGGTGATGCGCCGATTCGTCTCCTCGTTCGCGGTGATCGTGAATCTGCTCCTGCTTGACCAGATCGTCAAGGCGTGGGCCATGCAGAGGCTGAAGGGTGGCGCGGCGGTTCCGGTGTCCCCGTTCTTCAACCTCGCGTACGTCGAGAACCGAGGTTGCGCGTGGGGTATGCTCCAGGGGCATGTGTGGCCGCTGGCGGCATTCGCCGCCGTGGCGTTTGCGCTGCTCCTCTGGAAGCGGCGGAGCGTGTTCCCTCCCGGAAGGTTCGGCTTTGCTACGGAGACGCTTCTCTACGCGGGCATCCTCGGGAATCTGATAGATCGGCTCTATTACGGTTTTGTGGTGGACATGTTTGACTTCCATTGGGGCGTCCGCCATTTCCCCTGCTTCAATGTGGCGGATTCCTGCATAACCATTGCGGCGGCCATGCTCATGGTCGCATCGGTGCTTGTGCGCGATCCGTCAGAAAGGGATCGCGGGAAACTTGATTCTGCAATGGGAAAGAAAGCCAAGGCAAAGGAGGCTGGCGATGCGCAAGGCGGCGATTGAACGAAACACCAGGGAGACGAAGATATCCTTGTCTCTCGACCTTGACGGTTCCGGGGAAGGAACCGTCGATACCGGCATAGGGTTCTTCAACCACATGCTTGAGCTGCTCAAGAAGCATGCTCTTCTCGACCTGTCGGTGAAAGCTGTCGGCGACCTCGATGTGGATTACCACCATACGGTGGAGGATGTCGGCCTCGTGTTCGGGCAGGCCCTCAACCAGGCATTGGGCGACCGCAGGGGGATCGTTCGCTACGGGTTTGCGTCCATACCGATGGACGAGGCGCTTTGCGAGGCCTCCATCGACCTGGGCGGCCGGCCCTTCATCGTGTTCGCGTCCGGCAAGAAGCACATGACGGTGCGCGATTTCGAGGTGAAACTGCTTGAGGAGTTCTTCCGCGCGGTCTCGGTGGAGGGGCGCATGAATGTGCATCTCCGCGAGATATACGGCGATGAGGCGCACCATGTCTGCGAAGGCGTGTTCAAGTCCTTCGCCCGCGCGCTGCGTCAGGCGGTGTCCAAAGACCCAAGGGAGAAGGGGATCCCATCGTCAAAGGGTGCGATCTGATATGGTAATACTTCCGGCAATAGATCTGAAGGGCGGCAAATGCGTACGCCTGAGGCAGGGGCGCGAGGACGATGTGACGGTGTATGGCGACGATCCGGCCTCGCAGGCCGCAGACTGGCGCAGGCAGGGCGGACAAGAGCTGCACGTGGTGGATCTTGACGGCGCTTTCGCGGGGACGCCCAGGCATGCCGCCGTGATCGCGCAGGTGATCAAGGCGTTTGGCGGACCGGTGGAGGTTGGCGGAGGTCTCCGCACCCCAGAGGCGCTTTCGGCCGTGCTTGATGCCGGCGCGACACGCGCCATCATCGGTTCGGCTGCGCTCGATGACCCCGAGTTCCTGTCCAGCTCGGTGGAGATATACGGAGACAGGATCGCCGTTGGGATCGATGCGCGTGGCGGCTTTGTGCAGACTCGCGGCTGGGTGGAGACCTCGAAGACCCTTGCGACGGAACTCGCTCGTGCGGTCGCGGCGATGGGCGTGAAGACGATAATCTACACCGATACGGCCACGGACGGCATGCTCGGAGGGCCGAACCTCGAGCAGATGGCGGCGATATGCGATGCCGCTCCCACATGCGAGATAACGGCCTCCGGTGGCGTATCGACGCCTGAGGACGTAGTGAACCTGCGCAGACTCGGCAAGGCCAACCTGCGGGCGGCCATTGTCGGCAAGGCCCTGTACGATGGCCGTACATCGCTGGACGCGATGAACGAAGCCGCGATTCGGGACCTTCGCGACTGAAGCCGTACATTCTCGGCCAAATGCGGTCCCGCGGCGGCGCAGATTGCGCCGCAAATCGTTATTTGGTATAATCCAAGCCCTTATTTGGAGAACAGAACACGATATGGTTGAAAACAGAAAAATTGTCGTGACCAGTGCGTTGCCCTATGCAAACGGGGATATTCACCTTGGGCATCTGGTGGAGTATCTTCAGACGGATTTCTGGGTGCGGTTCCAGAAGATGCGCGGCAACAGGTGCGTGTATGTCTGCGCGGATGATACGCATGGCACGCCAATCATGATAAGGGCGCGCAACGAGGGCATAGCGCCGGAGACGCTGATTGCCCGCAGTCACGACCAGCACCTGAGGGACTTCACCGACTTCGACATCGAGTTCGACAACTACTACACGACGAACACCCCAGAGAACAAGGGGCTGTCCGAGCGGTTCTTCGCGGCGATGGAGAGGAGCGGCGCGATAACGACGCGCACTTCGCCGCAGCTGTGGTGTCCGAAGTGCGGGATGTTCCTTCCGGACCGCTTCGTGAAGGGTACGTGCCCCAAGTGCGGCGCAGAGGGCCAGTACGGGGACAGCTGCGACAAGTGCGGCGCCACGTATGCCGCAGAGGAGTTGGGCTCGCCACGCTGCACGGTATGCGGCAGTTCGCCTTCCGCGAAGGATTCAGAGCATCTCTATTTCGAGCTTGAGCCGTTCAAGGAATATCTTCGCAAGTGGCTTCCCGAGCATACGACGAGCGATGTGTCCAACAAGCTCCTCGAATGGTTCAGCGAGCCGCTGCGCGGCTGGTGCATAAGCCGCGATGCCCCGTACTTCGGGTTCGAGATACCCGGGCATCCAGGAAAGTTCTTCTACGTGTGGGTGGATGCCCCGATCGGATACATAGCGTCACTCGCCAACTGGTGCAAGAAGAACGGCGAAAGGCTTGAGGAGTGGTGGCCATCTTCCGAAGGCGAAGCCCCGTCTGGCGTGAAGGCCCCGGAGATATACCATTTCATCGGCAAGGACATTATACGCTTCCACTGCCTTTTCTGGCCGGGGATGCTCCATGTCGGTGGATTCCAGACACCAACCAAGGTGTTCGTACACGGGTTCCTAACCGTCAACGGCGAGAAGATGTCGAAGTCGAAAGGCACCTTCATCAACGCCCGCACATATCTCGACCACCTTCCTGCCGAGGCGCTCCGCTACTACTATGCCTGCAAATCGCCCGGCACGATAGACGATCAGGACCTGAACCTCGTGGACTTCACCTTCAGGGTGAATTCGGACCTCGTCGGGAAGATAACCAACCTCGCCTCTCGCGGTGCGCAGATGCTCTACAAGGTGCCTGCGCTCGGAGGCCGACTGGGGGCTCTTGACGGGGATGGCCGCAGCCTCGTGGCTCTTGCGCAGTCCAGGGCGGACGCGATCGCGGCGCACTATGAGGCGCGACGGTTCTCGCAGGTGCCTGTGGAGATCGCGAAAATCGCGGATGCCGCCAACGAATATTTCGATCGTCGGCAGCCGTGGCTCACGTGCAAGACGGACGCGGAGGCTACGCGCATAACGCTGACCGCCACGCTAAACGTATTCAGAATCCTCGCGATATACCTCAAGCCGATTCTCCCAAGCTATTCGAAGAAGGCGGCGAAGCTGTTCGGCGAGGCCGACTGGAGCTGGGACGATGCTCAGAAGGCCCTGGAGAACGTGTCCATAGGGAAATACGAATACCTTGCCACGCGCATAATGCCGGAGCAGGTTGAGGCGATGGTCGAGGCCGCCAAGGTAAGGCCCGCGTCGAGCGGCGAGGTATCCCACGAGTCGCGTTCATCCAAGAACAAGTCCAGGGGGTCTGTGTCCCCGGCGGCGGAAGCGGCCGCAGCGCAGCCGCCACTGAAGCAGGAGATCGGATTCGCCGATTTCGAGAAGCTCGACCTTCGCATAGGCAGGGTGCTGTCCTGCGAAGCCGTCCCGAAGAGCTCGAAGCTCCTAAAGTTCGAGCTTGATGCCGGATCTCTTGGCAAGCGGACGATTTTCAGCGGGATACGTGGCAGCTATCCCGACCCGTCGGCGATGGTCGGCAAGAGCGTGCTTTTCGTGGCGAACCTCGCCCCGAGGAAGATGAGCGTGGGGGTGTCGGAAGGCATGATCCTGTATGCGGGTGTGCCAGGCAAGGACGGCGGCGTACTTGTGCCGTTCGACGATGTGGCGGCAGGAACCCAGGCGACATGATGTGCGGCTCGCTTGCATTTTCCCGCAGTGTTTGAGATAATGCGCCTTCGAATGTTCGGATTTTTAGGCAATAGGAAAGCCAAGCGCGGCGAGCCAGTGGTGAGGGCTCGCCAGGATCATTGCATTTCGCGGAGGAACATAGATCCCGATGCGCTGAAGGTCCTGTACCGTCTCGACAAGCTCGGATACACGGCGTATCTCGTGGGGGGCGGCGTGCGTGACCTGCTGCTTGGCAGGACGCCGAAGGATTTCGACGTAGGCACGAGCGCCAAGCCCAGCGAGGTCAGGCATGCGTTCAGGAACTGCTTCCTCATAGGGCGTCGCTTCCGCCTCGCGCATGTCCGCTTCGGGCAGAAGGTGATAGAGACAGCCACGTTCCGGCAGAACTCCCAGACCGTAGGCGAGATTATCGAGCATGCCGCAGAGGGACCTTTCGAGGACAACACGTTTGGCACGCCGGAGACGGATGCGCACCGCCGCGACTTCACGGTGAACGGCCTGTTCTACAACATACGCGACTATTCCGTCATAGACTGGGTCGGTGGGCTCAAGGATCTCGACAAGAGGCTCATAAGGTCGATAGGCGACCCGATGATCCGGTTCCGCGAAGATCCGGTGCGCATGATGCGGGCGATAAAGTTCGCCTCTCGCCTCGATTTCAGGATCGAGAAGGATACGGCCAAGGCCATAAGGAAGCTGCACGGCATGATCCTCTCCGCGGCGGTCCCGAGAGTCTGCGAAGAGGTGTTCCGCCTTTTCCCGTACGGGAAGTCGGAGGTGGCGTTCCGCATGATGTGGGAATACGGGCTGATGTATGACCTGATGCCGGAACTTGCGGAATTCATCACCAGGGATGGAGGCAGCAAGTCCAGCACCTGGAAATACCTTGCGACGCTCGACAGGTACGAGATGTCGATGGCCAGGCAGAAGTACGAGGTGTCCAATGGCCTCAGGGTGGCGGTTCTGCACGCAGCCTGGGCCCGCTCCGCCCCCGGCAAGAACCGGGATGTCGTCGGGGCGATGCTAAAGTCGCTGAAGATTCCCAAGGCGACGTATTTTACCGCAGTACTCCTGCTTGATTCCGTCAGGAGGCTTTCGCGCCCGCCAGACGGAAGCCGTAGGCGTTTCCTTTTCAACAGGGAGTTTCCGGACGCGCTCGACTTCAACCGGATTGTCGTGCGCACCGAGGGCAATACAGAACGGATCCTCAACCAGTGGGAGGATCTATACAACGAAGAAATGAGCAAACAAAATGAGCAATGAGAAAAAGAGCGAACCCGTGAGAGAGGAATTGCCAGGCTGGGTCAAGAAGACCCCGGAGCTTCTGCCTGTCTGGGACTGGTGGGTTAGGGAGGGGCGTTCGACGATAACGCTTTTGCTTGTAGCGGCAATCTGCGTATCCGGCTGGTTCGCATTCAGGAACTGGAGGGCGAATCGCGCGACTGCGGCGAACAACGCCCTCATGAACGCATTCAGCACGGATGAGCTGGAGGAGGCGGTCGCCAAGTTCGGCGGCTCGCCGACAGGCCCTGCTCTCAGGCTCCGCCTCGGCAAGAGCTATCTCGCCGCCGAGCGCTGGGACGAGGCCGAGAAGGTCTACTCCGACTATGTGGCCGAGGCAAAGGAGGACGACCCATTCGCTTCCCTTGCGATGCTCGGCCGGGCGTACGCCCTTGAGGGAGGGCAGAAGATAGACGACGCGAAGGGCGCATACGAGCTTCTTTGCGCGGACACGAACCTCCCGGTGTTCGCCACGGCGGAATTGGGCATCGCCCGCTGCATGGCGCTGAAGGGCGACAGGGACGGGGCGATAAAGAGGCTCGAGGCATCGAGCGACCCCCGCGCGAAGAACCTCATCGAGACGATCCGCCGCTTCGACCCCAACCGCAAGGTTGCGTCCCTTTTCGACGCGGCCAACTCTGCTGCCGACAAGATCGAGCAGGAAAAGTCCGTGGACGCGAAGCCTGCGGCGGCGGCTCCAAAGGCGGAGACCGCAGACGGCGCGAAGAAGCCGTCCGCCGGCAAAGCCGAAAAGAAGTGACCACAGGAGGTGTGCGCCATGGCGGATGATAAAGTGAACGAATCGACGGTAGACCTGAGCTCGCTTGGGACGCTTGATTTTGCGCCGTCATGGACAACTGGCGACAAGGTTGTGGCCAAGGCCGGGCGCGGCGGATTCCGCGATGACGACGGCGACAGGCGTGACTCCCGCGACTCGCGGCCCCGTTTCCAGCGCAAGGGCGATGGTGAACGCAGGGGCGGCGGAGACAGGCGCGCTTCGCGGCGCGAGGGCTTTGCCGAAAAGGGCGGGACCCCGCGTGATGAGCGTCAGCGCAGACCACAGCCCCGCGACGGCCGGGACGGCAGGCCGCACGGCAACTTCGTCCGGCGCGAATACGTGAGGCCGCTTGACGCGGAGGTTCGCATCCTGCCTGGACAGAAGGATCTCGGGGGCATAATCCGCAAGATACAGACCGGACACGTGGCCTATCCGCTGAAGCAGATCGCGCTGTTCTTCCTCGACCATCCGGCGGCATGCAACGTGAAGGTCACTCCAAAGGATCCCCAGGTCAGGTTCCATGTCTGCAAGGCCTGCGGGCATTCGTACCCTGCGGCAGAGGCGCTCGACGCGCATCTGCTGTCGGCCCACCTCGGCGACTACTACACGGCAGAGGAGATGGAGGTCGAGCCTCCCTCCGGTCAGTTCGGCTGCGTAGTGAAGTGCGGGATAACCGGGGAGCTCATCGGTCCGCCGAATCTTCACGGGTACAATGCCGCAGTTCGCGAGATGGCGCAGAAGCTTGGCATGGATGAAGGCGCTTACAGGGCGCGTCTTGTGACGGTGCGCGACCCCGATGCCGTGGAGGCCTGGCGCAAGGGGGCAACGAAGAAGACGCTCTTCCGACTGAAGGCATCCGGCAACGGACAGGCTGCTCCGGACGCTGCGGAGGCAAATCCCGTGCCTTCCCTTGAGCGCGAACAGGCGGAGGCGGCATTCAGGCGCGACATCATGCCGCAGCTGAAGGGGGTTTCCAAGACATCCGACATGACGCTCGAGCAGGCGCTGAAAAGTTCGGATCTGCCGTACCTTTTTGCCGTGCGTGACGCAGTGGCGCGCGAGCGCCGTTTCCCCGCGTCGCTTTTCTTTGCGCTGCGCGGCGCATTCCACCATCGCAAGCTCGCCTTCTTCAGGGCGAACGAGCCGCGTGGGCAGGAGTTCGTGTGTGCCGTGAAGCCTGCGCCGCTTGATACGGATCACGCCATACCGGAACTCGTCTCCGTGGTGAAGTACGTTGGCGAACATCCCCTCTGCGGCGTGAACGAGTTGCCGCCGGACATGAAGGGGCATCTTGGATGGCTGGTCGAGAAGGGACACGTGATCCAGTATTTCAATGGTCTGCTCGCCCTGCCGGAGGATAATCCGAAATTCCGCAACCTTCCGCCCAGGAAGGCGGCGGCGGGAGGGAACGGACCTGCCGAAGGCAATGCGGATGCCGCAGATGAAGGCAGTGCCGAGAATGTGAAGAAGGAAGAGGTTTCAAATGAAGTTGCCGATAAGCTGGCTCAATGAATATGTCAAGGTCGATGACCTTAAGCCCGATGACCTGGCCGAACGCCTTACGCGCGCGGGCTTGCAGGTTGAGACGATAGAGACGACGGGGCCGACCCCGCTGTGCGATGAGATTGTCGTGGGAGAGATAGTCTCGTGCGAGCCGCACCCCAATTCGGATCATATGCACATCGCAAAGGTCTTTGACGGCAGGGATACGGTTCAGGTTGTCTGCGGCGCCCCGAATTGCCGCACCGGGCTCAAGAGCGCGTTCGCGAAGATCGGCGCCTACATACCCGAGGGGGACTTCAAGATCAAGAAAGGCAAGCTGCGCGGAGTGGAGTCTTTCGGAATGCTATGCTCGTCGAAGGAGCTTGCGATTCCCGGCGGCACCCACGAAGGGATCATAGAGTTGCCATCCGATGCCCCTGTCGGCGCGTTCCTGCGGGATGTCCTGCCGGGTGAAAAGCCCGAAGCCGTATTTGACATAGAGGTCACGTGGAACAGGCCTGACGCGCTTTCCGTCGTCGGGTTGGCGCGTGAGTATTCCGCCATCCTCGGGCGTCCGCTCAAGTTGCCGGAGGTCGATTTCACCGAGTCCGACACGGATGTAAACGACGAGATCAAGGTGGAGGTCGAGGATTTCGCCAAGTGCCCGCGCTATACCGCGCGCGTGCTGACCTCGGTGAAGGACGTTCCGTCTCCGGAGTTCATGGCGAAGCGGCTCGAGGCGTGCGGCGTACGTTCGCTCGGCCTTCTCGTGGACGTTACGAACTATGTTATGCTGGAGCTTGGACAGCCGCTTCACGCATTCGACTACACCAGGCTTGCCGGACGCAAGATCGTCGTGCGGGCGGCCCGTGACGGCGAGAC
>SAMEA104315424__coassemble_628_pt1 | contig 23950 bp, 16 predicted proteins | sample SAMEA104315424__metabat2_low_PE_034 | metagenome-assembled genome bin SAMEA104315424 (sample SAMEA104315424) | gut metagenome | biome: Monkey gut; feature: monkey-associated habitat; material: faeces | place: China | collected 2013 | reverse complement strand
TCTTGAACGTCTCCTTCAGGAAGACGAGCGTGAACGCGGTCGAGTCGTCCACCAGCACCGCCTCGACGCCCTTCGGAAGGCGCGAGATCCACTTCTCGACCTCCGCCTTCACGCGCTTGGCCGTCTCGACCGAGTTAGCGTCCGGAGCCTTGTACGCCTCGAAGTAGACGGTCGGCTGGTCGTTGAAGCGGCTGCGGATCGTGTAGCCCCTGCAGCCGAGTTCGACGCGGGCGACGTCCTTGACGAGCACCTGTGCGCCGGTCTTCGGGTTAGAGCGGATGACGATGTTCTCGAACTCCTCCTTCGTCTTGAGGCGCCCTTTAACGTTCAGCTTGAAGTTGAGGTACTTGTTCGCGTACTCGCCGCCCACGGAGCCGGCCGCCGCCTGGACGTTCTGCGCGAGGATCGCGTTCTTGATCTCGTCGATGGAGATGTCGAGGCCCGACAGGCGCACGGGGTCGAGCCAGATGCGCATCGCGTACGTGCGGCCGGAGGTCTGCACCTGTCCGACGCCGGCGACGCGGGAAATCGCGTCGGCGACCTGCTTCTCGACGAAGTTCGACAGCTCCATGATGTCCATCTCGCGCCCGTCGGTGACGAAGCAGTACATGACCATGCGGTCCTCGGGCGACTTCTTCACGGTGATGCCGCTCTGCGTCACCTCCGTCGGCAGCTTCGTCTCGGCGCGCTTGACGGCATTCTGCACGTTCATGAGCGCGACGTTCGACGGCGTGCCAGGACGGAACACGCAGTAGCAGGTGTAGAGGCCCTTCGACGACTTGGACGACTTGTAGTACCAGATGTCCTCGACGCCGTTGATCTCGTCCTCGACGATCTGCCCGACAGAGGCGTCGAGGTCGTCCGCGCTCGCGCCCGTGTAGGTGCACGAGACGGTGATCGTAACGGGCACGATCTGCGGATACTCCGAGATCGGCATGCGAAAGAGGCAGATCATGCCGCAGAGCGTGAGGGCGATCATGGCCGCCCACGCGAGCTTCGGGCGGCGGATGAAGACTTCGGAAACGCTTCTCATTTGGTCCGCTCCGGCTCCGCCGCACCCTTCGCGACGAACGGCTTGACGGTCATGCCGGCCGTCACGCGATGGCCGCCGTCGGCGACGATGCGCTCGCCTATCTTCAGGCCCTTCTCGACGAACAGCCAGTCGCCGACGAGGTCGCCGCGCGCGACCGAGCGCCGTCTGGCAATGTCCTTGTCGTCCAGCACCCAGACGTACGGGCCCTGCGTGTCCTGCAGGATGGCGGTAGGAGGTATCGCAGGACGCATCACGCCATTCCTTGAAGCAAAGGTAACAGCCACCGTGCCGCCCGGCTTCAAGTGAAAGGACTCGTTCTTGAAGCAGGCATACACCTGCATGGTGTCGGTCCTTTCATCGGATATGTTCTCCGTATACTCTATCTCTCCCTGCTCCGTGTATTCCTTGCCGTCCGCAAGCGTCAGCTTCACGACACCGTTTTTCCGGATCGACCTGGTGGAGCCTCCGAACATCTCAAGGTATTCCCTGTTGGAGATCGAGAACTTGACGCGCATGGGCCTGTATTGAACCAATGTGACAAGCGTACCGGACTGTGTCGTGACGTAGTTCCCCTTCGTGAATGCGGTCGATCCGATCTTTCCGCCGATCGGAGCGGTGATCCGGCAATGCTTGAGATCGTCACGCGCCGAGACAAGCGCCGCCTCAGCCGCCGCATGTGCCGCACGGGACGAATCCCGCTGGGAAAGCGCATTGTCCACCGCGTCCAGCGACACGGCCCTGGACTCCAGAAGCTTCTTGTGGCGCACATACGACAGTTCGGCGTAGGAGAGATTCGCCTTGCATTCGGCAAGCTTCGCCTCGGCATTCTTCACCGCCGCCTCGTACTTTACTGGATCAAGCCGATAGAGGAGCTGACCTTCCTTTACTTCTGCGCCATTGTCAAATCCAACCTCAAGTATCTCGCCGGACACCTGGGGCACCACGTTCACCTGTGCAATCGGAACCACGCGCCCCGGATATGTGCGCGTCTTGAAATCGGCTATCTCGGCAACCTCCACCACCGGCAATGCTATCGATACAGCCAAGAATATTGCATTTAGCATCGTACTCCCCCGTAAAAAATTTGCCGTTCATTATATCACAGCGACGAACCTCCAACAACCACAGAAAAAGACGATTATCGGCGCGGCGTGACTTGATTTCCGTTTTGTCGCCGACTGGCGAAGTCGGACAAATGTTGTATAATAGGGGGAATAATTCAATACAAAGGATGGATGGAAAAATGAAAAAGCGAGCGTGGACATTGCGAGTTGCGGCTTACGCTGGGATGTGCTTTCTTGTCGGCTGTACTACACCGAACAGAGACCCTGGCACTGAAGATCGGGCCCGATACATCAACTTCTGCCGTGAGATGGCGATCGCACCGATAGCGGAGAAGGAAGCCCCCGACGACTTCATGTCTAAGCCGGACTGGATGGTGCATCCGTGTTCGGCGACCGACCACGAATTCAAGAAGGAATACAAAGTGGTCTATGCCGACCGGCAGCACCTGAGCTTCCACTGCTCCGAATACTCCTATACAGGCGGGGCTCACGGCAATACACATGTCACGGTCGGGACGATCGACCGCAAGACCGGAAAGATCCTGACGCTTGCCGATGTCCCGGCATTCACGGATCGGGCCGCGCTGAAGATGCGGTTGCACGATGCCGTTGTCGCGAAAATCGGCAAGGACGCCTTGCAGGGCGAGGTCAAGCCGCACGACAACTTCTACCTGTCCAGGGACGGTTGGCATTTCGTCTTCAACGAATACGAAGTCGCCTGCCATGCCGTCGGCGACATTGAGGTGGTGATTCCGCGATGAAGCGAAACTGGGGACGAACCACCGTCCGCTTCAATTTACTTTTCAAGACTTACGCACAACAACTGACCCAAGCGAAGATATCGTAGTTAGGATATCATTCCGTCGCAGGCTTGACTTCACGGAACCAACAGACTGTTCGTCGTACCTTTACGCACGGGAGGACAAGGCGAGACCGGCCTTGAACGCCGCGCCGACGGCTTCGCCGAGCCTGTGGTAGACGTGGTTGACCGGATCGAAGGTGATCGGCGCGAGCCGCTCGACATCGACCTTGCCGTCCGCCGTCAGGACGGACTCGTCAATGCCTACGTTTACGATCCTGCCGACCATCCGGCAGTCGGACTTGTCGTAGCTCACGAGTTCGCATTCCAGTACCATCGGCAGGTCTTCGATCACGGGCGCATCGACAAACGCGCTCTTCGTGAGCGTCCAGCCCGTCTTCGCCAGCTTGTCGGGCGCCTTGTTGGCCGAGACGCACCCCACGTAGTCGCACGCGACGAGGTTCTTCACGTCCGCTACGTGCACCGTGAACGCCTTGCGCGCAAGCACGTTCGCCGTCGTCTTGTGCGAATCGTCCACGCATATCGAGATGCGGTCTTCGAGCGAAATGCCGCCCCACGCCGCGTTCATCGCATCCGCGTTCCCGTTTTCGTCGTACGAGCCGATGATCAGCACCGGCATCGGATAAAGCCACGCCTTGGACCCGAAGCTCTTCTTCATTTTGCTGTCCCCCTGATTGCCTGTCGTTTCATACGCTCCGCTTCATGCGAAGCAGGAATCTTCCTGACAAACTATTCGCGGTGAATTATACCAAAAACGAGGCCGCCGCAACGGGCGATGCCCATTTCGGGATGGCGCAAGCATTGGCCCGTGCGTCACTTAATCGCCTCGGCGGCGAAGGCGACGGCGCGCGCGAAGGCGGCGGCTGACCCTTGACGGTGACGAAGAGGTGCGTGCTGCCGGGCGGCACCTCCGCGCGCACGGGGCTTCCGAGCGATTCAAGCCGCCGCGCGAAACGCACTCCCTGGTCGCGCAGCACGTCGCGATCCGCGCCGAGGATGTGGACGGGCGGAAGCCGGCGCAGCTGCGCGTCCGTGGCAAAGGCTGGCGAGACGAGCGGGTCCCTCGGGATGCTCCGGCGCGAGCGCATAGTCGAGCGCAAGGACGGCATAGCCCTTCGCCGCGACCGCGCCGCAGAACGCCGAACAGCTCGCGAGGCTGCCGATAACCCAGCCGCCGCACCGATCATCCAGGAAACCATCACTGTCATCAGCATCATTTTCATAGTCTTGGATTTCATTTCAGATTTTCCGTAACGTTGCACGCACGCAGCACAAGCGTCAGCACGCGAACAGATCCGCAAGGGTCAGCTCCGTCTGAATGCGGCCCGAATAGGCGTTCTTGAGAAGTCCGTTTGCCGTGATCATCGTCAGGTGAACCGCCTTGCGCGTTTTCGTCACGCCGGAAAACGTCGTCACTTTCCGATCCAAGACACGCGCATACGCCTTGTCAATCGCGAAGCTTCCTGTCGCGTATTTCAGTTCACAGACATTGATGACATTGTCCGCACGGTCAAGGATCAAGTCAATCTGAACGCCGTCCGGATAGGTCTCGTCGCCCTTGAAGCTCCAGCCATACGCTTCGACATGGACGGCATCAATGCCCAGTGCCCGCCGAATCTGCCGAAGATGCAGCAGGCACAGCCGCTCAAACGCAAGCCCCCGCCATGCGGTCTGAGCCGACGACAGCAGCGTCGACGACCAGAAATGCTCGTCCGACGAAGGCGTGTCGAGGAAGCGGAAATGAAAAAGCGTGAACGGATCGATCAATTGGTAGATCGTATTCTTTTTCTTTGCGCCATACGAACGGTAGCTGCGGATGAATCCGCTCGACTCCAACGTCTCCAGAGTCTCCGTCATCCGTCCTGTCGGGAAAACACCCAACGCCAACAGGAGTTCGCTTCGCGTCATGCCGACCTTTTTCTTGGCCAGGGCCGTGACGACTTTCTTGTAGGCTTCAGCATTCTTGAAAAGCGAAGCGTAAAGCTCCTCGAACTCATGCCTCAGCGGCGCGTCAATCGCGAAGCACAGGCGGTCGATGTTCTGCGCCAGACTCAAGCCTCGCACCAGATAACGCCAGTAATAGGGGATCCCTCCAAATGCCATATAGCATTCGGCAACATCCGACCGACTCATGCTCAGGCCTCTTTCCTCGGCGAATTTCTCGCATTCGTTGAGCGTAAAGGGCTGAAGGCAAATCCGCGACGTCACGCGATTGTGAAGCCCGCCACGATTGCGAAAGAGATTCTGCACCATCCACGCCGCCGCAGACCCGCAGACAATCAGAAGCACGTCCTTGCGTGCGGAAGCCCACTCGTTCCAGAACGTCTCCAACGCCATGAGAAAATCCGACTTCGCCGTATCCAGCCACGGCAATTCATCGATGAAGATGACCTTTCGCCGCATTCCGCACTTCTCAACCGTCTCGCCCAAGGCCGAAAACGCCGCGAACCAGTCCTTGGGCAGAACACCCTTGTAGCCGGCCTCTGCCAGCGACTTCTTGAAATGCGCCAACTGTTGCTGTCTCGACGCATTCGGAAGCCCCGTATGACAAAACGAGAAGCGATCCCCAAACGTCTCGCGCACAAGATACGTCTTTCCGACGCGACGACGTCCATAAACGGCGACGAACTCAGACTCGCCCGACTCATAGAGCCGATTCAGTTCATCTCTCTCTCCAAAACGTCCGACCATATTGCCTCCTTTCTCGAAAACGGTCTAAATGATACCATTTACACGACATTTGGTCAATGATTCGGGCAAAACAGAGCGATTCTCGTGCTTAATCTTGCTGTTTCTTCCACAAAAAGCACAAGAATCAACATGCGTTTATCAAAACGTCCGGCACATCAGGGGGGGGGCACGGCACGCGGAATCAGCCTGTCCAAGAGATCGCGTTTTTCGATGTCGAGGACGAAATGCTCCTTCGCGCCCTCGTAGGGGAAACCACATTCCGCGTTGAATGCTTTCATGACTGGCTCGACTTCCGTCAGCTCCCTGACGAAGACCGTGTTGTCACAGATCAGGAGAATCGGCTTCTCGTTCAGGTACGCCATGTACTCGCCGAACATCTTTCGATAACGCACGTCGTCATAGCGTTCGATTTGTTCACACACGAACGCGATGTATTCCTTTGTTGTTGCCATGCTTATTTCCATTCGTGAGGAGCGTCACGCACATCCTTTGGAGTATTTCATTTTGCAATCTCGTTTTTTTTTTCAAATGGATTTCAGCCAGATGCCGAAGAAGCGGTCGTAGATAAGGCATTTGCCATCCGTCCGGCTGACAAGATCGCGCGAGACGAGGTCTGCGAGAACCGCCCGCACCGTCGATCCGGCCGGGAGCGCGTACTTGTCGCAGAACGCCTTTCCCGACACTTCCCGTGCCTCGCCTTCGGACGCAATCGCCCGCAAGACCTGCTGTGCCGCGTTCGTCTGGCTGAAGAGCAGATCGTGGTAGGTCATGGCGTTTTCCTCGACGAGCGTCCGCACGGCATCCTCGACAGTCTGCTCGGAATCAAGTCCCTCCGGACGTTCCCAGATTCGGTTCATCAGCATCTGCACATACCACGTCACGCCATCGAAACGCCGATACAGGTTGCGGAAAGCCTCGCCGTCAAACGTTTTTCCAGCCCGCAGGAAGAACGCGCGGGCAAAGGCTTCGTACTTGTCGCAGGCAATGACGTCCAGCTGCATGAGCTGCGTGCTCTGGTAAAACGGCCCACGCGGAAGTGCAAACATCTCCTCCATCAGATGCCGCTTCGAGCCCGCGAAGATGAAATGCGCCCGATGGCAGAACTGTACGTGGCTGCGCAAGATGGCTTCGACCCCACGTTCCGGGAATTCGCGTATCTGCTGAAACTCGTCAATCGCCACCACGGGCTCGACCTTGCGCGAATCTAGGAAAGCGAATACGTCCGCCAGCGTCGCCTCGGCCTGTGAGGGTACAAGGTCAAACGAAAACTGCGGGACGCCGTCCGTCTGCGGCGTAATCGTCGGGCGCAGTCCCTTGAAGAAATCAACAAGGCCACGTCCCGTCTTCTCAAGCGGCGTCGAGAGTTCGCCCAAGACGGCGGACGCGAAGACCTTGACGAACTCCGTCAGATTCCGCACGTTGAATATGTCCATGTAAAGCGGCGCATAGCCCTTTCCAAGCGAATGGAAGACATTGCGGATGAGACCGGTCTTGCCATAGCGACGAGGCGCCATCAGCGTAACATCCCGCCCGTTCTCAATTGCCGCGACCAGTTTCGCCGTCTCCTTCTCGCGGTCGCAGAAGAACGCCGGACCGCGATAACCCTTAATGATAAATGGATTTCCCGTTTTCATATGGGCATATTATACCACATTCGCGCCTGCTGCGACGAAAAAACTGGCGCAAGAAAATCGGCGTACAAAATATGCGGTTAATGTCGCACACGCTACAGCGCAATCCCTTTCTTCGGGACGAAGAAGCGGCTCATGTCGACGTGCTCCGTCTTCAGCAGAGCGATCTTCCTGTCCAGGCCGCCCGCGTACCCCGTCAGGCTGCCGCTCGTCCCCACGACCCGATGGCAGGGGATGATGATGGAGATCTCGTTGCGCCCCACGGCGCCGCCGACGGCCTGTGCGGACATTCGAGCGAGACCTTCTTGCGCCGCAAGCTGCCTGGCGATCCAACCGTAGGTGACGGTCTGCCCGTAGGGAATCTGCAGAAGGATATCCCAGACCTTCATGCGGAACGCCGAGCCGACGGGATGCAGCGGCGGCGTGAAGTCCGGCTCCTTGCCCTTAAAGTAGATGTTCAGCCAGCGCTTGGCCGCCGCAAGCGTCGGGGACTCCTTCTCCTCATGTTCCGCCGTGAGATTGTCGGCGAAGAACTTCTCGCCTTCAAACCACAGGCCCGTCAGCCCGATCTCGTCCGCCGCCAGCAATATGCCGCCCACCGGCGACGCATATTTTTGAACACACACCATCTTGCACCCATTGTGTGAATTACGCAAAGCGAATCCGGCAAAGGTTGTCGAAAAGACTATTTCGGCAACCAGGCGGCAAACAGACCGCCGCGATGGGTGACAGCGTTGCGCACTTCTCGGACACGCAATGACTGCCGCGTACATCGCTCTTCTGCTCATTAACATTCTCGGCCTGTACCGAAAGGAATCCAAGTCCCCCGGCAAGGACCGCACACCATACAACCTTCATGCCATTGCATTTCATTTCTCTGTTCCTTTCAGATTCCTCTTGTCTGTGGCAGATTATCCTAAAAATCGCAGTTGAAGTCAAGGGGGGGGGTGTCGCCTGCCGTCCGATGAGGGGCGGGAACAGCCTCCTGACGAGGCCGTATCTGCGCAGGACGTACGCGACGATCAGCTGGCACCGCTCCCCAGGGGTCGTCAACTGCGACATGGCGTGGGCGCAATCGCCACTGCGGCTGCGCCGGACGGGGCGAATTCTACCGGATCTCAAACGATTCCGGCGAGTCGGTCAGGACTATGCCATCGAAGTAGAACGGCGCCCATTTTTTCGTCTTCGCCCCGATCGAGACCGTGTGTCGGCCTGGCTCAAGATCGAAGAACCCGATGGAATTGCCCCAGCGATTTCCGGGCGCAATGATCGTCCAGCCCATCCAGGACTTTGCCCCATGTTCGGAATCGCGCATTGGCGCGCCATCCACCGAGACGGACAGTATTGCCTTTCCGCCGTCCGCCCAAAGGTCGTCCATCGGAGGCGTGGATGCCCCGTGGATGTGGAGATAGTAGCGTCCGCGCTTCAAAACCTCAAAGGCGTAAGTCAAGGGCGTAGACGCCTTGTCGCCTTTAGACTTCCTGCCGCTCTCAAGGAGAATCGCCTTGCCGCCCTGCCCTCGCGGATCTTCCACGACATCCGGCCTGCCTGAAGCCGGCCTGAATGCGTCGATGTACTGGGCGAATTCGCCATCCTTCTCCGCGCGGAACGGCGGCACGAAGTCCGTCGCCGCATATACCGAGCAGACGCGCGAAAGCCCTTTCTCATCCCTGACGAGGAACGCTCCACGATAGAAACGCCGATTGTTCATCCGCTCTGGCCTGAAGGTCAACGTGAAGTCAACGGTCTCGCCCGGGCCGATCGAACCTGTCGCGGGATGCACGTCGAACCAGTCCGCATCATGGTTCTTGCGCACCCTGAAGGCAACACGCTCCCCGTCCTTCGCCCCAGTCCAACGGGCCTTGAACGACGCCTTGGCCGGATTGGCCACGCCCTTCCTTACCTCCACGCCGTCGATGCGGGCCACGTCCAGAAGGAACGGCAACGGACGCACCGGGTATTCGACACGCGGCGCACTTCGATGCGATGCCGGATTGTCCGTGTTGTTCTCCAAAACGCCACGCGGCTCGATGAACGAGGCCTTAGGACGGGCTCCTTGTCCGTTGAAGACATTGTCGAAGATGTAGGCCACGGGACTGCGCCCGTAGATGTCGAATCCCCATGTCTTGATCTGCTGTCCCGCGCCGCCGAACTCGTCGCAAAGTCCCGCAAATTCGTTGTCGCACACATAGACCGGCGAAACCATGCAGCCTTGGATCGACACTCCGCAGTACGCGCTCTCGAACCGGTTGCGGAAGCACCGCACGTTGCACTGTCCGCCGTCCAGCTCGATGTCGTCGTCATTGCAGAAGATGAGGAAGTTGCCGTCGATGTCGGCATCGCAGTTGAACCCGCCGTTTTCCCAGAAGTTAGCCTCGCCCTCCACAGCATCGTTGAAGCGGTGGAGATCGCTGCCGACCATGTCGTTCCAGCGGAGGACGGTCGAGTGCTCCGGACGGCACATCATGATCGCCTCGTTCCCCGCCGGATGGGAATACTTCCAGCTGTTGGACTTTCCGTATGCGTCATGGAAGTAGCACCGTTCCACCGTTGTGCATTTCGCACCCCGTCCTATCATCAGTGCCGCATCGAAATTGACGATCTTCCCATCGGCAACCGGCTGACCGCGACGCGTGAAGTCCGCCTCGCCGCCAACGCCCCATCCGGTGAACTCGCAGTTTCGCACGCGCACGTGTCCGGAATTCTCGATGCGCAGCGGTTCGCATCCCTGGCCACCGCCACCATCGAAATGGATGCCCTCGATCAGCACGCAGGATGCATCCTTCACTTTGATGAAGCTTCCCTTGCGATCGCGCCTCAGGACAACGCCAGGCTTCGCCGTGTAGCGTATCCAGCCACCCTCCGTCCCCTTGTCTGAAATGACGAGCGGGAAGCAGGTCGTCTCGTCCAAGACCACCGTTCGCGCAACAGGCACATCCGTCCGCCATGTGCGGAAGGTCGTCGCCGCATCGCCGACCTTCAGCTCATACTCGGTGTCTTCCTGGAGTCCCATGATCGATCCGCGATACTCCTCGGCATCCTCGAAATACGGCGGCGAGTGCCTCGCCTTGCGCCATACAGCCTCTCCGACCTTGCGGAAATGCGCCTCCAAGGCACCCATGCCGGGTTTGGCCCCCAAGCGGAAACCGACAGAGGTGTATGTCGGACGGACCACGAAGGCGCCGCGGGCGACCGGTCCCATCATCGCGATCCTCTGCTCGATGCGCTGGCGCCTATCCCAACGCCGGCGCGGCACTTTCGCGGGTTTGCCCGATACGTAGTGTTTGGTGAAGCGAAGTCCCTGCCGCCGCACCTCGGCGACGAAAAGCCCCGCGATGCGCCGAGCCTCGGCAAGCGGAACGTCCATCACGGTCTCTGCGGCCCCGATGCCAGCCAACTTGCGCACATCGACGAACGCTACATTCTCCTCGCCGGCCACCGCCCTTGCAAACCCGGAATCAGGCGAACCAAGCGTGTTGGCGAGAACCACCTCACCGCCCTTTCCCTTCGCGCCCTTCACCAGACGGCGGAGCACATCCGCCGTCTTCGCCTCCAGCGCGATCAGCACGCCGTCGCCCGGACGGATCTCCTTCATGAACTCATGCGCCCGGTCGCCGGCGACGAACGTCTCGGCCGTCTGCCCCTTCGCAGAATAGTTGAGGATGTGTACGTCCCAGTTGACGTAGTAGTCGTCCGTCTCGTCAATCCAGCTGCCAAGCGCCGCCTCGGAGCGCATCCCCTCGTAGCGGAGTGGACGCATCGCGCCATCGCCGACGACAACGAACGAATCATGCCCCCTCGCGGCCTCGGCGACAACTGCCGCAAGAATTCCAATGAGAGTAATCAACGTTTTCATTTTAACACACCCCATTACTTGACGTGAAACGGATCAGAATTGAGTCCGAAGAAAATGTTGCGCATTTCCAGTTCGGCCTCGACGCCGGCGCCAGGCACGATCAGCACCGCGCCAAGCGATGTACGACCGGCCTTCCAGGGCTGGTAGATCGTGAACGTCTTTGTCGCGGGGAAGTCAAGCGTCTTGATCATGTGTCCAGACGCCGAATGCTGGATGTCGCGGCGATCGACCGTCGACCATTTCCAGCGTCCGAGTTCGCCTTCCCGACCGAAGAACACCATGCCGCGATAGTCGTAGGATTCATTTGTGCTCTGCCAAGCGCGCCATTCAACCTTCGGATCATTCAGGTCCCTGAAGCGGTAGGTGCCCGTGTCGCCTCGGCTCTCGGTACGCGCCAGCGTCCAGACCTGATATGGTCCCGCAGGAATCTCGTCAAACGTGAACACGTGTTTCATTGCATCCGGGTTTTCCGGCAGCAGAAGCCGCACGTTCGGCGCAATGATGACGGTCAGCGTCTTTACCGCATCGCCGTCAACGATGTCAACCGCCGCGAACGCCGGGAACTCCTCAGGCTTTTCGGGATTGTCCGTGCCGTGCTTGATCGCCGGACGCTTCTGCGGCGCGTACGAGAGACGCAGAAGCCCGTCCGACAACGCCGCATCAATGCGTCCACAGGTTCTTGCCGTCGCCATCGGGGAAACGCCAGACACCTTGAGAGACAGCCCCTTTACCGGTTCCATCGCGGCAAGCTCGCGCTCAAAACCGGGAATCGCCCCCTGATGCACCGTGCCGTCTATCACGATTTCCTTTGACGGTTCGCGCCAGCCGAACGTTACTCTCGCCGATGTCTGCGACTCGCTCTTGAACGTGAAGACGTTCTTGCCGCCCTTCACCCAGCCGGGATAGACACGGGGATTGACTTCGCCCTCAGTTTTCGCCACAAAACGCACGACCTGCTCAAGCGGCGCACGCACCTTGACGAGATATCGGTAGCGTGCCTTTACCATGTACTCAAGGCGGGCGACGCCTTTCTTGTCCGCCGGAACGCGCCGGAACGTCTTGCCGCCATCCGTCGAGAGTTCGAGTTCCACCGCGTGTCCATTCGAGAGGGACGCCGCGTATTCGCCGAAAACCACCGGATATGGCGAATAGACCTTGTAGACGAAGCCGTCTCCGCTTTTGGCGAACGCAGGGTTCTTTGCATTCGGCTTGCCGTCGAACGTGATGAACGCCGACGAATAGTGCGGGAACACGCGATCCTTGCGCACAAGCCATTCTGTCGAATCGTCCGCCCCGGCGACCTTCGCGTAGTCAAGAGTGCCGGGCAACAGCTTCGGCCACGAGTACGCACCCTTGCGCGCACGTGTCTGGAGGTTGTTCATCTGCGCATTGTTCGCATAGTAGACGCGCATCCGCTCGCCCGGATTCAGCACCGCGCCGAACTTCTCCTGATAGCTCGGGTTGCGCACCCAGTTGCCGCGTGTCGAACGGCGGATGAAGTGGTCTCCGCTCTTGCCGACGCGAAAGAATATGCCGGGCTGGTCTCCGGCCTCCTTGAGATACGAAGCCGTCTCGTTGTCCTCAGCTGGGAAATAGAGCCGAGCCGAAAGATCGTAGATGTGGTTCTTGCCGTCGTAGAAGGCCTGCTGGAACTCATGCCCATAGCCTGCCGTCTGCCCGGCCGGGCACCCCGCGACTGTCGCAAGCATGTTGGCCGTCATGTTGTTCAACGGCCCGCACTCGAAGCCGCAGTAGCTGTTGAGCATGACCATCGCCTCGTAGCAGGCGGACTGCGGAATGTCCGAACCGGCTGCGAAACTCGCCTGATGGTTCATGAAGTAGTCGCTCGCCCGCATCGCGAACTGGAACACATCCTCGGCCCGCTCGCGGTCATTCTCCGCCGCTGCGCAGAGCGTGTCGGAAAGGTCGCCAAACGAGCGCGGATCAGGGCGTCCGTCACGCACCGCAATCGGGTAGTCGAGCGTTTCTGTCTCCGACAGGTTTGCATACTCAACGTAATCCGGATAGGCCCGCTCCGCCGCGTCAAACGAGACCTTTTCGCCGCTTTTCATTGTCCGCGTCAGCGTCTTCGCCACACGCGCCTCGCGATACTCGGCATCGGCCGGCAGCACGGGATAGTTGTCATGATCGAGCGTCCTGTACGGATCGACCGATGGCGGCAACGCTTTCGGATAGTACTGGATCGTCCGGCCATCCGCAAGCTTAAGCTCGTGGTCGACGCGGTCGGAAAGGCTGCGTACGGAACACGGCAGAAAGCCAAAGCCGCCACCCGTCACGCCGTCGAATGTCCGGTCGAACGTGAAGAGCGCTCGCGTGTCGGCATCAAGCGCGAAGCTTCGCGCAGGCGAGAAATCGGTCGTGTAGCGGCAGCCAGACGAAATGCGAAGGCAGTCGCCCTCCCCCTCGAAGAATATGCCGCCCGGCGGCGCAACGGCATTGTCGCCGGCCGCCCGTGCCCATTCGAAGGATGCGCCGAAGTTGAACTCCATGGGAACCGCGCGGTCGTTGGGATTCCTGACCAACTTGTCGGCAATATCCATGATTTCGAAACCCTTCAGCGGCATTTCGCCGACCTTGCGCCCGGAAAGGTAGACCGTCGCCATGTCCCCAGGTTTCCACGCAACCGCAAGATGGCTCCAGACACGATCAGGAATCTCGACATCAAACGACTTTTCGAAAAGATTCGCCTTATAGTCGCGCATCAGGAGCGAAAGCCTATGTGCCGTCGGCTCGTAGGCGACGAAGAACATCTTGCCCATGCCGCGCTTGCACTCACAGGCGATATAACCCTGATATGCGTCGAATATGACACAAGGCTCGGACTTTCTGAGGCGTTGTGCCTTGGCAAATGCATCACGCCGTTCCGCAAACGTCTTCCATTCCGGCTTGACCCAAGCCTCGACCGTGCCCGCGCCGACCGGATAGCAGATGTCTTTTTCTTCGCGGAACTGGTGGCTCTGCGTCCACGCCGCGCGCGTGTGCGTAGGGAAGAATACGCTGCGCCCCGATGCGCCGCCCATCCGGAGCGACGTGTCGCCGGGCTTGCCAGAAACGCCCGTCCCAAAGCAACCGTCGGCCCATTTCGGGAACGGGAGATCCGCACCCACGCGCACCGCAAGCCCCGTGAGGTCAATGCGAGGCAGAGAGAGTGCGCGGTCGGATATCTTGTGGCCGTATTCATCGTATTCGTACCTGCAGTCGCGGAGCTCAAGCGTGAAGCGAAGCTTTCTGGCCTTCGGGTGGATGTGTCCCTCGTCCCGGTAGGCGCAGAGCTTGCCGTTCGGACGCATATGGCTCGTCCAGCGAACGTCGCAAAGCGTCTCGGGAAGGACACTCCCCTTCACGTCAAGCTGTTCGATGTAACTCTTGCCGCCCCAGACAAGATGTGTACGGCTCGTGAGGTCGATTTCCTGACGCACGGGCTTTCCGGCAAGGCCATCGGGGACATTCACGGCATAGGTGACGTGCGCCGACCGGCCGGCGCGGCCATCGTAAAGAAACCGCAGCCCGCCATCGATCATCTGCGCCGCAACTCCCTCGGGAAGAACCCAGCGCGACCGGTTCCCGACATCAAAGGCGCCCGCAAAAAGATTGTCGATCTTTGCCGCATCGGCGAGCGGCACGGCCGATGCGCTTCGGCACGTGAGGCTTCGCGTACCGTCCGGCACGTGAAACCTCAGGCGGATCGTGTTCGGGGCCTTGCCGGGCATCGTCACGGACGCGAGCCTCCGTCCGTCCGCAAAGACGGCAAAGCCCTCCGCTCCGATCTTGGCAGGATTCAGCTCCACCTCGTACGGAACGGACGTGTCGTAGGTCGCATTCCACTCCAGGGAAAACGCCGCGACGGCGGCGAGCAATGCGATGAACATATCTTTCCGCTCCTCTTATCTTGACAGCAAGGCGTTGCAGATCCACAGCATCGGAGCCTGCCCGTGGGGATCCCCGTTGATCCTGCGCCGATTCTCGTACCAGGCCCGGTCGTTCCGCGCACCCGTACCCTCGCACACACCCGCAAGGTTCGCGTACTCGTCCAAACGAGCGCACAGCGCAAGATAGGCAGTGCGGGCCGCCTCCGCATACCTGCCGTCCAGCCAGCCGTGGCGGACTCCCTCGATGAACGCATAGGCGTACATAGCCGAGCCGGATGTCTCGCTCCACATTTCGGAATCCGTGACTACCTGCCCCCAAAGTCCATCCTTGCGCTGATACTTCAGGAGCGCAGACATCATCTTGCGGTATCCATCCATGATCTTCGCGTAATGCGGATGGCCTTCCGGCATGTATGAAAGGACTATTGCCATGCCGGCCGCCATCCAGCCAGCGCCGCGAGCCCATACGAACGGCACGGACGGCTCGTGGTAGAAAAGGCCGGCGGCCGGACCTTCCTTGAGCTGGAGACGATCGATATAGAGGCACATCTCGTATGCCGTACGGTCGAGGTACTTGCGGTCTCCAGTCGCGGCATATGCCCGCGTCTGGAGGACTGTGATCATGTACATATCGTCTATCCAGAGGCGCGTCTGCGGCGTGTATCCCGCCTTCCACCACTTAAGCTCGCTTGCGTAGTCGAGATTGTGGAGCTTCGCCGTCTTCAGGAGCCAGGGGGTGAACGTCCGCTCATGGTCATCCACCTGCGGCATCGCCCACTGACCGTCGGCATAGAAGTTCCCCATCTCAAGCGCCCGCCGGTCGCCTGTGCGGCGATAGACGGTGTACGGCAACGCACCGAATATGTAGAAGTCGACATGCTTCGGCTTTGAGATGTGATCGGCAAGCGTTCCGCTAGGATAGTACGGATCGAACCGCTTCAGGAGACGCGACTCCAGTTCCGCGTTGCCGCTAAGGACCGCAAAGTCAATCGCATTGACCCAAAGCGAGACCATCGCATAATGGACGGCGGTGCCGTTTCCGAATTTGCCATCGAAGCCCTTGGGCGCATAACGTTCAGGATCAGCCGAGAGGAACTGCTCCGTGACGCGGCGGCCGATCGTCTCCGGTTCACATCCCTTCGGCCAATCCGCAAGCGGATTCGCGGCAGCGATGGTCGCCAGTAAAGTTGCCGTTAAAGTCATCATACTCTTCTCCATGATTATTACCTTACAACTATCACAGTGCCAAAGGTACCGATGCGAAGCGTGCCCGACACGATGCGCCCCGCCATTGCACCCGTAGATTTCGAGTTGTAGTCGCCTTTGGGCATATTCATCCACGTGTCGGAATCGGCATCGTATACCGCCAACGAGCCGATCTTGGCAAGTCCGCCGATTTCCAGCTTTCCGCCGCCGCTGAAACGAACCGCAGCCACCGGCGAAAGCTGTCCGCGTCCCCTCGCCAGCACGAGCGTTCCGTTGCCGCCGACAGAGACTCCACTGCCATTCGCCCATGAGGCATCCGCCGCCAACTCCAGCGTTCCGTCCGTCACGGAAAGCTCACCCGCAGAAGCGAAGTCGCGACCGGAAAGCGTAAGCGTGCCAGTGCCGCCCATCTCAATGGAAAGGCCGCCATTCACCTCGCCACGGATACCGCTCGCGCATCGCAGGTTCGTGTCGTTGTCCTGATTGCCGACCACACGCAAGACCGATCCTGCCTCGCCGGTGAGGACGCCCAACGGAGCACAGACGATCTGATGGACCTCCTGAGCCGTCGCATGGAATGCAGCCGTGCCGATGCCCTCATTCCGATCATACAGATAGTTGTTGGAGACATATACGCCAAGCCCAAGACGGCTACCGCGACAGGCAACGTCGGAAAGGAACTCGACGGAAGCAGTAGAGCCATCTGCACTGCCAAGCACCATCCACTTGGACGAGGATGTCGATGAAAGCGTTCCGCCATCTTCGAAGACGAGAAGCCCATCATGGCTCACGAATCCAAGCGTACCGCCCTCTCCACCGAAATTCCGCAACCGAATCCTCAACGTACCCGGCCCGAATTTCGATGTCAGCGTCGATGAACACATGTAGCCGCCAGAAAGGGTAAGTTCAGAACCATCCTCGACCATGAAGCCTGTCATATCGTTATCCGCCTGGCGCACAAAGCCGGCGATTTCGTTAGTCGTCCACGCTTTTGAGACAACCATCGGCTTGCCATTTCCGATGCTCTTCCTGAAGCGGATCGTCTTCTCGATCCGTCCGTTCGCGAGCGTGACGGCATTCATCGACACTTCCATTATCCTGTCGCTCGAATCCAATGATTTGATCTCGCCCTCCCACTCATGGTTTACGGATGCTATCGTGCCGTCCACAACCGTAAGCGGCACGTTTGTGAACGCCACAGTCGCCGCAAGCGTGTTTGTGCCGCGCCAGACAAGCGATCCTCCGCCAACGACCGACACGAATGCTCCATCGGCATTAGAGAATCCGTTACCGAACGTCAGCGTCCTGTCAGCCGGAATCGTCCAAGTCTGAACATCGTAGAGCGCCACAGGCGGCTCGATCGCGTACGCGAGCGAAGCATCCGTCTCCTCGGGCTTCGCCGCCACGGTCAACCCATCCGCACCGATCGACAGCGACCCGTTCGCGCCATAGCGGAGTGCAAAGCCTTTGGGCGCATCCAAAGTCAGCTTCTGGAAGCGCACCGCACGGTCTATCACCGCCTCTGTTCCGGATGTCGCGAACATGGCGCGTGTCTCGAAGCTCGAAAGTCCAGGCAAGGTTCCACCCCAGTTTGCCGCCGCGCCCACCGACGTATCGGCGCCAGCACCAGCAGTCCACGTCGCGTCCGAGACGGAAACAGGATCGCCGTCCGTATATATCTGCCCTTCGCCTTCGATCTGGGCAAGCGAAGACGCATCGTAGAATCCCTTGGGCTTGCGGACGCCACCGACCGCCAGGGACTTCATCATCAGCGTCATGCCCTGCGGGATCGCCAACTTCCCTGTCGCCGCTATCTCAAGCGCGACCTTGTTGTCCGCAAACGGGGCGTTCGCGGATTGGGAAATCTCGATCCGCCCGGCGCAGGATATCTTCGACACGCCAGTCAGCGCATTCGTGATTGCGCCGAGCTGCAAAACGCCCGCCTCACCGATCAATATCGACGGCACGGCGGCGAACTTAACATCGTTGTCGAGCCGAAGCGTACCGGAAGCCACATCCAGCGGTTGGGCTGTCTTGTTGGCGCGACCGGACGCGGCATTCGGATTGAGCGGGCCGGAAAACGTCTGCACGAACGCCGGATACTTAGCCACATCCACAGCCATCTTAAGCTGCACATTTGCATTAGGGAACCAGCAGCGCGTGACGGCGGACTCGCCATCACCGGTGACCGTAAGAACAGGCGATCCACTCGACGTTGACAGACGGGCATATGTTGCGCCATCTCCAATCTGAATGCCCGCGCCAAAATCCAAAGCCCTCACCGACTGGCTGTAACCGCCAAGCTGCAGCTCCTGCGACGAAGCACCTACCTGACATTGGCGCACAAAATAACGCGCGCCGCCCAAGGCTCCTTCTGCAGCGGCTGAAAGGCTCGATCCATTCATGCTTATGAGGCCGATACTGTTATCTGACGATCCAAGCGTCACCTTGCCCTGCCTGCCTGAAAATGAATTTTTGAGGTTCAGGAAGAGCGTCCCGCAAGTCAAAGGCCCGTTGAATGCGTAGTCCTCCACGGTAGCGAGACATATCATCCCGTCGCCAACATTGACGCTACCAGTGAACTTCGCGACCATACCGGTTTTTTTCGTTGTCGTACCAGCATCGACCCAAAGGCCACATTCCCCTGCCGCTCCATATACGGCTACATTTCCTGCAATTGTCGCCCCCTTCACGAACAACAGCTGGCAAGGCTCGGAATCGCGACCCGAGAACGTCATGTCGTTCGGGAACGTCGCGCCATCGGCGTTCAGGCGCACAATCCCCTGCCATCCACATGATACAGCACCACTGCCGAATGCGCCCGGGGCATCGGCCTGCAATATGCCCTCGTCTACGGATATCGCCGCACCCGATGCCGGCGCGAAGGTGTTGCCAGAATGCGCCAGCACAAGCATCCCCGCCCCCGTCTTGCGGATCGAGCCTTCGCCAGTGACGGCTCCGCCCAAAGTCAATGTGCCCCTGGAAACCTCTATCTCCACTTCGCCTACGAGAACCACATCGTCGGCAAGTGTCGTGTTTTCCGAGAACGTCTGCTTCGCGTCCCACGTCAACGCCTCTGCCCAAACAAGACCTGGTGCGACAAGCAGACTGACGCAAAGCATCTGCGCAAGCAGAAGACGCAAAGGCCGCAAGCGGAATGCCAAGCCCGACCCCATTCCCACTGAATGTATTTCTTTTTTCATTACAAGTCGACGCTCCTTCCTGATTGTTGTTTCAAATGGTAGCAATTATACGCCACACATAGGGCTAAATAAAGTAGCCAAGTGGCTATCTCTCATTTTATTCGCTTTGTAGTATAATTGGAGTCCATGCATGCAATTCTGCTATTCGCCGCCTTGTTGACGCGCCTGGCCGACATGGTTTCCATCGTTGAGTCCGACACGACATATTGCGACTCGCTATTCTGCGTGACTGGGACGATCTCGTATGTGATTGCCTATCAGGAGAATTTCTGCCACGTGCTGATAGAGGAAGATGGCATCGGCATCGACATTTCCGGGACGTTAGGCACGGAACCGCCGCGTCCTGGCGACGTCATTTGCATCGAGGGGGTGTTTGCGGATACCCGCACAGATGGCGTCCAGCCACAGTTCACGCGACTCACGACGATTGGGCATCGCGTCCCCCCCGTACCGGCCAAAGGGAAAGCCTCTGAAATCATGAGCGGCCGCCACGATTTCCATAGGGCGCATCTCGTCGGAGAAGTCTGCGATGCCGGGTCGAGCGGCACGAATCCGTTCTGGAACTTTCTTTCAATCATCAGCGATGGACATCGATATTACGCGCCCATACCGGTGCGTGGCGCAAGCCTGGGGCAACTGGAAGGCCTGATCGGATCGAAGGTTCAGCTGGATGGATTCCCGACCTCCCACGACCGTTCATACAGATTCCTCGATGAACGTCGGTTCATGGTCGCAGACATGAACCACATAACCGTTATCGCAAAGCCCGCACAAGATCCATTCTCCGCTGCGCCATCCGTTGCGGACCTCAGGCGACTCATGCCAGAACAGATCTCCCAACTTGGAAGACACAAGGCGATTGGCCGCGTGCTTACCGTATGGCAGAACAGCAACGCCCTGCTGCGCATGAGCGACAATCGCATAGCCATCGTCTCGTTCTCGGATCCAGCATCCGCGAAACGCGGACAGCACGTCGAGGTAATTGGCTATCCGTCAACGGACGGGTTCATACTTCGCCTGTCGCGGGCGCTGTCGCGTCCTTTTGCCGGAACAGACCTCGTCAAATCAGACAGCCGGTCGCTTGAAGCTGACGATGCCAAGGACATCGCATCCATCAAGGCCTTCGACCAAGGATCGCGTCAGGGCCGCCGCATTCGCCTTTGCGGAAACGTCGCAGGCTTCCCGAAAAACAAAAGCGAAATGCAGTCATTCCTGCTCGAAGTCGATGGGTGGCTCCTTACCGTAGACTTCAGTTCGCAGCCACAGGTCGCAAAATCGCTTGAACCGGGATGCCGCGTACGCCTGACCGGCACGTGCGTCCTCGAGACGGAAAGCTGGAGGGTCTTGTCAAATGGCAAACTGATGAATGGAATCATGCTCGTCATTGACCGGGCGGACGACCTTGTCATTCTAAAGCGTCCGCCATGGTGGACGCCATTGCGCCTGTCGATCCTCATCGTTTTCCTCCTGCTGCTTCTGGCCGGGATTCTCTTCTGGAACAGGATGCTGCACCGCCTTTCGGAGAAAAGAGGGCTTGAGCTATTCCGGGAACGGTCGGCCAACGCACAGGCAGAGCTCAAGACAGAAGAGCGTACGCGATTGGCCGTAGAGCTGCACGACTCGCTATCCCAGATCCTCACTGGCGCAGCCATGCAGCTGGATGCCGGGGAAATCGGCGCGGCTAAACGCATTTTGGCATCATGCCGCCGCGAGCTTCGCTGTTGCCTATGGGACTTGCGGAGCCATGCCATTGACGCGGAACGCTTCGACGATGCCATCCGCGAAACGCTCGCGCCACATATAGGCAAACGGCAGGCGACCATCTCCCTGTCGATTCCCTCTGCGACACTGTCCGAACCACTGCGCCATGCCGCGCTCCGAATCATACGGGAAGCGACGGTAAACGCCATTCGTCACGGACACGCCACGGCAATCTCGATATCCGGGAAATTGGCAAACCGTCGTCTTTCCATCACCATCACAGACAACGGGCGAGGGTTCGATCCTAACGTCTCCACAGGCTCCGCCAGTGGACACTTCGGCATCCTCGGCATGCGTGAACGTGCGCGTGCGTTCAATGGGTCGTTAACGATCACAAGTGCGCCGGGAAAGGGAACGAAAGTAGCCGTCACGCTTGAAGAAACCCCCGAATATGATCTCGAAACGGCATAGCCACAAGCCGATGACCAAGCCAATGACAATGAAACCTGACAAAATCACCAAAATCCTGTTTGCCGACGACCATCAGATCGTCCGGGAGGGCCTTGCGCGTCTCATTGACCGCGAAAGGGACCTCGAGATCATAGCCGAGACCGACAACGGGGCCGATGCAGTGAATCTGGCGCGAACGCTCGCGCCAGATCTCATCATCCTCGACCTGAAGATGCCGCAGAAGGACGGCGCAACGGCCGCCATCGAAATCCTCAATGAGAACCCTGCCGCCAAGATCATGCTTCTGACATCCTTCGCCACGGCAACGGAAGTCAAGGCCGCGCTGGACGCAGGAACGTTGAGCGCAATCATCAAGGACTGCTCCAGCGAAGAGCTTATAGGCGCCATTAGAGGCACAATGCGTGGCGAACGCACAATCTCGCAGGAAATCACAGATGCGCTTGATGCGCAAGAACCCCAAGCAACCCTTTCCTTACGGCAGAAGGAAATCCTCAGCCTCGTGTCAAAAGGGTTCAACAATGGCGAGATAGCCGATCGTGTCGGCATCACGCGCCACGGCGTCAAGGCACACCTTGCAATCATCTTCAAGCGTCTTGGAGCAGCCTCAAGGGCCGAAGCAGCCTCGCTCGGACTGTCCCTCGGGATCATCTGATCCGTCAGCCTCCAAACATGTCACGCAGGGAAGACGCAAGCACCTTGCCTTGCGCGTTTCGCGGAATCTCATCCACGAAGCGATAGCGCTTGGGCGCCGTCCCCTTGGGGAATATCGGGATGAGAAGCTTGCGCAACGCAAGGGCCGCATGCGGATCCGCCGCGCCATTGCCTCCACCTCCGCAACGTGCCGAACGACCGGCACTCACGACAACGGCACCGAGATACGCCCCATTCTTGCCATCAAGCGCGACCAATGCGGCATCCTCGACGCAATCAAGGCTACGCATCCGCTCCTCCATCTCCGGCAACGACACACGCTGCTCGGCGATCTTCACCATGCGATCCTTCCTGCCAAGCAGCTTGAAGTGGCGACGATCCGGAGCAAGCTCAACGCCATCCCCCATTACGTAGTCCTTCACGTACGAGAACGGACTTCGCACGACGAGCCTGCCATCCGGGCTTGACTTTACCTTCACAGGGGAGAACACCTCCCAGTCGTAGCGCGACACCCCACCATCCTGTACGCGGGCAGCGACGCCGCCGGTCTCCGTAGAGCCGAATATCTCCATTGGGGCTACGCCAAACACGCGCCTGGCGGCATGGCTCGTCTCCGCATCAAGCAATGAGCCAGAAGTGGTTATGAAGGCGCAATTCCGGGGAACGTCATACAGATCGGCATAGGCGCAGAATCGCTTCAGAAAGCTTGGAGTAGTGACGAGGAACACCTTTTGGGCACCGGACATCTTGGATACCAGGGTTTCCGGGGAGAGTATCACCTCCGGATCGCACTTGCAACCGACGGCCTTCGGTAGCATGTCGCACCAGAGCTTGCCGTACATATGCCCCCATTCGACAGTGGAAAGGAATGCCACGTCATGGGGAATTGACAGCCGATCCCTGTGGAACGCCACTTCCCTGGCCAGGGATTCAAAAGTCTTGACGATCGTCTTTGGGGCGGATGTGCTGCCGCTTGTGTGGAACGTAACGCTGAAGTGACGTCCACGGACACGTTTCTCCATGGCAAACGTGCAGATGATCACAACCGGCGTTAATATCGAGGCAGTGGCAAAGCCGATTCGCCCATGCACGGAAGAAAGCCATACATTTGACAGCGAACATGCCAGCAATACAAGAAACCATATCCACGTAAGGCGGCGGCAATACCCTTTCGCCCCATCAGGCATTATCCCGCCGGAGATGCGCTCGGCAAACCGCAGGCAAAGCGGCTTTCGCCCTGGGAGAAGCGAAACGCCAAAGAGGATTGCGAACAGTGTACTGATCATCCGACAATGCAGCCGTCAGGCGATTGAGACCCTTGGCTTTCAATGTAGTCGGCCAACGACTTCACCGAATGGAAGATCCTCTTGTTGTCTGCCGGGTTGGAAGAGAACTTCACGCCAAAGGCCTTCTTTATGGCCATTCCAAGCTCAAGCGCATCGATGGAATCAAGCCCCAGACCATCGCCGAAAAGCGGGGCATCGGTCTCGATGTCGGCAGGGGTAAGATCCTCAAGGTCAAGCGCCGACACGATAATTTCCTTCAACCTGTTCTCAATCTCTTCTCTCATAAGCCTTGAATTATATCATAGTTGGACATTCCGTAGACAACAAAGTCCAGCCGCATCGCAAAAAACGACTGGACAATGCCGTACTCCATCGCTATAGTGGAGAAAACAAAAAAAAAGCCGGCGGCGCCCTACTCTCGCACGGGCGAGTCCCGCACTACCCTCG
>SAMEA104315424__coassemble_619_pt1 | contig 24359 bp, 21 predicted proteins | sample SAMEA104315424__metabat2_low_PE_034 | metagenome-assembled genome bin SAMEA104315424 (sample SAMEA104315424) | gut metagenome | biome: Monkey gut; feature: monkey-associated habitat; material: faeces | place: China | collected 2013 | reverse complement strand
GGACGACCGTCGAACCGGCGAAGTCGTGGAAGCCCAGGGCCTCGATCCAGCCGGCGGATGCCGCACCGTGCAGGCCGCCCCACATCCAGTGGCCCGTCACCGGGTAGACGAACGCCGAGACGAGCGCCGTGTAGATCAGGTAGCTGCGGAACTGGATGCGCTCCGCCACCGCGCCCGAGACGATCGTCGCGGCCGTCGCGGCGAACATGGTCTGGAAGAAGAAGAACGTCCAGTCCCAAGTCCCCTCGCCCGCGAAGACGCTCGGCATGCAGATGCCTCCCCAGCCGAGCGCACCGCCGACCTTCGAGGCTCCGAACATGATCGCCGCGCCGATGAAGTAGAACACGATCGAGCCGAACGCGAAGTCCATCAGGTTCTTCATCATGATGTTCGCCGCGTTCTTCGCCCGCGTGAAGCCCGTCTCGACGAGCGCGAAACCCGCCTGCATGACGAACACGAGGATGCCGCCGAGGAGCGTCCACACGACGTTCAGGTTCGTCTGGACGTCCGCCGCCGTGGGCGCGGCCTCCTCCGCCAACGCGCCGCCGGCACATAGCGCCATCAATCCGCACAACAGTAGCTTTTTCATTTTCATTGTCTTTCCGTTTCTTGTTCTGCTTTTGCAACGGACGCGACAAGCGCGTCCCTCCCAAGGGGTGTCACCCGATCGCCGCCGGTCCCTTCTCGCCGGTGCGGATGCGGATGCACTCGTCCATTGGCAGCACGAATATCTTTCCGTCGCCGATGTCGCCCGTACGCGCACCCTCTATGATACCGTCGACCGTCTTCTGGACGAATTCGTCGTTCACCGCGATGGCAAGGCGCATCTTCTTCAGAAGCGTCACCTCTTCAATGGCGCCACGATACTGGTGGATGTAGCCCTTTTGGCGTCCGCACCCAAGTGCGTTCGATACGGACATTTTGTATATCTCGCGTTCGTACAAAGCATGCTTGACGGCATTTAACCGCTCAGGCTGAATATAGGCAATTATGAGCTTCATATGGTAGACCTTTCTATGCCCGATGTTTTAGCAATCAACATGCCAATGCCGCCAAAGCCCATTTTAGCCCATTTTCATTACATCACACGTAAAGATATATATATTTCGTTTCAGTACTTGGAAATCATTGTCAATGCAATGTAGGAATTGCATATAATGTAAAGCAATATAGGAGATACATGGACGCGACAGCATCCCCCAGCCACAGGTTGTCCGCGAAGCGGATGTCCTAGCAGGGGTGTGCATCCTTCCCGCGCAACGCACGACAATCTTCAAAGACACAAAGTCACAGAGAGAGGTTTAGGTTTGGGCCGTGAAGGTAGTGCTATGTTTTAGGCGTTAGGCGCTAGACTTTAGAAGACATAGATTGGCCACAACTTGTTGCGACCATATGCGCGAGGCGTACGCAGGCTTTGCCACGCCGTGTTCGGGAGGGACGCGCTCCTGCGCGTCCGTTGCCCCGGTGCCGTGTTCGGTCGAGCGGGAGCTCGACCCTCCCGTGGCGATGGCGCCCTCGCCATCGTGCGGCGATTTCATCGAAATCGCCCTACCAAATCAACAAATGGCCGAATGCAATCGCAAATCGCAAATCCACCCTCTCACCTTCTGATCCCAAAAATCAGCGCATAGTTGACGGGGATCACTATCATGGTAAGGACCGTGGCGAACGCAAGCCCGAACATGATCGTGACAGCCATCGAAACATAGAAGGCATCCGTAAGCAACGGAACCATGCCGAGCATCGTCGTCAGCGATGCGTTCGCCACTGGACGCAGCCTTGAGACGCCCGCCTCCACGACGGACCGGCATCCATCAAGCCCGCGGTCGATGTTCGCCTGTATCTCGTCCATCAGGACAATCGCGTTCTTGACCTGCATGCCTACGAGCGAAAGGAATCCAAGCAGCGCCATGAACCCAAAGGGCTGCCCGAACGACAGAAGCCCCGCGACCACGCCAACCACGATCAGCGGCATCGTGAGGAATATCACGAACGCCTTCTTCACGGAATTGAACAGCATCAGCACTACGAACGCCATTGCCGCCGACAGAGGGAGGAAGGACGGGGCAAGCTTCTCGTTCGCCTCTTTGGAATCCTCGTACTCGCCCCCATACTCCACCCGGTATCCGGCAGGCAAGCGCGAGGCAAATGCGTCAAGCGCCGGACGAATCCGCGAGAACTCCTCCAACGCGGTATCACCCTCCTGCGGATTGCACATCACGGTAAGGCATGGGACGCGGTCTCGCCGCTTGAACCGCACCTCCTCCGTAGTCAGACGCTCCTGTTCCACTATCTGCGCAAGCGGAACGGCCATGCTGCGGTTGGAACTCCAGGCCCATGCGGCATTTACGCCCGAAACGGTGTCTCGCTCTCCTTTCTTGGCGCGAAGGATAATCGGCAAAGACTCGTCCCCGAGCTGGTACTCCCCTACCGACACGCCATCGGTCGCGAGGCGGAACGCCCTGGCTACATCGAATCTGCTCAACCCCAGCTTCGAGATGCGCTCATCGGAGATTACCGGGCCGATGAGCTCCGCCCGGTTTCGCCAGTCGCTGCGCACATCCTTCAGGCGGCCATCGGCCCGCAGGATCGAAAGAGCCTCATCGCCAAAGGCGCGAAGCCGGGCGGCATCCGGCCCAAGTATCCGCATCTGTATCTTGTAGGGATCGCCGGGACCAAGCACAAAGCGCTGGCATGACACCTCCGCATCCGGCACAAGCGACGGAGACATGGACTCGATCTGGCGCATCAGACCCGATATCGCGCATTCGTCTTTGACATCCACAAGCAGCAGGCCATACGCGGGATTCGGCTCCTCCGGCGAATAGGTGAGCAGGAAACGCAGTGCGCCACTTCCCGTAAAGGAGGAAATGCCGGTCACGCCATCGAGCTTTTCGACCGACTCGGCAAGACGGGCAACTCGCTCATCCGTCTTTCTTATGAACGTCCCTTCCGGCATCCAGAGATGCACCATGAACTGTGGACGAGTCGAGTCCGGGAAGAAGTTGCGCTTGACGAAAGCGAAGCCCGCCACGCTCGCCGCAAGCAGGCATCCAAGGACAAGCATGGTAAAGAGGCGATTGTCGATGCACTTCTCAAGCAGGCGGCGATACATGCGGAAGAAAGCGCCGCCATACGGATCCACACCCTTCCCACCACCCTTGACCGGGCTTTGCTCCCCTTTCAGGCCCCATTCGGCAAGCAGGGGCGTCACAGTGACGGCCAGCACCCAGCTCAGCAGCAGCGAGATTGCGATGACAAGGAAAAGCGACCGGCAGTATTCACCTGTAGAGTTCTGCGCCGCCCCTATCGGCGCAAAGGAAAGCACCGCTATCACGGTGCCGCCCAAGAGAGCCCATTGGGTACTGCGAACGGCCTCGATCGCGGCATCCTTCCGCGACCGCCCCTGCCGCCCCGCGACAAGAACCGACTCGGTTATGACGATTGCGTTGTCCACAAGCATCCCAAGGGCGATGATGAACGCCCCAAGCGAGATCCGCTCGAACCCGATCCCCAGCAAGTCCATGATCCATATGGTGCCGAGCACCGTCATCACGAGTATCCCGCCGATAACCAGCCCCGACCTCAGCCCCATCGTGAACAGCAGGACTGCGATCACAAGGATCACGGACTCGACAAGGTTCTCCACGAATCCGCCGATGGCCACATCGACACTTGTCGCCTGGTGGGAGATCACGTCCGTCTCGATGCCTATCGGCGTAGTCGGCAGAAGTTCCCGCATGCGCCTCTCCACGGAACGTCCCATCCTAATCACGTTCCCGCCCTTTGCGGTGGATATGCCGAGAGCAATGCAAGGCTTGCCGTTGCGCCGAACGAGAACCGATGGAGGATCGGCGTAGTCGAAGCGATACGTGCACACGTCGCCGAGATAGATGCCATCCGCTATCAACACGTCCTCGAGCGCTTCAATCGACTTCATGCTCGAACCGATGTCGAATCGTATGTACTTGTCATCGACACGCAGGTTCCCTGCATCGGCAGGCGTCGTATGCCCGGCAAGGGCTGCGGATATCTTCTCTGGGGTGAGCCCGAGCGCCGCTATCTTTACCCGGGAGATTTCCAGCAGGACGATCTGGCGCTGGTCGCCGAGGATGTCGATCTTGGCGACATCCTCGCACAGCAGCAGTTCCCTGCGGAGCACCTTCGCGTACTCTTTAAGTTCAGCGGGCGTATATCCGTCGCCGCTGATCGCGTAGAACACGCCGTAGTCGTCGTTGACGATCGGCGCGCCGCATCCCGGCGGCAGTTCGGACTGCGCATCCCCTACCTTCCGCCGAAGTTCGTCCCATATCTGCGGAAGCTGGCTCCCCGCAATGCCATCCTGCATCTCGACCATCACTATCGACCGGCCTGGATATGATGTGGACGTGACGTGCTTGATGCGCCCAAGCCGCTGAACCGCCGTCTCGATCGGATCGGTGACTCGTTCGGCTACCTCTTCGGCCGATGCGCCGGGATAGGAAGTTACGATTTGCGCGGAACGGATGGTGAATTCGGGATCCTCAAGCCTTCCTATGCCAAAGTAGCTGCGGATGCCCGCGACCGTCAGCGCGGCCGCAAGGCACACGACGATCGTTCTCTTGTTGAAGCAAAGTTCGGCAATGTTCATAGGAGCGTCACCTTGCGGCCCTCGCTGAGGATTGATACGCCGGCCGTAGCGATGCGCTCATCCGATTTAAGCCCCGTAACCACAGTCCCTTCGTCCGTCCGGCGAACGACGACCACGCCCCTGCGATCCACCTCGTACACGCCCTTTTCCGGCGTCTGGCGCAGCACCCACACAAAGTGGGAGCCATCCGAAGCGGCTCCGATGCCGCTTTCGGGTATGATCATCATGGCATCTGCCGACTCGTCCCCCGTCTTGGCGTACGATGCCCCCGAAATGGTAAGCGTTGCGGACATTCCCGGCAGAAGCAGCAGGTCTTTGGGCGCCACCATCGTATAAGTCGCGACAAACGTCTGGTTGTTCTGGTCGGCCGATGCCTGAAACTCCTTGAACGATACGCGGAACGACCTCCCCGGCAGGGAGTCGAACGAAACCGTACGGCCTTCGTCCGTATCCACGTCAACGAACTGCTTCCGCCTGAGTATGTACTTCTCGGCGACGCCGACATCTATGTTCACGGACGACGTATCCTGCATCTTCACGATATGGTTGGCTGGGCCGACCATGTCCAGCTCCGTAGCCGGGACCTCCGCGACCGTGCCGTCGAACGGCGCATACAGCACCGTTTCCTCCAGTGCGCGCTTCGCCAGGTCAAGCGCCGCCTCGCTCTGGCGGAGCTGCGCCTCGGCTTGCGAGACCTCCTCCTGGGATATGGCCTTTTTCCTAAGTGCGTCGCTCTTGCGTTCATAGCTCAGCCGATCCCTCTTCTCGATGGCCTCGGCCTTCGCAAGCGAACTCTTGAAATCGAGCGGATCCAGCCACGCGAGCTTGACGCCCTTGCGCACCTCCTGCCCCTTCGAAACGGCAATGCGCTGGATGCGTCCGGATTGCTTGAACGCAAGCGTCCTTGTCTCAGCGGCCTGCACGATGCCCGCAAACGTGAGGTCGGGCATCCTGTCGCACGATTTCGCGACCGCGCTGCGCACCGGGCGCAACGGCTCCCGCGTTGCAACCGTGCCACCCTTCCCAGGCCATAGGCAAACCGCCGCAACACCAACAACTCCGATCCCTCCAACCATCTTTACAATTGACATCCCGTGTCCCCCATGAACGAACATTTGGTGCAATTATATCAGAAATCCGCACGTCGCGCTTGCCGCCCAGATGGAGAAAACGCGAATCTCTACTTGTGCGGCTATTTCTCATCAAAGATGGCACTTGCAAACCTTCGCGATTACGGACGAAGCAAGCCAGTCCCATCCCGAAAACCGGTGGATCTTGCTGTTTTGCGAAGACACGGGGCAGACTGTCTCCTGCGACGGCGGGGGCGCCGTCGCCACTGCATTCCCCTCGTGACTTAACGTCTACGTGCTGGACGCCTCAAGCGCAAGATCAGGCCCAGATCACATGGCCATCGTCTTCCACCGTGATATACCCGCGGCTTTTCATTGCGTCCATGACCTCAAGGACGTCCGCATCCGACATCGTCTTGTGGGAACTCTTTATGAAATTCATGAGACGCTTCTCCGTGCGGCACTTGTGCGCCTTCAGCTTCTCTACTACCTGCCCAACCGGATCTTCAGGCGCTGTGGCAGAGGCAGGCTCGGCTGAGGTGCCATCGGCAACAGGCTGTCCCTTGCCAGGCTCCTCTACAGGAGATTCGGCCTTCGCCGCAACGGAGGCCGCTTTAGCCTTCTTGGCCGAGCCCGCAGACGCAGACTTTTTCGCCTTTGCCGGAGTCTTGTCCGCCTTCTTTGGAGCAGAAGCCTTATGCTCGTGGGCAATCTCGTTCGCCTCCAGGTTTCCCGGGGACACGTCTTCGGCCGTCGGCGCGAGGGATTTTGGCGGCGGTACGGGCACGACTGCGGCTGGCGGCGCCTCGTTGAGCAGATCGAGTACGGCCTCTGCCGTCTCCTTTACCTCGTAGTCCAGGCCATCGCCGATCGGCACTACGATCGATCCGCCATTCCGCGTCGGCTCTATCGTCACGATGAAACTGGCGTTCAGCCATATCGGACTCCCATCGATTCGCGTGAGTTTTATGTACATCTGACAAGTTCTCCCTTATGTCACCTGCAAGAGCGGCACTCCCTGCGCCGTCACTTTGCCTTTGCGTTCTTCACATCCATCACATAGACCTGGCGAGACCCCTCGTGCACCGAATTGAACCCTATCATCTTCCCGTCCGGACGCCATCTCGGATGCAGGTCGCACCGGCAGTAGATGTCGCGATACGCTTCCGGGACGAAGAAGTCCCCGACATTCCGCACCTTGTTGTCCGCAAGGCGCACCATCTTCCAGTGCCGATGGAATTTCTTGTCCCAATATCCGTCGCCCGATATGAAATTGCCGTCCGGGGAATATATGCAGTGCCCGTCGAAGTTCATTTCGTCTCCGCCCACCTGATGGGCCTTTTCCTCTTCCCCGACCGTGAACTCCACGTGTGTGTACACGCGATTCTGCCAATTGCAGGTCACGATCATAGTGCGGGCGTCCCTTTCCGAAAGGGCCGGCTTCCAGTTGAAATGGGAGGACCCCCAGCCATCCGGGAAGCAGCGGCGGATGCCGGAACCATCTGCATTGCACGTAAACGCGGTGGTGTGCCAGTTCACGCCCTTGAACTTCTTCACGCCCTCCATGGACTGCTCCACGGAACGCGACAGGAAGTATATCCGCTTGCCGTCCTTAGAGATGACCGTGTGGCAGATGTAGCTCATGCCGCCTGCGGACTTCACTTCCGGGACCATGCCCTTCACGGCGGCGCACGGCACGATGAGCCTGATCTCGCCGGTCTTCAGGTTGATCCGGAAAAGCCCGTCGTCTTCCGGGAACACTACGCCCTGCTTCGGATCCTGCCCGTTGCCGAAGTATCCGTAGTCGGGACGGGTGAGGAACAGTCTCGCGTAGTTGATGCCGAGCGCCCACGTCCCGTCCTCGGAAACCGCGCTTATTGGATACGGGATGATGCGCTCTTCTTTTGTCTTCCAGTTCATGACGACTGAGACGAACTTTCCGCCGCGCATGTCGTTGAAGATGACGGTATCCTTTGCCCAAGGCAGCCAGAACGCCATCGCAGCCTCCTGGAAATTCCACGTGCGCGTGGTCGAGAACGGGATGAACCTGTTGCCGTCTTCGGTGTCCACCACTCCAATCGTGCACGGCCTGCCGTCCGGGAGCTTGTCCTTGATGTCCGTCTCAAGCACAAGGACGTATCGATTGTCTGGACTCCACGAGTTTATCGCGAAATAGCTCGCTAAAAAATGGTCGTGCGGCCCTGACGTGATCGCGCGCGGCTCGGAAAACTCCGGGAACGGCTTCAGTCCAGCGTCCGACGAGGCAAGCGCCGACATCGCAAGAAGCGGCGCATACGCATAGATCATCAGTTTCTTCATTGTCAGTACTCCTGTCAAAAAGCCCATGTCATTCATACAGCCAGTCCAGCAGACCGAGCAGGATTGCGTTGGCGATCCGCTCGCGCCGGGCGGGATCGAGCGAAGCCTCTTCGCCTTCCGGGAGGTTGATGAAGTCCGCCTCCACGAGGCAACTCGGGACCGCAGGGTTGCGGCATACCGCGAGGGACTTGATCTCCGCGCCCTTGTTGCGCACGGGAGCAACCGCCTCCGCGACATGCCTCTGCACGGCCTTGGCCAGTGCAAGGCCATTTTCATTTGACGCATACGTGACGGTATGCCTCGCGTCACGAGGGTCGGACGCTACGCCTGTTGCGTTGTGGTGGATCGAGATGAACGCATCGACCTTCTCTCGATACGCCCGGCGAGGGCGATCGTACAGGGGTAATGTCGCATCATCCGTCCTGGTCATCGAAACCTTGAACCCGGCCTTGCGCAGCACCGACTCCACGGACTTCGCCAGCATCATGTTGAAGTCCTTCTCCTTCAGTCCGCGCGGGGAAAGCGCTCCCGTGTCCCTGCCGCCGTGACCCGCATCGACCATCACGTGCACCTCGCCCGGCGGCGTTCCGCGCTTCGGCCTTGGGGCAAACCTTGCGTCCGTCGGGATGCCGAGATCGGCATATGGATCGTGGGGCTTGCCCGCAACGGCCGGCTTCGCCACGGATGGCGAAGCGACGGTGAAGCTGCGGACAAGGACGTTTGTGCCTTGCGCAAACGCCAGCGTGTTCGTTCCCGGCTTCGTCCCGGCCATCGCCAGGAACGCACCCGTACGGTATACGTCTATTCCGACGCCGTTAAGGTAGAGCCGTTCCTGCCGATTGGTGTCGGCCGCGCCAATCACGTAGGTGCAGGCCGTCGCCGGCAGCCTCTGGTTCTCGGCGGGGAACGTGACCAGGATCGAAGCCAGAAATGCGCAAAGCATATATATGATTGTCACGCCAGCGACTTCATCAGCGCGAGGGCCTTGTCAAGAGCCTTCTCGAACTCCGCGCCCTTCGGCCATCCGCATTCGCACGAAACGCCGCCTGTGTAGCCGATCTTCTTGAGCGCATCGAAGTACGGCTTGAATATCTCCGCATCGTCGGGACGGGTCCCCGGGAACTGGCGGGTCTCCTTGCACGCGATGTGGCAGTGCTTGAGGTGGCATCCCGCGTCTACGATCGAGCAGGCAGACTCCCTTCCGCAGATCATGTGGAAGATGTCCGCAAGCTCCTGGAGGCGGGGATGGTTCACGTCGCGCACGATCTGCATTCCCTGCCACACGTAGTTTATGATGTTAGACTCGTTCGGGCGCAACGGCTCAATCACGATCTGGACGGTCTTAAGATCCTCAACGCGCTTGCACAGCTGGCGGCAGAACTCCGTGTACTGCTGAACGCCGGTCTCGGGCTTGGGCTGCTGGTCGCGGGGCCCGCAGATGTCTCCGGGGACGTTGCGGGCGCCGCCGGAACCGAACACGATGGTCTTGGTGCCAACCTCATCGGCGCGGCGAAGCACGCGTTCCGCATAGTCGAGCGCCGGCGCAAAGTCAGCCTTCGGACCCGTAATGCGGAACGTGCCGGGCAAGAATCCGTTGCAGCTGCGGAGCGGAAGCCCGCATGCAAGGATCTTGTCCTTCTGCCTCTTCCATTCCTCATCCGACTTGGTGGGGATGAATGCACTCGCGGCAGAGGTCTCGACGAAGTCGTAGCCGTGCGCCTTGAGCAGCTTGGCGTCGGATATCGGGCGGCACACGCCAAAAAGAATCTTGGCCTTCCCTGCGCAGGACGAGCCATTCGCGCAGGCCTTTCCGCTTCCGCCGGTTGTGCAGCCCGCCAATCCGGTGGCTGCCGCAGTCATGAGGAATTCCCTTCTGTTCATCTATGTGTCTCCTTTTCGTTTTTTTTTTACGCCGATCAAACGGCCTGTAGAGCCTCGCCGTCCCCGACATTGCGCCGCACCACGACCCCCGCCGCGATGTATGCGTGGTCTCCTACGCTCATGTGCCCGAGTAGCGTCGCCGCCGGGCGCAGCATTGAGAAGTCGCCCATCCTTGTGTCGTGGCCTACGCCGGCCCTGGAACAGACTATGGCGAACTTGCCGAGCTCCGCGCCGACGGATACGACCGCCTGAGGGCCGACAAACACCCCGTGGCGCAGCTCGGCCGTGGGGGCGACATCCGCCGAAGGATCCACTATCACGGGGAAGTCGCGCCCGCGAAGACGGCGGTACACCCTCTCACGGGCCGCATTGTCCCCTATCGCCAGATACACGGCGGCGGCCGGATTGTCCTGAAACGCCTTCTCTACGTCGCCGAGGAGCGGATAGCCCTCTACGGATCCGGCCGCCTTCGCAGGGTCGTCGTCGGCGAATCCGAGGATATTCCAGGCCTCTTCCCGCTCGTTTATCCTCTCAAGCGTCCAAATGACTTCGCGGCCCCAGCCGCCAGCCCCAACTATGATTATGTCACGCGCCACGGAACTCCTCCATCCTGTCTCCGCCGGCGAACGCGGCGGGAATCGTCATCAAAAGAATCTTTACGTCCATCAGCAGGCTGTGGTTCTCGACGTAGTCAACGTCATACGCGAACTTCTCATCCCATGACAGCGCATTGCGTCCATGCACCTGCGCCCATCCGGTTATCCCGGGCCGCACATTGTGCCGCCGAAACTGCTCCGCCGAGTATCGCGGCAGGTATGCGACAGGCAGCGGACGCGGCCCAACGAGGGACATGTCGCCTTTCAGCACATTCAGGAACTGCGGCACCTCGTCGAGCGAAAGCTTGCGAAGCCAGCGGCCAAGCCGCGTCGCTTCGGGCTCTTCTCCGTCCAGGGCGTCCATAGTCCTGAACTTCAGCACGAAGAAAGGCCTGCCGCCAAGGCCGGCCCTCTCCTGAAGGAAGAATACAGGCCTTCCATCGCACGCAAGCACGGCAAGCGCGGTCGCGAGCATCAGAGGGAGCCACAGCACCGCGGTCAACGCAACAAGCGTGATGTCGAAAGCGCGCTTCATCTCAGTCGAACACGAAGGATTGCCCCGGCTGCGGGGCGGTTGCGCGGGGTGCGCCGTGCTCGACAAGCAGCTTGCGCATCGCCTCCACCTTTTCCGGCTCGCCATGTATCGCGAACGCATGCTTGACGTTCTTGCCGACATGGTCGAACCAGTCCATGAGGCCATCGCGGTCCGCATGCGCGGAAAGCGCGTTGATGGTCTCCACCCTGGCATTGAGTTCAAGCTCCTCGCCAAGTATGCGGATTGGGTTGCGCTCCTCCACAAGGCGGCGGCCAAGCGTGTTCTCGGCCTGGAACCCCACTATCAGGACTATGTTCCACGGATCGGAGACGATCTGCTTCAGGTGGTGGACTACCCGCCCCCCCTCGCACATCCCGGACGCGGCGATTATTATCATCGGGCCGCTCTTGTCGTTCAGGGCCATCGAATCGCTCGGCGTGAGCACGTACTGCATGCCGTCAAGGCACAGGGGGGAACGCCCCGCCTTTATCATCGCCAGCGCCTCCTCGTTGTAGCACCCCGGATGGTGCGCATAGATCTCGGTGGCCTTCTGCGAAAGCGGCGAATCTATGTAGATCGGGACCCTCGGAAGGCGGCCCGCATCGCGGAGCCGGTTGAGGTAGTATATGATCTGCTGGGTGCGCCCTACCGAGAACGCCGGGATAAGAAGCTTCGCGTTGTGCCTGTCGATCTTCCTCACGAGCATCTCAAGCTTGTCCTGCACCGACCCGGCGGAGGGATGGAGCCTGTCGGCGTACGTGGACTCTATCAGCAGGATGTCCGCGCCCTCCGGATATTCGTAATGGCGGAGGATCGGTTGGTTGGGCTGGCCAAGGTCGCCCGAGAACAGCAGCCTGTGGCTGTGGCCCGTGCCGCCCGAAACGTCTAACTGGACAAGCGCCGAGCCGAGGATGTGACCCGCGTTGTGGAACGTGAACTCGATTCCGGGGGCGATCCTCGTTGGCGTGTGAAGATGCACCGGGGTCATCAGCTTCATCAGCGCATCGATGTCCGCCTCGTTGTAAAGCTCCTCGAAGAGTTTCTTGCCCTGCGCCCTGCGCTTCTTGTTCACGTACTCCACGTCACGCCGCTGGAGGAAGCAGGAGTCGCGGAGCATTATGTCGCAGAGGTCGACGGTCTGGCTTCTCGCGAAGACCCGTCCGCGAAAGCCCGCCTTCACGAGCTGCGGCAGGTTGCCGGAGTGGTCGATGTGCGCGTGGGAGAGGATCACGTAGTCGATCGTCTTCGCATCGACAGGCAGGTTGCGGTTCTTCTCGAACGCCTCCTTGCGGTGTCCCTGGTAGAGGCCGCAGTCAAGCAGGATGCGCTTTCCGCACGCCTCGACGAGGTGCATGGATCCGGTCGTCGTTCGGGCAGCGCCAAGAAACGTGATCTTCATGGTCGTCTCCTCTCTTGTCTATAGTCCAATAGGGAAAATGGCAACGCCTTGCGAACCGCTATTTTCCGAACACGCCGTCGGCAAAGTCCATCAGCCATTGCCAGTCATAGCCGGAGATTCCGTGATTCTGGCTGCGGCGCACGTAACCGAGATCCTTGCCGATCGCCGAGGTGTCGAAGTCCGCCGGCCACTCCACGTCGGGCATGCCGCCCTTTCCAAGGAACGTCCACACGGGGCTTGCCGCCTTGACCGAGAGGTATTCGCCCTTCGTGTCGAACCATTTGGAGCCAAAGCCCTCGACGAGAAGCGCGCGCGGCGCAATGCACGCGACGAGCAGGTGCTGGTCGAACGGCATGGTCTTCCACGGAGACTCCGCGTACTTCGCGTAGGCGCGGCAGTACCAATGCGTGAAGTAGCGGTTCTCGGTGGAGACGTTCTCGCCGTAGTCGCGCTTGGCGAGCGGGATGCCGCCGCCCCCGGTCTGGTTCGGCACGCAGACGGCGAAACGCTCGTCTCTCGCCGCAGCGAGGAACGCGGCCTTGCCGAGACGGGAGCAGCCCGTGACCACGCTCCTCTTCGCATCGATCCCGGGGATGCGCTCCGCGAGATCGAGACCGCGCGAAAGCGCCCATGCCCACGCGCCGATGGCGGTGATGTTGTCCGTGCGGCTCTCGTCGCGCCTGCCCCACAGCCCGAACACCCCGGTGTACGCGAACGGATTCTGCTGGTACTTCTGATCCTTCTCGTTGCGGTCCGGGTCCGGGGACACCTCGCAGTAGCATGCGCTCATCACGGCGTAGCCGCGCGCAAGGATGATCCCAAGCGGGAATATGCTAGCCCCGTTTGGATCCTGCATGATTCCGCGAGTGCGCTCCACGCACCTGTGCCCGTCCGTATTCTCCCCGGCCCGGCTCCAGCCCTGCTGGACGGGGATGTCGGCGTCCGGCACGAGCTCGTGGTTGCCTCGATAGTTGAGGAAGGATATGACCGGGACAGGCTTCTTCGCGAACGTCGGCACCCAGACGATCCAGTTGACGCAGGGTCCGCTCTTGTCCTTCCTGAACCACATCCTGTACTGGCGGCGGATCGCGTACCCGTCAACGGTCTTCTTCTCGTCCACGAGTTCGGCGACCACGGCCTCCGGCCTCGGCGGCTCCTCTCCGAACATCTCCTTGGCGAAGATTCCGAGTATCTCCCTGCGGCGCTCGGCCCAGTCCGCAGCGTTCTTGACCTTCCGTCCGTCCACGAAGGTAAGCGGGTCCTCAAGCGCGTACGCAGGTATCTTCGACTCGTCGTAGTTCGGCTCGCGTATGAACACTTCCCTATCCTGGAAGAAACCCACCTCGGCAAGTGCGCCGAACGCGCAGATCGAGGCGATCCCAAACAACATGTGCTTCTTCATTACCTGTTTCCTTTATTCCATCTTCAAGAACATCAATCCCACGGACGCTACGCCCTTGGCTTGAAGGAGAACTCTCCCGCAATGCGGCCATGGTGCAGATCGTGGACAGCGATCTTCAGCGCTCCCGCCTCTACCTTGCCTTCTATTACCGTGGCGAAACGCCCCCTCTTCTCGTCAAGGGTGGGACTGCCGCCGACGATCTGCGCCCAAGGACGGTCTGCGGCAGGCGCGTCGTAGCGGTATTCATGCTGATGCGCCGCAATCAGGAGCTGCACCCCGTGCCGCTTGAACAGCGGCCCCCACAGTTCGGCGCACGACTTCTCCCAGATGGCGAAGTCGTGCCGGTACTTGCCGCCGCAGTTGTCGTATGTGCCGCCGGGGTTGGCCCACGGGCGCGGATCGAAGAGCGGGATGTGGCAGAACGCGACAAGGTACGGGGCGGACTTTATCTCGGGCCTTTCAAGGGCATCCGCAAGCCACGCCGTCTGCGCCACGCGATACGCCTCGTTGTTGAAGAGGCCCGCAAAGACGTCCCGTCCGTCAGGCTTGTCCTCTCCGGTATCAAGGCCGACAAGCGCAATGTCGCCGAGCCGGAACGCGAAGTTGCGACCAAGGTCCCAATCGCGGGAAAGGCGCTCCTCCGGCTGCCTGAACATGAACACGCGCTCCAGATGGCGGCACGCAAGACCGCGCTGGTCATGGTTGCCCGGGACAAGGCAGAACGGGATCTCCGATGCGTAGTCCTTGCGCGAGATTCCCGGATTGAGGAATATCTGCACCAGGCTGTCGATAGTCTCCTGGGTGTTGCAGGCATCTCCGTTCCATACCGCCAACGCAGGCTTGAGCTCGGCGATCTTGTCGACCACTGGCCCGAACGACGACCATACGGCATGCGTATCGTTGCATACGCAGAAATGCGAGCCGGCCGCCCCGCCGGCCGTCGTGAACGACCGGACCGCAGGATCGATCTCCGTGCCGAGCACCTTCATGTCGTAGCCTCCGCCGTACTTGATCCTGTCCGCACCGATCCGATAATAGTACCGAGTGGCGGGCTTCAAGCCGGTAAGGCGCACGAGCATCACCTTGTCGTTCATGTCCGTGACGCGGAATCCGCCGCACTTCACCCTCTTCGCCGCCTTCATGTCGGCGGACTCGGAGTATTCCACGAACCCGTTGGCCATCGAGCTTACCGCGAACGCAACGCCCATCGACGTCGGTGCCGGGTTCTGAAGCATGGGTGCCGACGCGATCAGCGGAGCATCTGCCGGCGCGACAATCGAGCATACGCCGCCGCTGCACCGCGGTGCGGCCACCGCGCATCCCGCCGCGGCCGCTCCGGCCGTTGCCACCGTCCCTTTAAGAAATTCTCTCCTGTTCATGAAGCGCCTCCAATAATGTTGCGGACGATTATATCATATCTTCTCGTCCATGACGCAACCGAGAATTTTCGATTTCCGATTTTTCGATTTGCGATTGCATTTGGCCATTTAGGCATTTGGCTGATACGATGGCGAGGGCGCCATCGCCACGAAAGCACCCCCGTAGCGACGACGCCCTCGTCGTCGTGCGTTGCGCGGGAGGGTCGCAATCCATAGCGACCGAACGGAGGGCAGCAGGCTGATACGATGGCGAGGGCGCCATCGCCACGAAAGCACCCCCGTAGCGACGACGCCCTCGTCGTCGTGCGTTGCGCGGGAGGGTCGCAATCCATTGCGACCGAACGGAGGGCAGCAGGCTGATACGATGGCGAGGGCGCCATCGCCACGTGTCGCGCAAATGCGGCGCATGCGGACGCGACAAGCGCCCCCTAAAACCTACCATCTACCAACTAAAGCCTGTGTCCACAGGCTGATACGATGGCGAGGGCGCCATCGCCACGAAAGCACCCCCGTAGCGACGACGCCCTCGTCGTCGTGCGTTGCGCGGGAGGGTCGCAATCCATTGCGACCGAACGGAGGGCGGCAGGCTGATACGATGGCGAGGGCGCCATCGCCACGTGTCGCGGCAAATGCAGCGCATGCGATTTTCGATTCTTCGATTTCCGATTACATTGGAGACTTTATGCTGAAATTCCACAAAATTCAACGCTGACCGAAAACACATCGTATTGACCTTGTAAGGCATCTTTGATACACTATCCGCATATTTGTTGACAAAGGAGAAAAATCAATGAGCGCGACAGCAACCATAACCTTCAGAACCGACCCTGAACTCAAGGCCGACGTCGAAGATATCCTTGAGGACATCGGCATGAACCTCTCGACGGCATTCAACTGCTTCATGAACAAGGTGCGCGACGTCGGCGGCATCCCCTTCGCCCTTTCCCGCAAGAGCAAGCACGCCAGGCTTGTTGCCCTGCTCCAGGATTCCAAGGCCATCGCCCACGACCCAAACACGCCGCGCTGCATTGATTCTGACAAAATCGAAGAATTTCTTCTCTCATGAAATACGCAATCGTAAAAACGAAGCAATTCAGGAAGAACCTGAAGAAAATGCTTCGCCGAGGGAAGGACATCAAGAAGATCTCCAATGTCGTTTCCATCCTCGCCCATGGTGAGCCCCTTCCATCCCAATACAGGGATCACGCCCTGACAGGAGATCTTCTCGGCCTTCGCGACTGCCATGTCGAAAATGACTGGCTTCTCCTTTACCAAATAGAATCCGATGTCTTGGTCCTCACCCTAACCGACACCGGAACCCATTCCGACCTGTTCTGACGAAGCCGCATGGACACAAAGAAAGCAAAAGCCTGGTTCTTGGTCTTCAGGCCATGGAGCTATGCGGCGACGCTCGTCCCGTTTCTGGTAGGTGCCGCGATCGTGCCGCCGTCACATGGGATGCTTCGCTGGCTGGTCGGCCTTGCCGCAGGCATCCTTTTCCAGGCGACGGTGAACCTGCTGAACACCTGGGGGGACGAGCTCTCCGGCGTAGACGCCGCGCCCGGCGCAATACGCACAACGCCACAGGTGCACGACGGGACGATATCGATGCGGGCGGTCCTCACCGCCGCGACCGCATGCGCGGCCTGCGCGGCGGCTCTCGGAACGCTCCTCTGCCTATATCGAAACGAAGGGGCCTGGAATGTCTCGTGGCCGCTGCTCGCAATCGGATTCATCGGCTTCCTTGGGGCGACGAACTATTCCACGGGGATCAAGTTCAAGTACATCGGGCTTGGGGTTCCGTTCGTCGCGTTCCTGATGGGGCCGCTTGAACTGGCTGCCGCAATATGCATACTGCGTCCGGCGGACGCCACTGCATTCCTCACTCCGGTCACGGCATTCATGTCCATCCCGATCGCATCGCTCGTGTGCGTGATAATGCACGGCAACGACATGCGCGACATCCAAAGCGACCGTGCCGCAGGGATACGCACTTGCGCATCGACGGCAGGACCGAAAGGCGCCCTTGCGATATACTGGATATGCCATATGCTTCCTTACGTAGTGTGCGCAATGATGATCTGTCGGTACGGACGCATGATGCTTCTTCCGTTCATGGTCCTTCCCCTTACGCGAAGGACGCTCGTTCGCGCGACCAAGACCTATCTGGACAATCCGCAGAATCCCAAGTGGATTCGCCTGGAAAGGGCTTCCGGCGGCATCCACCTCGCATTCGGCATCCTGTACACAATTGCCCTGCGCCTGACGGTCTATCCGTACCATCCACTGTGATGCGGTGAAAGCCCTGGTCAGGGCAGACACCTCCGCCAACCGCGATTCCTTCCTATGATGCCACCACGACATCGGTCAGCGCAATGTCGTGCGGTTCGGACGGCAATTCCTCCAGCAGCTGAAACGGATAGGCGACGCCGAGCGCAACGGCAGAAGACTGCGGGGCGGACGCAAGCAGCCTGTCATACCAGCCGCCTCCATAGCCAAGGCGGGAGCCGTCCCTCGTGAACGCAAGGCCGGGGACAATCCATATCTTCGGGGCAGGCGCGGGGTCGACATGGCCGTCAACGGCAGGCTCAAGGACATCCATCGGGCCAGCGACAAGTTTGGCTCCTCGCGCATATCTCGCGAGGACATACGACTCGCCATCCCAAGCCGGAGCGAACACCGGGCATTCCGCCTCCCACAGGCTCTCTATCAGCACCGTGAGGTCTATCTCCTGCGAAGTGGCGAGGTATACGGCAAACGGCTCTTTGGCCGCAACTGCCGCCATGACGTCGGGACGCCGCAGCATCCGCCTGCAGACAGCCGCAGAATACGAATCCCGCTCGGCTGCGTCCACGCCGCGTCTGGCATTCCTCATGCGCCTGCGTATGTCGGCCTTGCTCTCCACGGACTCGCCCCCGTTCCCCGATTCTGGCCCGAAGGCTCACATCCGCGTATAGCGAGGGCCGTCGCCGCCCTGCGGGAAGGTCCAGTCGATGTTCCCCATCGGACACTTGATGCGGCAAGTCTTGCAGTGCAGGCAGTTGGAGAAGTCGATCTCAAGCCTGCACGCCGCCTCGGCTCCATCCATGCGGTAGACCTCCGCCGGACAGAACCTGGTGCACGGTGCGCCGAACCTGACGCGGCACTCGTCGCATTTTGCCGGATCAAGCACCTTCAGGTGACACGGCTGGTTCTCTTCATGGATTGTTCCGCTCATGAACACATCGGTAAGGCGATCGGGCATCAACGCCGTTTCATCCCGGTCGCATGGCGAAACCTTGGCGGCAGGTCGGCCCATGCCCGCCTTCCCATTGGCGATCTGCCGCAGCGAGGCTGCATCGCCCTCGGAAAGTCCCGGTACACGGAAACAGGGGAACGCCCCGCGCGTAATCCAGGCGAGCCCGGCCGCCGCCACGCCGAATGGCAGCCCGTAGCAGAATGACGCGCGCACATTCCGCACACGCCTTATCTCACGGAATCCAGAGGTCGCATGCAGCAGCTCCGTATAGCTTCTGCCAGTGAGTATGCTTTCCGCCGCCGCCCTGCCGCTCTGGAGCGCAATGTGCACCCCCTTGATCCGCAGGGAGTCAAGAAGCCCGGCGCCGTCGCCAACAATCATCACGCCCGGCGCCTCCACTTTCGGGATTGAATAGAAGCCGCCCTCCGGAATCACCTTCGCGCCATACGCGACGGTCTTGCCACCATCTATGTGGCGCCTTACGGCGACCGAACGCTTGAACTGGCGGAAAAGCTCGAACGGATCGATCTCCGCATTGGCATAGTCCAGCGCATACGCATAGCCGACCATCACCTGCGTCTCGGAGACGTGGTAGACGAATCCGCCGCCGTACGTCATGAAGTCGCTCGGCCAGCCGAAGGTGTGCATCACCTCTCCGGCCATCTGCGTACCGGACGGCACCTCCACGAGCTCCTTGATCGCGAGCGCGTACGTCTGCGGACGCACCCCGCCAAGCTTTCGCTCCGTGACAAGGCGTTCCGTGAGGATCCCGCAGCCGCCCTCCGCAAGGATCGTAGTCTTGGAGCGCACCTCTTCAGACGGAAGGTAGTTCGACTTCTTCCTGCCATCCCTGTCGAGGCCCTTTTCGCCGGTACGTGCGCCGACCACCACGCCATTCTCCTCCATCAGGCCCGTCACCGCATATCCCGTGTATATTTCCACGCCCTCCTTCCGGGCTATGCCAGCGAGATACTGGACGACCTTCGTGAGCGAGCCGACGGGATACCCCTTGGAGCTCATCATCGGCGGCACCCATGGAATCTTCACGGATGCGCCACGCGAAAGCAGCGTGCGAAAGCTCTCCTTGACGACATGCGCCTCGATGGGCAGCCTGTCGATCTCATCATCGGTGAGCAGCCCGACGAAACCGGACGGGTCAATGATTGCGCCCGAAAGCACATGCGAGCCGACGCTTCTTCCCTTGTCAAGCACAATGACGCGAGGGGAAGCCACGTCACCATTGGCCTTTGCGCCACGCTTAAGGGCGATTGCAGCGGCGAGCCCGGCCGGACCCGCACCAACGATCAACACATCTGTTTCGATCATGCCATATCATCCTGAAGTTGAAAGCGCGATTATAGCAAAACTCCGGACAAAGATGCGAAGCGCTGCGAAAATGTGCGGTGATTCCGCATCCCGCTTTTCGCATATAGTTTTCCCGCGCCGGTATTGACATATCATGCCACAAATGCGATATTGCTTCTGCCGCCCCCATCCCGGCCCATTCCGCTGAACGGACAAGACCGAAAACGGCGTAGGGGAAACGGACGCGCGGGAGCGCGTCCCTCCCGTTGCACATTCGTGGCGGTCGCAACAGATTCGCCCGCGCCGCAGGCGTCGGGTTGCCTGAGCGAAGCGAACCCGCAGGGCCGCAAGGGACCGAGTGCGACCCTCCCGTACATTCACGACGGCGAGGGCGCCGTCGCCACGACACCAGCGCGTGGGCACAAAACTACCAACTACCATCCACCAACTACCATCTACCAACTGCCATCTACCATCTACCAACTACCAACTATCAACTACCAACTACCAACTTCTCGATTTTCGAATCGTCACAGCCCCAGCAGGTCGGAGGCCGACACGATCGCGTCGAAGAAGCCGTCCGCCTCGACCGAGCGCGTCAGTTCTCCCGCATAGACCAGCGCCGTCCGGACGGACACCTCGCGCGGACGCTTCAGCCGCCGTGCCTTTTCTCGGACTTCAGCTATGACATCACGGCCGATCTTCGTGCGCCACTTCTTGATCTCGACGATGCAATAGGACATCTTCGCCTGCAACAGGAGGTCAATCTGAAGCCCTGTGCCGTGCGTCCCCTTCGATGCGGCCTTGCGATAGGGCGCGGCCGACTCGATCATCACCCGCTCCAAATGCAACGGCCGCAACAGTTCCCGGTAGTTGTTGAGAACCAAGTTCTCGAACTGAAGGCCAAGAACCGCATTCCAGCCTTCAAACTGATCCATTCCCGTAAAGGAAAACAACCCAGCGTCAATCGACTGCTTGACCGGCTCGACGTATTTCAGGTAGAATCGGCAGTAGTTGTCCTTCAGGCGGTATCGGCACTCTCGGACTTCAGCGCCTGTCTCCGGGTTCCGTCCTCCATCCGACGAAACGAACCCAGCCTCCTCCAACTGCCGCAGCGCATCCGAAATGCGCCCTCCCTTCTCGACATTCATCGCTTTCGCAAGTTCCGTTGTCGTCTTCGCGCCATCGACCAGATGCCGCAAGACACTCGCCGTGTATCTATGCTGGCGCGTGATGACATCCGTAAACATCTCGTCAAAGTCCGTCCGCAAGACCGCGTTCGGCAGGAAGCAAAGCCGCCGGATGTTCTCCGACGACGAGAGCGAGACGGACAGTTCCTCCAGATAGCGGGGAATGCCACCCGTGACGGACAGCACATCGAAAATCTCGTTCACCGTCCATTTCTCCACGGCATCGCCCCAGAACTTCACGCACTCCCTCAGCGGCAGTTCCCGTACGACGAGATCAAGGGAACGACGACCGAAATAGGAACCATTGTCGATGATGTTCTCCCGTATCCATCCCGAAACGCTGCCGCAGACAACCAGAATCAGGCGATCATGCTGCTTCAGGTAATTCTCCCAGGCAATGCGCAGAACATTCGAGAAGCCCTTGTCGTCAAACGCCAACCACGAAACCTCGTCCAGCAAGACGACCGTCCGCTCGTCCGCACGAATCTCCTTCGAGAGCCGGATAAAGGCGTTCAGCCAATCCATCGGAACCGTCCGTTCGCATCCCGTCTGCGCTGCAAGCTGTGCGGCAAACGCCTCCAGTTCATCGGCATTCGACAGTCCGGGCATGGGGCGGACACCCTCAATCTTGATGAATCGCGCATGGCTTTTTTCGGCAAATCGTCGAATCAGCGTACTCTTGCCGATGCGGCGACGTCCACGGCATGTGACAAGCGAGGATACGGATTTCCCCCACAAGCCATCCAGTTGCTCCAACAAGTCTTCGCGCCCAAAAAACATGGCTCTCTCCTTTCTAACTGTTTTGCACAGATAGTATCATATTTCTGTCAGTTAGACAACCTCATATTTCACCTATTGCCAAAATGTGCGGATAGGTGAAAATTTTTACGGCCAAAAATAGTTTCACCTATCCTGCAAATTGCCTAATAGGTGAAAATTGTATGTCTCATGGACGCAATGAATTGCGTCCCTCCCGCGTTGCGACGGCGCCCTCGCCGTCGTGGAAAATGGCCGTGGGGAAGTGTAGAAGATATAGGTGGTAGATGGTAGTGGGTAGTTGGCAGAGGTCACATTTACGATTTGCGATTCATGATTTTCGATTTACGATTGCATTTAGGTATTGATTCATTTGCGGGAGGGCGGTTGTCCCCAACCGCCGCGCATTGCAACGGGAGGGTCGAACTCCCCGCTCGACCGAAAACGGCGTAGGGGCAACGGACGCGCGGGAGCGCGTCCCTCCCGTTGCACATTCGTGGCGGACGCAACAAGTTGCGCCCACCGCCGCCTTACTCCCAATCTATGTCTCCACCTCTCCATCTTCTAACACCTGAAACCTGAAACCTATTTCTCCACTTCTTGCCTATAACTTGCCTTACTGTTATCCTCATTGACATTCCCGCGCTAAACGCGGGCGGCGGGCTACTATCCATATGGCATCCTTGAATCATGATTATAAACTACAGCATCAAAACAACAGCACTTCTTTGTTCTTCAAGCCTTGTCGATCTTTTCAATCAAATCATTAGTCCATAAAATCGCCTCGTCACATGACGACAAGACGGCCAGTCCCCTCGCGGCATCATCATAAAGTGAATCCCACATTGGCCCTTTGATAATCTTGGGGGGCCAAGGTTGACGGCGACGATAGTCGAAAAGCCTGACGCATATGGCCTTTGTCGCGGCCAAATCTACTTTTGAATTAGCGCATACCAATTGCAAGTCCACAAGGTCATGCGGACGGTCGGCCCCTTCGGTGGTCACGGCGTGAAGTTTCTGGGCAATTTGATATGGTAATCTCATGACCGGCACAGGATTGGGATTGGAAAATCCAAGTTCTGCAAGAGCCTCAGCCATGTCGACCGGAAACTCCATCTCCGCTTCGTCAGCATCCCCGATTTCATTATGCCCAATTTCAATGCGAACAGTCTGCCACGGACGTCCATTGTAAGAAAGTTTTATGTCATATGGAACCATGACATATGCTTGGGGAACACCAGTCGGATGCGGCGGTTCGACTTTCTGCAGTCTACCTGAAAATCCATTCCAACCAACATTAAGCCTGGCTTCAAGTTTATCGAGATATGCATCCAATTCCATCACACGTGCAGTATCCATATCGCGGGTATAACGCGTCATGTCTCCACCATAGCGGAACATCAGCGAACTGCCGCCTTTGACGACACCGTCCGGCAGCATTTGTGCGATAACCACATTGGCAAGCGCCCGGCTGAGTCGCAGAGAATCGCGTCCGCCTCCGGCCAGCCTGTTTATCGCCTTGACGAGGTTGGTGCAAGAGTTTGGACGATTCATACTGCAAATTCCTTTTTAAGTTCCTGATACTCGCTGCGGCTTACGATTCCTTCTCTTCCAGCCTGTTCAATTGCATCTGCAAGCCGTTCCCTCATTACAGTGCTTTTGCATGTTCGTATTGCATCTGCCACATTCTGGCAGGCAATGCCTTCAAACACTTCTTCCTTGATGTCGCGAGGCTTTTTGACGAGCCGAATCCAGTCTGGCAATTCCCTGCGGACGCGCTTCCTTGTGGCAACTTGAATCTGTGCTGGGTTGACAAGGCCGAGATTATGCATGGCGAGTACTGCGTCCCCATAGATTATCGCGCCTCTTCCGACAAGCGCAATGGCCTCGGCATAATGGTCATAAGGGGTAGGAAGATAATGGTCCAATCTATAGACACCGCGACCGCACCGCTCAAGACGCCCCATGGCCTCCCAAACAAGCAGTTGCTTTCGATGGATACCTAACTGCGCTGCATCCTCCACTGTAATGAGGCCATAGCGCTCCGATGCCATCTGATATACCCTTTCAAAATTATTCATGCCAATATGATACCATATTCATGGTCATTTTGTCAAACGGGCGTCCCGGGCTTGCCAACATTCATCAACATATTGACAAACGCATTTGCGTGTATTCAAAATGATGGAATAAACTACACTTGTGCCAAGAGAAAGGACACTACATGACTAAACGCTACACCAAAGAAATACATCGGCAAGCGGTAATCCGGTATTTCAAAGGGAAACAAACCGCAGCCCAGATCAGCCGCGTGATGAATATCCCACATCAAACGGTTGGCGCATGGATTACTACGGCGAAATCCGGAATTGCCGACGTTCGTTGGACGCCACGCAGGATACGTGATATGTGCGCGAAGGTCAAACGGCTTGAAAGCATAATCCCCGTTCTCAAGTCAGTCGAATGTACGATTACCCATTCAGATGGTCGGGGCGGCGGGATTTGAACCCACGACAACCTGCGCCCAAGGCAGATTTAAAAACCGATTAAAACCCAATGTTTTCAATATATTTGAGTCGCGGAATGTGCCTCGTCCCCCAAAATGTGGTGGCTTGTCAGAGTAAATGCGACTAAAACTGTGCCTTGATGGCACATGGTC
>SAMEA104315424__coassemble_618_pt1 | contig 24371 bp, 10 predicted proteins | sample SAMEA104315424__metabat2_low_PE_034 | metagenome-assembled genome bin SAMEA104315424 (sample SAMEA104315424) | gut metagenome | biome: Monkey gut; feature: monkey-associated habitat; material: faeces | place: China | collected 2013 | reverse complement strand
CGGCACGCGCATCGGCACGGCGACGACCTACTACCGCGCCGACCGGAAGATGCTGGCGACGAACTGGTACGACCCGATACGCAAGTCAGTCGCCTACCTGAACGACCATTTCGCGGAAGACGTGACGGTCGAGGAGCTCGCCGCCCTCTCGCACTACTCCGTCGCGCAGTTCCGCAGGCTCTTCCGCGCGCTGACGCAGATGTCGCCGTCGGACTACATCCGGCACACGCGGCTCAACGCGGCGAAGACGCTCCTGACTACGACCGACCGGCGCATCACCGAGATCGCGCAGGAGACGGGCTTCTTCGACCACGCGCACTTCATCCGCACGTTCAAGGCCGCGACCGGGATCTCCCCCGCGAAGTATCGCCGCGACTTCACCTGAACAGCACCACCGTGCCGCATGGGATCCGCAGCCGCACGCCACGTCCGGTATAGACCACCGAAGTCCCGGCATACCTTCCCGTACCCCCGGTTATCTTGATGCCGCTCTCCGGGAAGTCTCCCATGCGAGAGGCGCAGTCTATCAGCCGGAAAGGCTTTGCAGGCCCGGCGTACGAACTGAGATCGACTTCCAGCCGGGCGCCATCGGTGATGGTCGCCAAGCCGTCGATCTTGAGCGGCCTGACGCCATCCGCATCGAAGACGAACCTCGCGACGGACTCGACGGAGTTGGACATCACCAGCGACGCGAACCTGGCCTCGCTGCGCGATCCCACAATGGATATCTCGCCGCGTCCGTCAGCGCCCAGCACGAGTCCGCCATTGGAGACAAGCGACCCGCCCGCAACCTCGACCTTGCCTGACGCGGCTTTCGGTTCGGTGGCGACGTTTTCCAGTATTTTCGACACGTCCGTGGCCAGCGAAAAATACCCTGCCCTGCGCATGTCGTCCAGCGAAATGCCGCCGACGTACATGCTCTCGCCAGTCTCGAACCGAGCGACGCCATTTGACACCGCATAGAGGCCTCCCCCGGTAAACGCTCCGACGATCTGCGGACAGGGATACTTCCCGGCGGTCTCCGTCAGCTGCTGGCAGAACGTTCCCCCGTTCTGGATGAACTCGCCATCCGCCCGTCCTCCGCCTATGCAGAAGAACCCCTGCGTATTCGTGACTGCACCGCCGTCAAGTTCGAAACGCCCCGAGTAACGGAAATCCTCGTTGTTTTCTCTCCCGTCGTTCATGCCCTCGCCAACGCAGACCCCCGCGACACCAGCGTAGTAGCCGTTATACGCAAGGCCCCCCACCGTCACCGCTCCGCCAGAGACCTTCATCACGCCGCGCGCAACGGATCCCTTGCTCCAATACGATTCCCATGTGCCGCCCAGACGTATGCCGTAGGATCCGACCTGCACCTCGCCACGCTTGACTTCAACCTGCGCCAGATTAGTCCGTTCAACACCCGCCCATATGCCGCCAACCCTTGAGACGGCATCCGAATCAAACGTAAGCACGGAAGATGGGGCCGCCAGAGACATCCCGGAAGAAGGGCAGCCGAGAATAAGGTGCATCTTTTCAGCATCCATGGACGCTGATTCGCCGAAGGACAGCACGCAACTCCCCGTGTCAGTGCATGAAGAGAATGCCACCACCGAAGCGCTTTGGTTTTCCCTGCAGAATGACGAGTTCCCGCGGAAGTCAAGTACGCCATCGCAAAAGAACGCGCCGGGCCGTTGGTTGTTGTCGACAATCCGCGCGGAACCAGAGAGCGAATGGGTCTTGGCTCCGGAAAGCCGCGAGAGACTGTCGTACCAGCCGGCATGCGCGAAATACAGCGAGCCGGCAGTCATGTCTATCCGCCCACCACCTTCCAGCAGAGTGCCGGAAAGTTCCAGGACGCCGCCATGCAAGGCGAGCGTACCGCCGTCTTCGACATCCAATGCCGAAAGCCCCTGCCACTGTGCGGAGCTGCCGTCCATGAACGCAATCTTTGCGCCATTTCCGACAGACACCGACCCCTTTTCCGGCACATCGAATGCGGCCGAGATCTTCAGCGTCGTCAGCCCACGTGCGTTGCGGATCTGGAGATTGCTGACCGATGCGCCCGAGTCAACGGTCACGTCCAACGCATCGGCGCTCATCGCAATCCGGGCGGATTCATCTTGCGAAGGCACCCCTCCAGTCCAGTTCGCCGCATCGGCCCAGCGGCCGGACTCCGCCACCTTCCATGCCGTAACGTGAGCAACCATCACGCCTTGGTCGTTGAAGCTTGCCTGTGCGCCGTTCAGAGTCACGCCCTGGGCCACACCTTCCGCCGCGCCCACGACCCGTACACTGGCTGCATCGTCTTCAGTCGTGATGTGCAGCGTCTTTCCATCGGCAACCGCAAGCGACTCCAGCGCAACCTGCATGCCGCTCCCAATGAAAAGCGACGAATCGCCGCTTACGGACAGAGGCGGCAATCCACAAGACGCATCACCGCCGTTGGCCCTTGGCAACTCAAGCCGTCCGCCGGCAAGCGCAATTGACGAGCCGGCGAGCGCCCCCACGTGCGCAAGACGGAGAGTGCCGCCTGAAATGCGCGTCTCGCCAGTGTAGGAATTGTCGCCCGAAAGTATCCATAGTCCAGTGCCGCGCTTCTCTACGGAAAGCCCATCGACAGACAGGTCGCCCGCCCAGGTTGCCGGCCAGTTCGTGTCGTTTATGAGCGACAGCCTTGGCGACACGCCGTCCAATGCCTCTGTGTAGTCTATGGGCGACGCCACGACAAGCGGACCGGTCCCCGCCTGTTCCAGCTCGATGGACGCATTGGCTACATACTCATCCGAGACGGCGACCTTGGCCGGCTCCGAGCGGCCTATGTGAAGGATCCTGTCAGTTGTCTCTCCCGATCCTTCATAGATGATTCGCGCATTGTTCATCAAGTAGAAGTTCGTACACCATCCAAACGACCCCTGCTCTCCGTTCAGTCCGAGGCTGCCGGCGCGAGCCCATGTCGCATTGTACATCTCCACGTTTCCGGCGAGGCGGCAATCCGGCGAACGCAGGTTGACCGTGCCGGAGCACCACGACGGATGGGTGGTTTCCCCTTCGCGCGTACGGAGTCCAACTGGATTGGCGGGCGACATGCCGCTCATGTCCTCTCCCGCAAATATGGCGCAGGATATCGTAGTGTCAGAGTTGCCGAACGTATTGATCCCGTTCATCCACACATTTCCACGCATGCCGCCGCAAATCCGGAATTCACCGCCGCCGACAATGTCCAGGCCGAAATTGGTGACCTTTGACACTCCGTATCCTCCATTCGCGCCAACCCTTAACACGCCTCCTTCGCTTATCTCAATGGTTTGAGGGCCGGAAGCCTTCTCGACTGAAAGGGTATGGATGCGAAGAGGCGTCTGCCCGACAATAAGCCTTGAACAGGCAAGCACCAGCTCCACCGCGCCGTCGCCGCGGCGTTCACCATCCACACGTACCGCGCCTATTCCGGAAAAACCGTACTTCCGCGAGAACCAGGCGCCTGGGTTCCCCCCGAGAATCATTGCGTCTCCGATGTCCGTCAAAAGAAGCGTAGCCACCTTTGAGGCATTGGTGGCGGTGAATATGAGATCGCTGTTGGCTTCGCCTTTGCACGAGTATGAACCAAGCCCTGCGAGAAGGCGCGGTGAAGACACGACCGTCTCATCCACCATAAGCAGGCCGTCCGACTCCATCCTAAGCGACTGGTCTCGCCGCGTGCCGAACGTCAGCCCGCCGGTTCCGTCGCCCGTGACGCGCAAATTCCCGACCGACAGAAGCCCGTCAAGATCCACCGTCAGGTCTTCGTCTCCGACCGTAAACGCGACACTGAAGCCCGTTGCACCGGCCTCCGCTCCCGAAGCGTCCAAATAGCGTCCCGGCACGATGCCGCCCGCCCAATTCGCCGCATTCGTCCATGAACCCACACCATCCACGACCGCACCGCCAATCCACATGATTTCGCCGGCAATGGAATGCATCACGCCGGCAAACAGATAGAACGCCGTCGCGAATACATGAATGTAGCACTGTACTGTTTTCATTTTTGCGCTCCTTTTCTTCACTTGTCTTTTCGCTGTGATTCGAAGACCATGGACAACCGCCCGTCAGAAATGTCGCGGACAGTCCCGTCAGGAAGCTCGAGTCTTGCCGGCGTGAACGGCGGAACCGACACCTTCAAGTCGATCCGGCCGCCACGGCGCACCCATTTGACGGACACATCGCCGCGCGGAGTGATCCTTGCCGCTGAAAGCGAGTCGAGGCGGGAAGGGAATTTCGGCCTGACAAGCACCTCGGCGTAGCCTGGCTTCGCAGGACGGATGCCGGCCAGATGCGTATAGAGGCAACTCGCCGCCCCGCTCATCATCGCATGATTGTGCGAGTCCATCATGCAGCGGAACGGCCACTGCTCCCACAACGTCGTCCCTCCCTGTGCCGCCATGTAGCCGAAGCCGGGGTACTCCTTTTGCGTGAACAGCTCAAGGAACAGATCCGGCTCGTCGGCATCCAGCAGCACATCTCCAATGTAGCGAGTGCCGAATATGCCCGTATCGAAGCGGGTCTTGTCCTTTATGCGGATGGTCTCCAACAGTTTCGCCGTCACGGCGGCACGGTCTTCATCCGGCACAATGCCCAGCGCCAACGGCAACACGAACGTCGCCTGCGACCCATCGCCATAGGTGGCCGTCCCCTGGTTGCGGAACCGACGCTCGAACGCCTCGCGCACACGCATGCGCTTCGCCGCGAAATCCGCCGCCTCGTCCGGCTTGCGGAGCACGGCCGCGGCTTCGGCCGCGCAGTCCAGCATTTCCACAAAGATTGCAGTATTGACGATCCCTACATCATTGAAGAAACTTTCCCACGTTCCTTCGTTCGGCGCACACCAGTCCCCGAAGCCCTTTTCCCACACACCGCTTGGGCTTTTGTCGAAAACGCGCCGGCAGGCGATTTTCATGGAAGGATAGCGCTCGACATATGTCCGCCGATCCCCATAATACCGCCACAGGCGCCTCGCCAGCGTAGTCGGGTCTCCGCTCCAATCCGGGTTCGGCCCTCCAGCTCCGCTGTTTTCAAGCCATACCCGGTAAAAGCTGCGCATGTCAAAGAACTGGCAAGCCGCATCCTCAAAGGCCTGCGAGTCCATCTGGCACGGGACCCGCTCGTTGCGCATGCAGCAGTCGGACGGGAATGTCATCAGATTGGAGCGCATCGACCAATACGCGGCATTGTGAAGCCACATGAGACCCGGGTCGGAACACGCAAACGACGACGTCTCCTCCACATCGGCCCCGACGGCCCAGCACACCAGATCATCCGCCGTCGGCCGGCCCGGCCAGCCAGTGACCTCGACGTACTGAAACCCGTGGTACGTGAAACGCGGCAAGAACGTCTCGAAGTCGCCCGTGCCCGCGAGCGCAAACTCGTCCGTCGATTCGGCAAGCCCGTTTGTCCACGGATCGATCATTCCGTCCGGCCCGATTATCTCGCTCGTGCGCAAGCGTATTCTCGTCCCCTTCGGCCCCTTGACCCGCGCCTCTACGACCCCGGCGCGGTTCTGCCCGAAATCGACGACAAACACGCCGGGGGCAGGCTCTGTCACACGCAGCGGATGTCGCGGATCGAACCTGCGTATGGGCGGAATATCGTTCGGCGCAAGCGGATTTCCGCGGCATCCGTCGGCGGCCTTCCCGAAAAGCACTCGCACAGGATGCCACGACGACGTGGACCCGGCAGGGCTGCACCAGCCTGGATCGTCCAACGAACGATCTATCGTCTCTCCATGGTAGATGCTCGTCTTCACGACAGGGCTCTCCTCGGTGAACTCCCACGTCCCGTCGGTAACTACAGACTCTCCCGTGCCGTCGTCGTAGCGAATGTCAAGGCGCACCATGGCTTGCTTTGGCCAAAGCCAGCGAGGCCCGTAGTTGACGAAGTCGTCTGAATACCCGGGGGACAGCCAAAGCCCGACCACATTGTCTCCGTTGGCCACAAGTGTCGTCACGTCATATGTCTCGAACCTAAAGGCCCTTGTCAAGATCGGCGCGCCGGCGAGCGTACGCCTGGGATCGGCCGCCCTTCCGTTTATCCACAGTTCGTGGAAGCCTCGCGCCGCGACGCTCGCGACCGCGCTTGACACTTTCTTGCCGCAGGTGAAAGCCTTGCGGAAGCGCGGGCAGTTCTTCGGCAAAATGCCGGGATGGACATACGGTTCTTTCCGGACGATCAAGACCCGTCCATCGCGCTCCATGCGGAAGAACACCTGCTGGAGATGCATTGGCCCGGCATAGTTGTCGAAAAGCACACGCTTATCGTCTGCGTCAAACCACGCCGCATCCTTGACGCGAGCATCGCCGCACTCTTCCGTCAGTACGGCGAAAGTGCCGTCAGCGGGGATTCCCTCGCGCCGTCCGAACGGTTTCCCATTGAGCTTCGCCACCGCGACAGAGCCGCGGCAGGCTATCTCCAGCCTGTTCCAGTCATTGGTCGTCGCGCCATCTTCCGCACCGGCGGAAAATTCCACGCCGCCTGTCGCATCGGGCTTGCAACGCACTCGCGCGATGAAGCGCCCTGCAAGCGGCTTGAACGTTACGGCGAATGTGCCGTCGCCCAATCGCGGCGTGAAGTCACGGTCCTCGCCAATCCACTTTGCATCTCCCCAGTCACTCTCGCTTTGCAGCGCCACCGCAAACGTCTGCGGCGGCGTCCAATCGGTCACCCCCCGGCCATCCCTGCCGATCATCCGCACCTGCCACTCGTAGATGCGCCCCGCTTCGGGCGGGATCCCGCCGTAAGTGCCGCCGAACAGGCCTTCCGCCCTGCCTTTCCATGCCTCGCGCCCTTCCGTCAAAACGCGAATCTCGGCCCCATCCGCATTCCCGTTCCCGGACAGCCCCCAGGTGAACTGCGGCTTCACGTTCCCGATGCCGATCGCTTCCGCCAGACCCTCGCACCGCGGGCGGACGATCCGCAACGATGGCAGCGGATCGCCGCAGCACGAAGATGCCGCAGAGAACGCCACGGCGGCCATGCAGCATCTGCGCGTGCATCGCGGCAATTGGAAAAGGAGTCCCGTCTTATGTCTTTTTTCGCCTGTCATGGTCCGTAAATCCACAGTCGGTCAGATCCGTTTCATCGCAAAAGACGTCGCCATGCCCTGCCATGTGCGCCATTCACCGCCCCAGCGGACCTTGCGCGAGCATTTCTATGATGGGCTTCGTGCTTTCCTGCAGATCGAAGAACCCGTACGTCGTGAAGCCATGGCGGCGCAGCAGCTCGATGTGCTTGGCCGCGTAGAGGGCCTTCTCGGCCACCGTGTTCGCGCCGTTCCAGCGCACCGGGCCGAACGACGGCCCCACGTTGTCGAGGGCGCCGCCAAGCGCGTCGCGCTGGTGGAGGATGGCGCTCTCGAATCCGGCGGGCGAGATCGAATAGTTCATCGGCGCGAGGTGGTCGATGAGCCCCTCTCGCTTCCACCTTACCCAGTCCTGCCCCTCGGAGTTGTACGCGCCGCGAACCGTCGGGAAGCACGAGCTCCACAGCTCGACCTTCGGATTCACGGCCTTCACCGCCGCCCGGATCTCGCGGATGTGGCTGGTGATGACCTCCGCGCGGAAATCCCGCCAGCGCTTCTCGAATCCGCCCTCGGCCTCCGCCTTGAAAAGGTCCGCCGGCCAGTTCGCGACCGTCTGGCCGACCGCCTTCTCGAACGCCTTGCGGCACGTAGGGCAGCAGCAATAGCCGGTGCTCGAGTAGCGGATGAAGTCCAGGTTCACCACGTCCACGCCCTTGCCCGCCATCTCGGCCAGCGCCGCGACGTTTTCCCCGCGATTCAACGGGTTGACCGGGCACAGGAAATTTGGCGACGGCTCCAGCCGGGAGTCGACAGACAGGCGCCCCGCCTTTTCGATCTCCTCGGCGATCTCGGGATAGTCCCTGGTCTTCTGCAGGAAGCAGCACCGCCACGCCGAGACCTTGAGCCCGCAGGCACGGGCGGCCTTCACCAGCTGCTCGATGGAGTCGCCGCGCGCGGCCACCTCCTTGGCCGGACGCAGCACCTTCGACGGATACCACGCGATCGGCCCGGTGCAGACATTGACGTCCAGCACGGTGAAGCCGCAGTCCTTCGCGAACCTGGCGACTTCATCCCATCCCTCCTTCTCCGGCCATGGCCCGTACGCACGGTGGCACTCGAGGATCCGCATCTCGCCCTGGCGCCCCGGCATCGCGCGGATCTCGGCGAGGATGCGCTCCTCCGCCCGCGCGGCCTCGGCCCGCGCGGCGGCAGCCTGCGAGGAGACCTCCGGCAGGAGATTCGTGACGACCCCCTCCAGCCGCCGCGAGAAGGCCGGCACATCGTAGTTGTCGTTCTTCAACAGCGAGTGGCCGACGTCAACGCCTGCCGTAGGATGCGCGCGCAGAAAGCCGGCCAGCGCCTTGGGGAGTCCGCCGACCCCCAGCACCTTGCCTCCGCGCGCGGCGAAATTCGTCACCGCCTCGAACATCCCTTCCGGCGACGCCCGATGGTTCATGTCGAACGTCACGAGCTTGACGCCTTCCGGGATCCCCCGCTTCGCCACGTCGAGATCGGCCATCACCACGCTCGGGACCCCCAGCATCCACAGCGCATCCTGCAGCCGCCGCGTCATCCCAACGCTCCAGCCGTTGAGCTGCTGCCGGGAGCCCTCCCGCTTGATCGAGCTCTCTCCAAACACGACCACGGCGTCGATCCGCGCCGGACGGATCGGCTTTATGTTCGCGATCTTGATGCGCGCCGCGCCCGTGCCGCCCCCCTTTTCGCCGATGAGGCACAGGGAGGTGATGTTCGCCCAGCTGCCGCAGGGGCGCATCCGGGAAATCGTGGTGTCCACCTTTCGCAGACGGATGTGGCACCACTTGCCGATCTCCTCCGGCTGAAAACGGATGTGGAAACCGCTCTCGAACGGGCGCGGATCGTCGCTCGTGTAAAGACGGAGGAAGAAGTTTCCGAAACGCGTGGGGTTGTCGCAATAGAAATCAAACTCCACGCCGTCAGCGTCAGAGAGATCTATCGCTCCTCCGACATCCCAACGCTGCCATATGGGCGGATCATCGTTGGCCGGCACGTCAAACACATGCTGCCCTGTCCGCGTTCCTTCGGCAAACGCCGCCATGACCGCAAAGGCCATGCCTGCAACCGCCATGTTTCGCTTTGTCATCATTGTATCCCCTTTCCTGTCATTCCACAAATCATCGGCACAGCACGACAGAACAGTCGCCTTGGCACAAGACCGCCGGCTCATCGTTCACGACAAGGCGGTCCCCCTTGCGCACTGGCCGTCCGTTGATCGCCCCGGAGCCTTCCGTAACGATGGCGACGGCCGGAGCGCCGTCCAACGCAACGGCTCCGCCTGCGGCGAGCCGCCACATCTCAAACTTGTCGGTCAGATCGGTTCCGAGGATCTGACGGCTGCCCGACAATGCGCGCGACGCGTCGCTGAACTTCACGTAGCGCACGCAAATCTCGTCGTAAGTCCAATTGCGGTAGTCGTATACCTCGAACATCTTCTCGATGCCAAGCCCACCGTGCACCTTCGCCTCCGGGATCCGCATCCCCGATGGCGTCAGGCGCTCCGCCACGACCATGAGGTCGCTCGGCTCCTGAAGCTCAACCATAAAGCATCCGCCGCCTATCGCATGCGGCATGCCGCCGTCCACGAACACGAAATCGCCCGGCTTGACCGGTATGCGGTTAAGGCATTCCAGCAACCCTTTCTGCTCGGCGAACGCCATGCGCCATCTGGCTTCAGTGACGCCCGGGCGGAAACCGAGGTAGATGCTGGCGTCTGTGGACGTTCCTGAAAGGAAGTACCAGCACTCGGTCTTGCCGACAGGCGAGTGCATGTGCCGCCTCGCAAACGAGGCCGTGGGGTGTGCCTGAATCACGAGGCGCTCGTCCGAATCGAGCAGCTTCACGAGAAACGGGATGTCGCCGACCGCGTCCGCGACCAATCGCCCGTCGGCAAGCCGCCCCAGCCCCTCGCCCTCAACCTCCACGACACCGTTGAAGGCCGTTGTGGTGGAGGCCAGCCAATCTTCCGGGCGGTGGGCCCCATCCGGGCAATCGGCGGCACTGCCGGTGAAGGCGTCGATCCTTCCGCCGCCGAGATATGTGCGGCGGACGCGATTGTGCTGAAGCTGCGCGATCACCTGTCCCCCTTCCTGAGCATGAGCAAGATGCCGGCATTGCCGTCAAGACGAAGCGCCCCGTCCTTCCATTCGGCGGCAGATGCGTCATCCGTCAACGACCCGGCGACTGTCCATCCCGACGCAATTGCCGGCTTCGAGGAATGCGGCCTTGACGAGTTGTTCACGAGAATCACCGCGACCGTACCGTCGGCAAACGGGTGTTCCGAAACCGTGACGTCGCGCGCGCCATCCTCGACAAGAAGCTTCTTCGGACATGCCGTCGCGTAATATCGCCATGCATCCGAGTCAAAGCCGCCGGTCTTTCCATTCGCCAATGCGGATACCGGTCTCGTCAGCAGGTAGACCGTACCCTTCCCGTAGCGGTTCCTCATGAAGCATGGATTCCCTGACTTGTCCGTCTCCAGCGCCTCGGCAGAGATCGGGCGGAACACGGGCCTGCCGGGGGTGCGGCTTTCTATCTCTGCGCCAAACACCTCCTCATGGTCCGGCAGGAACGTGTCGTTCCATTCGATGGCCAGCGTCGCACCTTCGTCGCGTACGCGGGCCTTCAGCTCATCCCAACGACGGAGCGTAAGGAATGCGCGCCCCTTGGCATCCGGCAGGAAGTACACCCGGGAGTCCGGCAGCCTTTTCGTGGGGTCTGCGAACCGGGGCTGGAGCCCGGCCTGGCGGGCAAGCACATACGTGCCGTTCACCATCTCGCTGTCGCGCACGATGATCACGCAGTCGGCCTTCGCAGGCGGCAAGGCCTTGAACGGCAGAGACAGGATGAACGACGTGAACTTCGAGAGCGCGTGCGCAACAGGGTATGGCGTTCGGTCGGACTTGAACGCGCCGAGCTCCACGCAAGGCTCTTTCCAGTCGTACGGCGGGATCATCTGGTTGTCCTGGTCGAATGCGCACCACCAGCCAAGGCCGCGGCAGCCGGACGCGAAAAGATTCCAGCAAAGCCCGCGTGCGTAGCGGGCGACGTTTGCCTTGCTGATCCATTCGGCGCGACGTATGCCGTGTTCCTCGACAAACGCCGGCTTGCCGCCTATCTGCTCAAGCGCAACGTTGTACGATGTCGCGAAAAGGGCGTTGCGTATGCCATTGCCGTCATCGAGATAAGCATTCGACCATATCTGGTATGGGTGTACCGTAAGTACGTCGGAAAGCGCCGCTATGCGGTCAACCCGCCATTTGCCATCCGTTATCTCCAGCGAGTTCGGGCCTATGACCGGCCGGGCGCCATCTGCAAGGCGAATCGTCCCATGGATGAGCGCGAGCCATGCCTCGACGGCGTCAGGCGAGGCGATGGGGCCAAGGCAGTTGGTTTCGTTTCCCGACTCCCATGCGGCGATTGCGCCGTGATGGCGCATTCTCCGCACAAAATAGTCGAGATAGCGACGCTCCCACTTCAGCGCCACGGGATCTGAATAGAGGTCGCGGCGTTCAAGCGCCTGCGGCACGTATACGCGGAACGTCATCTGCCCGGTCAACGGACAAACGATCAGCTTGAATCCGCGGGCGGCGCACATGTCGCAGAACTCCTCGAACCGCCTCATCATCCGCTCATCGACCCCGGCATGGCCCGCAGGCGTCTCGGGGCGCGGCAGCTCATCCTGCGTCATGTATGTCTCGTACGTCTCATGGCCGGGACGATGGGCCTCCCATATCGGCTGGAAGACATCCCATCTCGGAAACACGCGCAGGAAAGAAAAGCCATGTGCCTTGAGGACATCCAGATCCTTGGATATCTCATCGGGCCGCCAGTCCTGCCACATTCTCGTGGAGGACTTGGATGCCCAGTAGTTCGCGCCCAAGGCAATCCGTCCATCTGGCGCAAAGGCCGAAACGTCATGCCCGGCCAGCGCGAACGGGAACGACGCTGTCGATAGAGTCGCCAACAGCAAGCCTGCCATCTCACACTTCATTCTCTTATCCCCTTTTTCTTCAGCACTCTGGCCTGTCGCGGATTCCGCCGCTCGACCTGTGCCGTGGAGCCTCTGACCACAAGCTCGATCGGTAGCGACATGTTCAGCGGCGCGAGACCTGGATCGGCAATGCGCGCCAAAAGGCGGAAGAAGGCCGTCTCGCCAATCAGTTCACATGGCTGGTGGATGGTCGTAAGCGGCGGCGAGACTATGCTTGCGAAACGCACATCGTCGAAACCAGCAAGCAGGACGTCGTCCGGGATGCGCTTCCCTATCGATTCAAGAGCCTGCTTAAGCGCGACGGCCGAAGTGTCGTTGCCGCACACGAACGCATCCGGGCGGAATGTGCGCAGATGCCTGCGAAGCGCCTTGACATCGTCCGGCTCTGCCTCGAGCACCGAACACCCAATCCGGTTGCCGTCTGCGGCAACCGCGCCTAAAACGCCCATCAGCCGCGCGTTGACGCTGGCGGAACACCTCGGCCGCTTCTGGAAGGATATGCGCTCGACGCCGCAGTCGATCAGGTGCTCCGCCACAAGTGTGCCGGCGGCAACGTTGTCTATCCCTACGACGTCATAGCCGCATCGGCGCGGATTGCGGAGGAAGTCGTTGTCGAGGATCACCACCGGTATGTGCGCATGGTCAAGGATCGAAAGTATCTCGCGGTTGACGCGCTCACCATCGTCGACCAGCTCCAGAGGCTGATAGATGACGCCGGCCACACCTTCCCCGACAAGCTCCCGCGCAAACTTCCGTGCCGCCTTTGCGCGCAGCAATGGGCTTTGAGAGGCGATATCGCCGAACAGAAGGTGGTATCCCTCCTTCTGGGAAAGGCACGATATCTTGCTAACGATTGGCGGGAAGAATTCGGAGTAGGCGACGCCAGGCACAATCAGGCCGATCTTGCGTGAAGCTCCCCTGTTGACCACAAACGTGCCCCTGCCCTGTTCCCTGTGGATCAGCCCCTGCAGCACAAGTTCGTCCATGGCGTGCAGGACAGTTGTGCTGGAAAGCCCATGTCTGCGAATAAGCGCGCGGACACTCGGGAACGGGGTCCCGTTGCCGTACCTTCCGCTCAATATGCCATTCTTGAGCGTCTCGACTAACGCTTTGTATTTGGTGTCGCGCATCGCAAAGACATGCCTTCCTCTTGCACGTGGGCAAAGATACCATGATTCACCACGCGGGGCAACGGATAAAACCACTGTTCGCGAACACTTTTTCACTCGGCGCGCAGGCCAGGCGTCTCCCGGACATCCGGGTTGCGGCGGCCCCGGCACGCACGGGACGGCGCCTTCCCGCGCAGGGGATCCGCTACATCACGTCAAGGGCGTCGATGTCGATGGCGGGCGAATCAGCGACTACATTCCGCAATCCACCTTCACCCCAAGCCGCCTCGCCTCTGCACATGCGGCACGCAAGGCTTCAGCCAACTTCTTGTCGGACGAAAGATCCCCAGGCACACCAGGCACATGCAGGGAGAACACCTCGTCGCATTCTGCCGCCCGCCTAACTCCACGAACGATGTCCGGAATGGAATACGGAATGTCGCCCCCTATTCCGGCCGCCGGGAACACATCCACCTTCGACACCTCGGACATCGGCACAAACGCCTCTGAGTTGGTCATGGTCTTGTAGCCGTTTGGCGCGAGCCGGTAGCCGCAGTCGGCCCATCCTGTCGCATCCCGCCCTTCATGGAAGACCTTCAGCGCACCCTTCCCGGTCGGTTCTGGCCGATAAACCGGACAGGCGGACGGATAGCCCTCTGAAAGGACTATCATTCCGCGATTCCTTTTGCCCCGCCCACGGACGCGCCCAGTCCAGTACTTCCCGCCAAGCTTGACGATTCCAACGTCGCCAAGACCAACGCGGCGCGTCACGGACGACAGATCCGCCGGACACTCAAGCACTCCGCGAGGATTCCCCTTGCCGCCATAGATGCCGAAGAGGAAGCGGCCGTCCTCGAACGCCGCCGTCTGTATGCCCATCAGCGTGAAGCCCGTAGCAAGCGAATGCCGCCGCACGAAGCGGAAATCCGCATCGTATTCGTAGACATAGTTCTCCTCAATGGTCGCAGGAAGGCCTCCAATCACAAAGAAGCGTCCATTCGCCTGCGTCATGCCGCCGGCACCGTGCCCCATCTCGGGCAGACTCCACATTCCGCGCGGCGCCATCGTCTCGGCATCATATGCTCGCACCTCGCTCTTGCCCCTATCCATCTGGTTGAAGGACCCAAGGTTGACGGCGACGTAGACAACACCAGCCTTCACGCAGAGGTCGCCGTGGTGGCTGGGGACAGGCCCCGTCGTCGCAAGAACGCGTCCTGCGAGATCTGTACGGACAACCTCTACCGTGAAACTCCAGTAAAGCGAATCGCCGTCCGTGGCGACCCCCTGGAGATGCCCACCATATTCGCCCTCGCACACGATCTCTCGCGGACGCGCCGCGTCCGCAGAATCCGGGAAGCCCCCGCCGACGGCGAAAGCAAGGGCAACGACCTTGACGCATTTCTTTAACATAATTCACTTATTATACCAAATGTGCGCCGTGAGCGCACAGGATCATCAATGTCGTAATTCGCCAATCCACGGCGCGATAAACGCATGATTACATCCGATGCCATAGTCCCACGTCGTGTACATGAACCCCCGAAAGCCGAAACGTCTCGCGGCGGCTTCCGCCCACGCGGTTGCCGAAGCCCGTGTCGCGACTTCCGTCTCCGCATCGTAAAACCCCGCACCCATCGTGCGGAAACCGTGTGACTCAAAGAACGGCAAGCAGACGGAAGCCTTCGCCCCCCACCAGCACATGACGGTAATGTCGCGTGGAACATGCTGAAGGCCACCCCTATTCGGCGAATAAAGAAGATAATAGTTCTCGATCGCATTATGATTATCGTCAATCATGTCCGACCACATGCAGATGTCGGCATCAGGGCATACGGCCCGGATGGCATCACGCTGTGCACGGATCGTTTCGCCGAACAGCTCGCCCATAGTCTTGCCGCTCGCACGGCAGCTCTCGCACGCACAGCCAACACGGAACTCATCGGCTGACAGAAACCATTTCCTGTTATCCAGCATGCGATGAAGCGCGGCGGCCGACCGTCGATAGTACCGCGGCAACTCTGGATTGCTTAGACAGGCCGAATGCTGGTCGCCGTACACGCTCTTGGGTTCGTAGGCCGAGACCAGGAGACGCATGCCATCTGTGATCGCACCGCCGGAGAGTACCTTCAACTCAAATGCTGGATCGCGACGGTCAAACGAGAGGAAATCGAACGAGGACACTGTCTCGTAGTCGATACCTTCCTTGAAGATGCGCCCTGTCTCTGCGTCCTTCACAACAAACGTCGTCCCCACGCGACGGATCGGGTACTCAATCCCGAGTTCCTCGATCCGAACGTTCCGAAAGGACGTAAAGCCCTTCTCGTCAGCCGAATCCGAAACACGTAGCGTCACCTCCTGATCCTCGTCCGTGTCGCGCGTCAGGAGCGTGAAGCCGACATCCGTCCAGTCCTGTGTCGGCTGGAGATGCGGCGTGTGCGAGGCGAGATAGTGCCCAGACTTTACGGACGACGCGACGATGCCGAGGATCGGGCCGACCTGCCCCGGCTTGGGCGCTTGTTCAACGCCATCCGTCCTAACCTGCGCCGAGATGCGGTACTTGCGGGCCGGGCGGACAGGGAACTTCGCCGTTCGCGCACGGCCAGTCTTCTTCGTGCAGTCTATTACGCAATCGAGCGCAGACGTGTCGCACGAAACAGCCTCGGCGGCGAAGATGCCGCGTCCGGCCTTCACGACGTAGGGCACGTCCCGGACTGGCCAAACGGCGACGAGAGACGAGTCGACGTATTGCATCGAGCAGTATCCGACCGACCAGACGAGAGGCACAAGGTCAAACATCCGCTCCCGACAGAACGCCGCAAGCTCCCTAAACCGCGTCTGCCGCGCCAACGGCATCCTCCACGGAGCCTCCAGCGAAACGTTCCTCCCGACGAATGCATTGGAGCCGTCATTGGCCTCCGCCTCAGTCCATGCCGTGAAGTCCCGACCTGTGATGAGTGCCAGCCCCGTGTAGCCCAATGTCTTGGCGCGACGGACAAGATCGCGCGTCCGGTCAAGTTCCTGGTCTGAATTGAGGTACTGGATGGCAAACACCCAATTGTTCTCAACCGTCGCATGTCCAGTCACCCGCTCCAGAAGCGGCAGGGCCGCCTTCGCCCAGATGTCATAGCCCGCGCCGTTTGGATGCGCCGAATCGACGTAGAACGCCTCATTGACAGAACCGTCCTCATTGAGGAACCTATCGTAGAGGTCAAGTGAAAAGACGTTCTTGCCGTCCTCCAACTTACGGATCCGCGTGTTCACCTCACGGTGCTTCGCGGCAAACGGGTAGTTCGGAGTGTCCTTTGTCGCACGGCGCGGCAACAGCGACACCACCACGATCTTGGCCTGCGGTTGCCTGACGCGGATCGCCGCGACAACCGCGCCGATGCCCTCGGCGACTTCGGGCGCGGATTCACCGATGTTGTTCGTCCCGACCAGCAGCATCACGGCCTTCGCCTGGTAGCCGTCCATCATGCCGCCAAAGCGGACATTCCAAAGAAGGTTCTCGATACGATCCGCGCCAAAGCCGACATTCAGCGTCTTGAAGCGGTTGGTAATCGACGCATAGGCCGGCCAAGGATGCTTCGGATCGCCCCACTTGCCTTCCCAGAAATGCGTGATCGAGTCGCCGATCAGCACAAGGTCGTAGGACCGCTCCCGGTTCGACTGGATTTCCTCGCGCTTCCTCAACATGCGCGGATTCGAGTGACTGGGACCGTCCTTTAGCCAATAGACATTGGCTTCCGGGCGCATCGCCCGAGGACTCGTGCGGTCAACTGATGTCGACATCGCGCCGCCGGGCGCGGACGGTACCGTCTCCGTCCGACCGAGTGCATAGTCGAGGTACGGTCGCAACTCCCGCGCCCATATCTCGTACCCCACCTGACCTGGATGCAGGAGGTCTTTCATTATTTCGTGTGACAGCCGCCCTTCGGCATCGACCAGCCGTGCGTTGAAATCGCACCACAGTACCTGCGGATTACGCGCGACATAGGCCTTCAGCGCCTGGTTAACGTGGTCGTTACGCAGACGCAACGGGTCCGAAACCGTCTCGCCGCGAGGGAAGATCGGATGGAGGATGACCTTGGCGGACGGCACACGGTGCTCAAGTTCCTTCAGGATTGCCTTCACGCCCAGCACCGTGTCCAGGACCGACTCCGTCTCCAGCGGGCGGTGTCCCGTGTTGTTCGTGCCGATCATCAGCACGACGGCCTTCGGATCGAGTCCGTCAAGCTGCCCATGCCGAAGCCGCCAAAGGAGATGTTCCGTACGGTCGCCGGAGAATCCGGCGTTCATCGCACGATATGGGCCAGAGAGGAAGTTGTTCGTCCAAACCGAAGAGCCTGCGCCTTCCCAGCCGTGCGTGATGGAGTCGCCGAGGAATACGACTGGATAGTCGCAACGGGCGGCTTCGGCCTTCTTCGCCTCAAACCGTGAAATCCACCAGCCGCGCGTCCACAAGGCATCCGGCACGGCCGGATCCGTCGCAAGGTGCGCCGAAGCCGGAAGGAGAGACAGAATAGAAACGGACAGCAGAAGAATTTTCATCGGATAGTCACGCAGAGGCCCATGAGAGTCAAAAACAGTTCGGCATCCTTAACTTCCGGCCTTGGACCTGGTCTGCAACTCCAAGCCGTCTCGCCGAAGATGCCGCCCTCCGCGCGAAGGACAATAGACGACATCTCCGCAAGTGACGAATTACGAACTGCTCGGAACACTGCGGTTTTGGGCAACGCCAGCGTTCCGGCAAGCGTCAGCGACGGCGTACACAGGCCCTTAACCTGTGCGCGGAGAACCGCCCCCTCGCCAAAGGCCATGTCCGTGACGGCGACATCCGCACCCGTCAGCGTCGTCGCGTTGTCCCATACGCCCTCCGTGCGGACATCGACCTTCGCGACCGTAGTCCGCACGTCCGCGAGGCGGTTGACGAAACATGCCGCGCCGTTTGTGACGACGAGCGTATCCACCGCCAGCGAGCCGCTGATTTCCGCATCGGCGGACGAGTAGGCGTTCAACGGATAGGGCTTGGCAACTGCATTCGCGAGGCAGCGGTCGTTGTCGAACACCTTGGCGTCCGCTGGCACCTCAATTATGGAGCCCTCGCCGTCCAGAAGCAGGCTTATGCCGGCCGGAAAGGACGGCATGCGGAATGTCTTGCCGCCCCTCACCGTCAGCGTACCCGTACCGAACCACTCGCTGCGGTCGCAGCCGGAAACGGGCACGCCGTCGAATGTCTCATGCGGATAGTCCGTCAGGTCGAGGACGCACCCGTCGCCCGCGACCTGAACCCATGTGCGCAAGGCACCCCCGTCAGAATAGCCGCTCAAAGGCTTCGTGTACAGCGACTGCCCCTTATCCGCGAGAAAGCCCTTCGTCGGACGGAGCGTCCCGCCGGACCAGATGACCCGACCTTGCCCGGTCGCATTGCCACGGTATAATGGCTCTGAGATCTCCATGAGGCCCGCCTTGAGCTCCAGCACACCAGTCACATAGCCGCCCTTGCTGCCCGTCAGATAGACCTTGTGGTGCTTTCCGTTGACGCGCCACTCGCCGCCGTCGATCACCAGCCGTCCCACGTTCTGGTTATTGCCCAGCTGGACCTGACTGTTCCACGGCAGAGTGACCCGTCCGCCCTCGCCCACCACGAATGTCGCTTCCGCCGCATAGTAACTGCCGTCAACCTTCGGATACAGGCCGATGACGACACGCGACTGGCCCATAGCGTTTCCGGCATCGGCGAACGTAACGTCGCCGCCGTCACAGACACCCACGTACCGACCCCACGACTCGTCGGCGGCATCCGGATCGACGACCTCGATTCCGCCCCAGCCAAAGTCATACCCGCCGTTCGTCAGGAATACGGATCCCTGCCCCACGCAGAGCGTATCGGCGTCATTCTGGTTGGAGGCATCGCCTGCAAATGTCGCACCACCCGCAAACTTCACGCAGCCGTCACCCGTAATCCAAAGACCCTTCGTCAAGTTCGTTATCGCGCAGTCGACAACGCCGGCCACCGTTCCTGTCACGGCCAGCGCCGCCGTTGCGATCCACGATTTCTGCCGGACCTTAATCGGAGAGGAAACCGTGGCCGCATGCGCGAACGCCAGTGTGCCGCCGTCGAGGATGATCTCCGTCGCCGCCGTCAGGCCGTTGCCAAAGACTTCCAACGTCCGCCCCACGCCGACGACCAGCTCCGCCTCCGTCCGCGCGATGTCCGTCACGATCCAGTCGCCCGACTCGACAAGTTCGGCACCTTCCGACACCTCGATCTCCACGCCGAACGGCCTGTTGCCAACGAGGAGAAGCGCACCGCGCCGAACAAAGATCCGGCTACCCGTGAACCCAGCGAGCGCAGCCGCCGTCAGGGCGTTGGTCGCCCCCGGCGCATCGGACACAAGTTCCTTGCCGCCGCGAATCGGGCAGGAGAACACGCCTCCTCCGGCGAGCGTCAACGAGATGTCCTTCCCGAGATAAATGCCTCCCGTTAGCGCCGTCGTGCACGGAAGCGTCAGTCCGCCCGCGCCCGAGACATCAAGCGACGCCTCGACTCCACGCTCAGTCAAACTCCCCGCGAACGTCAGAGACGCGCCGTCAGCAATTTCGAGAGACGTCTTCGCCTGCGTAACGGCGAAAGCGCCGCTGACAAGATTGCCCGTGCCGACCGCCCGTAAGGTCGGGACGGCGAGCGTGCAGTCGCCGGTCGCCACCACCCGCGCACCGTCCTTCAACACCAGCGTCGATGCGACATGATCGGCGTCCAAGTCCGAGACAAGCGCCATCCTGACGGAGCCGTAGTAGTATGTCACAGTCTCGCCGAGGGAGAATTCGGCGCCGTCGAGCGTCAGCGCCCGCGCCCGAAGATGCGCGTCGCTGTGACGCGCTGCGCTGTTGACCGTATAGTCCGCAGGCAGGTACAGGCGCGCGGGAGCCTGAAGGGTGACATCAACCGACGAGAGGTCATTGGATGGCGACAGAAGCCAGACATTCAGGTTGCCGCCCATTGTGAGGCTCGACACATCAGCGCCGACCTCAAGTGGCATCCGCCAATAGTCCAAGAATCCACCCCAGCCGACCGAGAAGTTTGCGTAGCCGCCTGACGACGGGCCCCGCCAAGTCTGGTCAGACGCGATCGCCAACCGCTTTTCGCCGAAGTCCGCCCTTCCTACGGCGAACGTGCCGTTTCGCGTGAACGTGACGCCGCCCGCGCCAATGGTGATCCTTGCGCCGTCGCTCCAGAAGCCAACCTGGGCCTCACAGTCTACGACAAGCCCGTACATCGAAAGCGGCGAATCGTTCTTGTTGTTTCGGTTCGCCAGGGACATGATGCGGGCGACGGATCCGTCTGCCCACGCCGTTTCCTGTCCGGCGGCATCCGTCCATTTCAGGGTGCCGCTCCAGTCGCCGTACAACGTCTGCGGGGTTTCCGATCGAGCTGAGAGCGCAAACGCCATCACTGCGACGGCTGCCAGTGTTTTCGTCTTCATCGTGAACCTCCTGTTTTTTCGTGTTGATTCAGTTCTTTGTCGCGATTTTCGTGTACGAGTCCAAGCCTGGCCGACCATGCATGACCTTGGAACGGAGAGGCTTTCCGGCAATGCCGAAACTGTTGCGTGGCCGAATCTCAATCCAATAGTCCCGATCTTGCGGCAACTCAGCGGCATTGAAGTGGAATACAGGCTTCAACGGCTCGTCTTTCGGCAGTTTGTGGAAAGCCGGCGAAAGAAACCTCTTTACGAGAGGTGCCGAGCCATCGGACGGAACCACTCGCAACTCGTAATCGAAGACGCGTCCGCCATCTGCGGCCTTAGCCGCTGGGACTTCGCAGACGACGGCAATCTGCCAGCGGTCATTCCTCGTCGAGCCGTTGCGAAAGCGCAATTTCAACGTCGCACCCGTGGGAAACTCTGGAATTGGAACCGTCATCTTCCGTACCATCGGCGAAAATACACCGCCCGTACGCGCCGGCAAAGGCAACATCCATGGGGATGCGGCCTCGCAACAGGCTTCGAAATCCCGTCGCTCAACGACCATCCTATCCGGCTCGACCGTTACGAAATAGCCCTGCGCCTCTGTCTCCTCAAACCGCGCGTCTATGCATCGCATCGACTGCGGTGCCGTGCCGTTGCGGCGGTGGCTGCCGTTCTCGTAGCCGCCCGGAACCGCCGTGTATGACATTGATGGAACGGTGATAGACGTGAAACAGTCCTGCCAGACGGAACGTTCGTCGTTGAGTGTCAGGTGGTAATGGCCAGAGAATGCCACTGCATTCGGAAAGGCCGAGAGAACGCTCTTACCTATGCCGTCGTCGCAGTCGTCGACGGTGTTGAGAGTCGTGCCCTTGAGCGGTGGATGCTGGATGTAGAAGAAGGGCTTGTCCGTGTCTATCTTCGACGCATTCCCGGCCATCCACTTGCCGAGATCGCGATATCCCTTCCAGTCCGCAACTATGAAATCATAGCCTTTCACGCGGCAATGGCGAATCGGCGCCCACGGCTCGCGGAACGCCTCCTCCCAGCAGAGAGCCATGCCGTATCGAACAAGTGCATCGTCTTCGGAATAGCCCTGCGCGTGCATGTCGAGTGTCATATCGCCATATGCATATCCGTCATAATCATGGTTGCCGGTACAGAACATCTTCGCGACATTCCGTCCATCGGGCGCACGATCATGAGGGAAAACGGAATTCCAAGCATCTGCAACGTACTTGAAGCCGCTCCGCAACCCCCAGTCGCTCAGGTCCCCGGAGACGATGACCGCATCGGCCCGGCGGTCACGGAAGTACGCGAGCGCACGCACGAACCGCTCCGTCGATTCGGGTGTCGTCACATGGATATCGCTGATAACGCCAAGACGCAGTTGCGAAGCATCCGAGCCAAAGACTCGCCCCGCACCGCCGACGAGCATGCCCGTCGCGAATGTCTTGAGCAGAAAATCATTTCTGGTCATCCGGTTCATTCGACCTCCTCCAGTCTTACGCCCGTGAAGTAGACCATGCCGACGGCGCTCCACATATCCAGGTATAGCCGGTTGGCGAACGTCTCCGATCCTTCCGCCGCCGTGAACTCCCAACTCTGATGGAACCAGTCCGTCGTCCCCGTCAGGCGGTTCTCGGGGAAACTCACGTTCTGCTTAGGCGTGTTGAGAAGGTATACGCCGACGCCCCCGCCTCCGTACAGCTTCGCGTTTGCTTCCACATGATCTAGTTTCATGAAAAGCGAGATTCGGTATCGACGTCCACTGACAAGCGCATGTCCGCCCTTGCCGAAGTACTGGACGAGGCGGATCGGATTCGGGTCGTCTGGCCTCTTCGTAAGGCGAATGGCGCCCGGAAGTCCCGTCGGCGCGTCCGCAACCTGCTCGTAGTAGCGGTCGTAGCCGCGCTCGTTGACGGACCATCCCTCCTTGAACGGTGCACCCGTGAAGTTCTCGCATGCGAGAATGTTCGCGCGTTCGGGATGGGACGCACGACGCGCAAGTTCCCGCTCGACCGAGGTGGCCTCGCGGTACGCCGCCGCCCTCTTCGCAAGCGGCTCAAGCATCTCGCGACGCCACAGCGCGAGACGCCGCGCCTCCGGCGAACCCGGCGCGACCAGGGCCGCCGCACGGTCGAAGTGGGCCGCCCAGGCGGCGATGACGTCCGGCGAATAGATCTTCACGAAAATCTCGTAGGGGCTCGGCACCACGTGCGTCGGTCCCATGTCCGTGTCGATGCACTTGCCCGAGATCTCCCTGACCCACTTGTCCTCGACCTCCTCACGGAATGCCGTCATCTCGACCGCCGCCCTGCCGAACATGAGGCGGTCATGCTCGTCGAGAATCGCCTCGATGTCCGCACCCGTGTCCCAGCAGACCTTGCCGAAAACATAGTAGTTCAGGTAGTTGTAGAGCCAACGGTCGTTGTTCGACTCGCAAAACGCGCCGAAGACCATGTCCGCGACGGACTTGTAGTAGCGGCCCCAAGCGCGCGGCGAGACATTCGGCACATCCGGGATGCGGTTCGCTCCGAACTTGCAGGCGTAGTTCCAGAGCCACACCTTGTGGCCAAGCTTCCTCGTCCACGCCGCGATCTCGGCATCACCCTTCTCCTTCCACTGCGGCGTCGACCACGGCCCCGTCTCCGCCACCATCACGTCGATGTTGTCGGGCAGGTCGATGTCAGGCACTCGCCGATACGGCGGATAGGCCATCTGCGTAAGCCGGATTCCGGGGCACGCCGCCTTCACCTTCCGCGCAAGTTCGGCAGTCCGCCGCCAGACGAGCGCATCCGCGTAGTCCAGCTCATTCATGTTGTAGGCCTTCTGGCAATCCGCACAGAAGCACGGCTGGAAACCGTCCTGCGGCATGACATCGACCCATGGATGCCTGAACGTCATGATCGCCCAGTCGTCCCTCGCATCAGGCTTGCCGGAATGCGAACCCATGCCTCGCACTGCGGCATCCTCGCCACACGCCCACGAAACGATATCCCTGTACATCTCGTCCCATGCCGCAGACGAATGGCAGAGCTGCCCGCGCAGGTTGTTGCCGCGACCATCCGCCCAGCGCGTGCCATCCTTGCGCAAGGCGAAGTACTCCGGGTGCGTTTCCGCGAAGCGGTCGAGAAATCGAAAACCGACCTGACCATGGTTGCAAGGCACGTATTCGGTCTGCATGCGGTTACGCACATAGGTGAGTTTGCGCATTGGATGGAGGGCATCGTCCCGGTGATCACCCTCGAAGTAGGTGCCGTCCGAGAAAGCCGAGTAGTTGCGTACGGAAAAGTCCGGCGTGAATGCCCGCATGCCTTCGGGAATGTGCAAGGCATCCTTGCGCGGTACGATCTCCCCGAGCTCGCCAGGGAAATACATCCGCACATCGGCATAACGGTCAAGGAACTCGTATACGCCAAACAGCGTGGCCTTTTCGTGAAGCAGGCTCCAGATTCCGGTGCGCCCGAAAATCGCCCGTCGCTCGTCTGCCTTTTGGTCGTCGCGCCCTGCGATGAAGACGCATCCGCCGCGCGCGACGATCATGAACGCGTCCCGCGCCAGCGCCGCCGTGTCGAGACCGGCCGTGCGAGACCAAGCGTTCGACCCGATGACAACGGAATGTGCGCCAGGCGTTGGCTCGGCCACGATCGGGACGGCGCGCGCGAACGTGCGCGAGAGGAAGTTCGTCATCTCCTCCGCCGCGAACAGGACCGTCTTCGGCGCATCCGGCGCGA
>SAMEA104315424__coassemble_603_pt1 | contig 25041 bp, 14 predicted proteins | sample SAMEA104315424__metabat2_low_PE_034 | metagenome-assembled genome bin SAMEA104315424 (sample SAMEA104315424) | gut metagenome | biome: Monkey gut; feature: monkey-associated habitat; material: faeces | place: China | collected 2013 | reverse complement strand
GCCGAGACGTTGAGGATGCCGTTGGCGTCGATGTCGAACGTCACCTCGATCTGCGGGACGCCGCGAGGCGCCGGCGGGATTCCGTCGAGGTTGAAATTGCCGAGCGACTTGTTGTCACGGGCCATCTTGCGGTCGCCCTGGAAGATCGCGATCGTCACGGCCGACTGGTTGTCCGCAGCCGTCGAGAATACCTGCGACTTCTTCGTCGGGATCGTGGTGTTGCGCTCGATGAGCGGGGTGAGCACACCGCCGAGCGTCTCGATCCCGAGCGTGAGAGGCGTCACGTCCAGCAACAGCACATCCTTGACCTCGCCCTTGAGGATCGCGCCCTGAATGGCCGCGCCGATTGCCACGACCTCATCCGGGTTGACGCCCTTGTGGGGCTCCTTGCCGAAGAGCTTCTTCGCCTGCTCCTGGATGCGCGGCATGCGCGTCTGGCCGCCGACAAGCACAACCTCGTCGACCGTTGAAAGCCCGGCATCGGCCATGCACTTGCGGCACGGGCCGGCCGTACGCTCAATCAGCTCGTCGGTGAGCTGTTCGAGTTTCGCCCTCGTGAGCGTCATCTGCAGGTGCTTCGGGCCATTCTGGTCCGCCGTGATGAACGGCAGCGAAATGTCGAACGTAGTTGCGGACGAAAGTGCGCACTTGGCGTTCTCGGCGGCCTCTTTAAGGCGCTGGCGAGCCATCATGTCGTTCGAGATGTCAATCCCCTGCTCCGCCTTGAAGCTGTCGATCAGCCAGCGCATGATCGCCTGGTCGAGATCGTCGCCGCCAAGGTGCGTATCGCCATTCGTGGCCTTCACCTCGAACACGCCGTCCCCAATGTCGAGCACGGAAATATCGAACGTGCCGCCACCGAAGTCGTACACCGCGATCTTCTCGTTCTTCTTCTTGTCGAGACCATACGCAAGCGATGCGGCAGTAGGCTCGTTGACGATGCGCAGTACCTCAAGGCCGGCGATAGCGCCCGCATCCTTCGTCGCCTGACGCTGCGCGTCGTTGAAGTACGCCGGCACCGTGATGACGGCCTGCGTGATCTTCTCGCCGAGATACGACTCCGCGTCGCGTTTCAGCTTCGAAAGGATCTTTGCGGATATCTCCTGGGCCGAATACTCGCGGCCCTCCACCTTTACGGCGGCATCGCCATTCTTTGCGGCGCAAACCTCGTAAGGCACCATCTTGATCTCTTCCGCCATTTCATCGTAGCGGCGACCCATGAAGCGCTTGATCGAATAGATCGTGGACTTCGGGTTCGTCACAGCCTGACGTTTCGCCGCCTGGCCAACCAACTCTTCGCCGGTCTTCGTGAATGCGACAATCGACGGCGTGGTGCGCGCTCCCTCTGCGTTAGGGATCACGACCGGCTCGCCGCCCTCCATAACCGCCATACAGCTGTTGGTGGTTCCCAAATCAATTCCCAAGACTTTTGCCATATTCTTTTCTCCTTGCCGAAACGGTTCACACAGCCTTCTTGCTTTCCTGTGCCTTCACCGCTTCATTTTTATCTTCGCCACAAGATATGCATTCCGCGTGCCAAATGCGCAATGACGCAAAGGCGGCACAAAATCGCACATACTTCAAGATAAGACTGTGCCATGTGTCATTGTGCCACGATGACACAGTGACATGGAGCGATCCGCCGCTTTCCTGACTGCAACTTGCCTCGCTGCTGGATGGACGCGATTCATCGCGTCCGCATACGCACGAATGGACAACGGTCGCAACAAGTTGCGACCCTCCGTGTTTTTTCACCTGCCGGAGCTGGGATAAATCACCTCCATACTGGGATAAAAAGGAGATCTACCTCCCGGCCTTTTTCAGGATCGTACTCGTTCCTGAAAAGCCTCCACAGGAGCGATGTCTTGGAATAGCCAGACCGCTTCCCGTCATAGGTGAAAAACGGAAACACGTCAATCGACACGTCTCCATCCCGGCTTTCGGAATGCCATAGGCGCCAAAGGAGACTTTTCTTTGAATACTTCAAATTGCCATTGGACATCTTGTATTCGGAATGCCACAGGAGATTGCAAAGGACACTGCACTCACCTCCTTCCGAGTCGTCGGTCTTCTTGCGTGTCTTGGAATCGAACATGACCGTACGCCAGCCCTCGCGCTTGAACACAAGGCTGTTGCCGGTATCAAACCTTTCATTTGCGCAAACCCTGCCCCCATCAGACATCGCCGACCACTCAATCCTATGGTCGCTTGTGCCGAGTCCGCTCAAATGCCATGCGCTATCGTGCGCCGATTCGATCCCCTTGACCGAATAGACGTAGTTGGTGCGTCCGTTTGCGACACTCTTTTCCCGGAACACATTGACCTTTGAATCCAGATGGTCTGAATTGACGATCGATTCGCATCTGGGCATATTCCTATCGCCCTCCCATCCAAACAATGGCCAAAGCCATCCTCCTGAATAACGCTTGCCGAGACCTATTCCGGCAAAGAACGCGATGCTGGCGGAATTACCCTTGTCATATTGGAACGGCAGGGAAAAGAACCCGTCCCTATCGGCACCCCAGAGTGGGAATATCCAACACCGGTCAAACCTCCCGTCTACCCCTCCTTGGCAGGCCCAAAGATTGCATATGCCGCGTATCGCCCACGATCCGTCTTGCCGCCACTCATATCCAGACAAAAGAGGCGGAAGGACAATCCGCTTTCCCGGATTTCCACCATGCAACCTGCCCTGTCCGTAAAGAATCGTCATGAACGAATCCTGATCCTGCCACCACAACGGAAGGAACCAGTTGCAATCGCCAGACTTTCCGCAAATCGGAGTAAAGAACGAATGTTCGTTCCGGTAATAGAGCGGAGCGATCCAATCGGCATGTGCGCCATCAGTCGCGCTTGCGCATCCACCCAAACCGCCAAGATAAAAATGCCTGTATCCATTCGCGCTTCGCCTGCCCCACGACAATGTCGCCGGCACGAACCACGTGTCCTCGTCAGTCCTGTTGTCGTGACAGGACACCCACAACGGGGAAATGAACCGTTCGTCCGACGCATACCAAAACGGGAACGAGCCATGAGACACTATCCGGCGCCCAGATTTCCCATCATCTGCCGCCCATCTGCGCCAATATGGCATTGAAAAGAACATGTCATCATCGCAGTAATAGAACGGGAAAAGCCAGGTGCCATCCTTTGTGCGGTCATACCCGAATAGAGGCGTCATCAGCGATCTCTCATCGTAGTGGAAGAAAGGCAACATCCAAAGGCTATGCGCAGATCCCGGGCCCTCAGTCTTGCCACCGAGCCCCAGGAGAAAGACATCAGAGGATTCGGTTCCCGACTTTGCGCCCCACGAGAGAAGGAGCGGAGCGCCCCAGTATCTCTTGTCATAAGACTTTCCCGAAACAAATGGAAGCGTTGCGAACGTATCCCTGTTTCCGAAGTAGAACGGGAACACCCAACTTGCGTCCTGGCTCCAGCCGAAAAGCAAGGTCACAAACGCATATGCATCGCGATAGTATAACGGAAACAGCATATGGTGGTCGCCATATGACCACCATATGGGAAGGACGCAGAAATGGCGATCCCGCTTCCACCAAAGGGTCGGGAACACATCAAAATAATCATCGCCCCAGAAGAAAGGGAAAAACCTCGAATGTCCGTCCCTTGCGTCAAACTGGCATAGCGGCCAAAGGAAATTGAATTCATCGTATGGGCCTCTCCCGCCCATATGCCGATACTGCGAATAGAGAGGCCGAACGGCAAGATGATCGTCAGTCATTGAGAAAATGGGCCATATTACTGACAACGCAGGTTCGCGATAGTATCCTATCGGCCACATGTTGACCCGATCCTCTATCCTGCCTGTGTAAACCGCAGCCTCTCCCGTATAGAATGGCGTAGATTTCATCTGCGATGTCGCACACCCGGCGAACACCACACAACACAACGCAAATGGCAATAGTTTCATAGTCTACTCCTTAATGCTTATAATCAAGCCTTTTCAATGCCTAAGCCACAACCAACCGTCACTTGGCGAAGACCTCGAACCGCGACCTGAACCTGAGATAAAGGAATGCGCCGATAATCAGCAATGCGCCGACGCAGGCAAATACCGCGACACGTGCCGGCGTTGCCAACGACGCCGTGTCGAAAAGCAATGCCTTTACGGCAGAGACGGCGAGGAGTGCCAGCCCGCAAAGGCGAAACTGCGCCAAGCAACGCATGACGCCCAACACTAGCAGCCCAAACGCAATTAGCGACCACACGATTGTCATAAGCCCAGATGCAAGGACAGGAAAATGTAGTTTGCCAAGCCAATAGCTCTCGGCCGAAACAATCGCGAATGCCATCAGCGCGGCGATCAGCATCAATGGCGCACGAAGCTGCATCAGCCTGCTGTCTCTTGCGCAAGAGCGCCATGCGAAGAAGCCAAGCGCCGAGGGTATTGGCCAGAGCGAAAGCCCACGCCAAAACATCTCCCTCATTGAAAACATTCTTTCACCGCAAACCCAGGATGCCGAATATCTGTCAGTCATGAGCGCAAGAAACGCAAGGGACAGAACGACAAGCACAATCAAGGAAAAGACATTCAGAGTCCTCTCACGAATCCGTTCGCCAATATCGGCAAGCAATGCGGAAAACAGCGCAAAGACAAGTACAGAGCACTTCCATCCCACATCACCGAATCCATCAATCAAACTCAACATCGCAAAAGCAGAGTAAATCACAGACAAGGAAAGGCAAACTGGCCGTCCGCCTCCTGACTCCAAGCCGCTACGGCGAACATGCAAGGCAAGCATGGCCATCACGCAGGATGCCCCTATGCACCACCACCCGACAGACAGCCCGGCAGAGGCCATGCCCAGAATCCAGACCATTGCCATCAGGCAGACAAACGCCCAGCAAAACGCATTCTGGCCGGCCAAACGCCGCTTCACCCCATGTAGTGTCAGGAAAAGCGCCTGCGCGAAAAACGCCGAATATGCAGCCCCCTTCACAATTGGCCAGCATTCATGACCCGCACTGAGCGCCATTATGTTGGCAATGCCCAAGGCCGCAAATGCCAGAACGGTCCAAGACCTCAAGGAGGCCATTGCCGTCGCTCCCAGCGTCACAACCACCAAATAGACATCCAGTGAAACTACAGACACATTGAACCGCACGAGTATCGGCACAATAAAGCCACCCACCAACGACAGCGTGGCAATCATGAGGGATTTGAACCGCACTGAAAGCCATCCCGCCATAACGGTCGCAAACATTAGCCCAACAAAGGCAAGTGCCTTTGACGGTATGACAGGGGGATTGAAGTAGCGATGTCCAAGCCCAAACGACAAGTATAGGGCCACAAGGCCTATTGCCACAAAGACTTCCCCAATAATCGCATACCGTTCCTTGCGAACCTTGACCCACGTTCCACCCGCAATTCCCGCCAAGCCCCAAAAGATCATGCCGAAAACCCTCTGCATCGGACCGATCCATCCACGGTTGATTGCGAGCATCAGGAAATACGACATGGCGCCCACGAGAAGGAGAGCCCCAGCGCGAAGCAGCCAGCGTGTCGCTACCGAAAACTCACGGGACATGCCATCCGGCGCAAAGTCACCACGCACCCAAAACCAGTCCGCAACACGCTGGAAAAACTTGACTGCGGCAGACGGAACGCGAATAGCCGGACATGATGGCACATTCACCGGCCTTCCATGCGCTGGAACACCGTGTGTAGCAGCATGGATGCACATTGCGGGGCTTCGTTCCGGACGTGGGATCTCAACTTTTGGCAGCAACGCCTCAACGTCCTGATGCAAAGCGTCTATCCGCTTCAGGATTTCCCGGATCTGAGATTCATTAGTCATACCCCAACCTCCTTCTTGTCATTATAGCGCAGTGAAGTGAAGATCGTGCCGCATATGTGGTCGCGCACACGTGCCGCCCATTCGGCATCTGCGACGCCCGCTGGACGGAATGACTTGTGCCAGGCCTTGTCCGCAAGGGCGTAGACGCCCACCTGCGCCCAGACGGATGATGTCCAAAGGTCAAGCTCCGCCTCGTCCTCCACGGCCATCGCAAGGAGCTTGCGAAGCGCATCATACACGGGCCTTCCGAAATCACGCTCGAATTCCGCGTGGAACCTTGTCGGACACGTCACTTCATGGCGAAACAGTCCCGCACAGAGCCTTTGGGCCTTTTTTGTCGGGATCGTCATGAAAAGGAAGTCATCGACCCACTCCTTCACGGCGGTGCGCCAGCCGACTTCATCCGATACGCCATCCGCCAACGCCGCAAGCGGTGCGCCAAGGTCTCCGAAGAGACGCTTCGCGGTCAGGCGATACAGATCCTCCTTCGACCCGAAGTAACGATGCGCAAGCGCAACGTTCACGCCTGCCTTCGCGCAAATCGTGCGGACGGACGCGAGTCCAAAGCCCTTCTCGGCAAACTCATCGGCCGCCGCATCCAGAATCGCCGAACGGGTAGCCCGTCCATCGACACGTTCACATCTCTTCGCCGTCGCCTTCATTGTACCAATCCTCCAGTTTACGGTTGAATTCAAGTCGCATGAGCTTCGCCCAGGATGCCACACGATCCGTAACATCCTCGAAATGCATCGTCACCCGCCTACGCGTCACAAACGGCGCTACAAACAGCCAAAGGAGAACCGACTTGATTAGCGTAGGCCCGAATGATGGCGATGTCGCCCGCCCCTTCCGGCTCCAGATCGACCCCCAAAGGCCATGGGTCCGAACGGCGACGACGCGCACACCCGCCGGCAACGCCTTGCAGACGTTGTATGCGAGCTGCCGCGTGCCGATCTCCTCACGCGGCGACGTCCAAATGTGTCCTGACGGATAGAAGATCACGTCATCCCCACCTTCAAGCGCCTTTGTCACCACATCCTGAAGTCCACGGGCGATCCTGGCCCCCGACTCGCTGCGTCGCCTGCGCAGATCAGGGACCCTTACGCATCCAAGCGTCTTCAGCACCATGGACGAAATGCCGCCGCGATCAAGGAAGAGCTCGTCCGCAAGCGGCTTCACCGGACGCCACCAAAGCTCTGCCCCCACAAGCATGGGATCAACCATCGCCGGATGGTTCGGCAGGACAAGGATTGGCCCGTCAAAGGCAAGCGCGTCCCGCCCCTCTACCGTCACGGCATATCGCCGGGCGAACAGCCATTTTCCGATGCGGCAGAGAACCGAACGGTAACTGAAGGCAAACGCAAGCGGAACGACGGCCAGCACAACCGCAAGCAGGATCAGGAACGCACACGGCCCGAAAAGCGCACTGACCGCCATATAGCAAAGAGACGCAAACATCATGAACAGAAATGAGACTTGATTGAAATACGCAAGCATCATATTCAGTTTCGGCCCCTTCACGACCTTTTGTATCTCTGCATCGAAGGGCAGCTTGAAAAAGCCAAGGTCGAATGCGAGAAGCGAAAGGATCGTCCCGAAAGCCAAAGGCCCCATCGGCACGAAAAACAGCACCGCAAGGAGAATGGACGCGATCCCGCCAAAGGCAGGCGCAGCAGCGAGAAGAAAGTGACGCCGGTCTACGAATCCGGCAATGACCTGGCCGAGGACGATTCCAATCGCGGCCGCACAGAGCATCGCGCCTGTCTGCGTCGAATCCAGCCCCATCACCTGCTTGCCATAGACGATAAGCCCCATCTGCAGCATTGCGGCCGCCCACCAGAATACCGACAGCGTCACGATTACGGCGTTCAACCCGGGATAGTTCCGCGCCATACGGGCCGCTCGCCTGAAATACCTGACCGGATTTATCGCATGTATCGCCCGGTTGCGCTCCTCCGTCGCTCGTATCGTATAGCTGAACGCAAGCCCCAAAACCGCAAAGACGAACAGACAGGCAGACTGAAGCCCGCGCGAAAGGTAATCGGACGCAAATGACGCGGCGATCGTCCCCGCAAGGACGGCGGCAAAGGACACTCCCTCCATGCCACCCATGCCCGTGGATATGCGCCCTTCGCCGCCGACATCGCGAACAAGCGCATACTTCGCTGGCGAGTAGAGCGAACTCTGGAGCCCCATCAGCAGGACAGAGGCAACCACAAGCGCCGCCGACCCAATCGAAAAGCCAATGACCGCAAGCGCGACTATCGGCAGCTCAGCCCATTTCGCAAGACGGAAGATGCGCACCTTCGGGAACAGAACCGTCAACCGATCGGCGAGTGGCGAGCAGACCACATAAGGGACGACAAGCGCCGCGGCCACTGCGCCCATGAACACCGACTGCATGCGCTCATCCGCAATCCACCCGATGATGGTGAAGCTCGCCAGCGTCTTCAGGAAGTTGTCGTTAACAACCCCAAAGAAGTTCGTCGCAAACAACGGGACAAATGATCTTTTCACAAAACGCCTTCCTTTCCTTAAAGTAAACACTTGATTACTTTACCACTTTCGCGGATCTTTGTCAAATGCAGTCCGCTGCGTCCATGGGATTTGGGGTATGCTATAATACGCCGCCTTGAACCTTCCGGTCTGGAGCGCTTGGCAGGCGGAAGGCCATGGGACGCAGGCAAAGACCGATGGAAGAAAGACTTGATGAAGCCGCTGATTGAGGTAAATGGACTCAGGATTGCGTTTGGCGATGCAGTGCCAGTACGCGACGTGAGTTTCACCGTGCCTGAACACGGGCGCGTGGCGATTGTCGGCGAATCCGGCTGCGGCAAATCCCTCACGGCGCTTTCGCTCTGGAAAGACCACCCGGAAGTGCGCATATCGTACATCTTCCAGAATCCGATGGAATCGCTTAATCCGGTGATGAAGATCGGCAAGCAGATACGGGAAGTGCGCAACGGGCTGACGAAGGACGAAATCGTCGAACTGCTGCGCCGGACGGGGCTTGACGATCCTGAGCGCGTCTACGGCTCCTATCCGTGCCATCTTTCCGGCGGGCAGTGCCAGCGGGCGATGATAGCGATGGCCCTGGCGGCAAAGCCGGATCTTCTTGTTGCGGACGAGCCTACGACGGCACTGGATGTCACGACCCAGAGAGAAGTGCTTGAACTCATCGACTCGCTTGCCGCCGAGACCGGGATGGCCGTACTGCTCATCACGCACAACCTCGGTCTGGTGGCCGGGCGGATGGATTTCGTGAACGTGATGTACGCGGGCGTCATCGTGGAGTCCGGTCCGGTGACGGATGTGCTTGCGCATCCGCACCATCCGTACACGCAGGGATTGCTCAAGGCCGTGCCCGCCCTGGACGCCCCGATGGACGCCCCGCTTGCGGACATTCCGGGCACGGTGCCGCCGCCCGACGCCTGGCCAAGCGGATGCGCATTCCATCCGCGCTGCCCCTTTGCAACGGAAATATGCTCGCGAGTCGCCCCGCCCGTAAGAACATCCGGGCGTGTGCTCTTTGCGTGCCACAATGGAGTATGACGAAATGCTTGAAACGCTTGCCTCCCATCTTGACCAGATTGCCGCAATGGCCCCGACATGGGGATACGTCTTCATATTCGTGTTCATGGCCGTCGAAAGCTCGTTCATACCGTTCCCAAGCGAAATCGTGATGATTCCGGCGGGATTCCTCGCGGCGAGAGGGGAACTGTCCCTCCATGCGGCATTCCCCGATCTTGCCGTAGCCATTGCGGTAGGTCTGCTCGGCTCCTTGCTTGGCGCATACGTGAACTATTTCCTGTCCGCCTTTCTCGGCAAGCCGTTTCTCAGGCGATATGGCAAGTGGTTCTTCATGTCGCCTGCGGCCCTTGACCGCGCTTGCGAGATATTCAACAGGTATGGAAACCTTGCGACGTTCGTGTGCCGTCTGCTCCCAGCGATCCGTCAGCTCATATCGATCCCTGCGGGGATAGCCAGGATGCCTTTCGGACCGTTTACGCTCTATACGGCCCTTGGCGCGGGGATATGGACCGCAGTCCTGGCTCTTACGGGGTTCTGGCTCGGCCGCACCGCCGGCGACATAACGTACCTGGAGCTTGTGCACAGAGGCAAGGCGTTCATAGACGGAAATATGGTTTGGGTAGTGCTGGCCCTGGCGCTTCTGGTGGCGATTCACATCATAGTGTCCAAGGTCGTGATGAAGTCCAGGGATGGTCGCGTCGCACCTTGAGCAGGCGCTTGCGCAGGGCGATGGCTGCGGCCTCTGCGCGATTTGATGCGCCGATCTTGGCGAAAAGGCCTGTGCCATGCGCCGCCAATCATCCCGCAACGCACAGTGTCAGTCAATTGCATAGCGAAGCGTAGTGTCGCCATTCGGATCATCGAACTTGATGCCGTCCAGGCCTGCGCCGCCAATCGGATTTGCGCCAACCGTGAAATGCCCTACCGGATGCCACCCGCCTTTGAGATAGTTCCTGACGGCAAAACGGAGGGAAGGCCTGCGACCTGCGGGATCAAGCACGGCAAGGGCGAGCAGATATCTCCCCCCCTTGATGTCCTTAGGCAGAGAGAAGCATCCGCCGAACGAAACCGCCGGAGCGGGCTTCCCGTACGAGCGCTTGGACTCCGACCAGTCTTCGCCAGGGAGCCACGTGCGGATATCCGTATCGAACTCCCATTCGTGGACGACGGAATGCGTACCTGTATCGAGCAGAGCCGCCACGACCGGCCAGCGGCAGTAGAACGGCGCAGACCCCGTGTTGCGGAGCCTCACATCCACCTTGAGCGATTCTCCCGGACGGGCGGACTTGTCGAACGTGACCTCGTCAATCTCGTATCGATAGCCGAACGTCTTCTGGAGTTCCGAAGCCCCTACCCGGATTGCGGCATTGGTGGGATGGTACTTGTTAACCCATCCAAGCGCGGTGCCGCCGAGGATGCGTACGGTGTCCTGCACGTAGGCCAGCCGTTTTGGGTCCGAAAGCGTCTCGTCCGGCGTGGCCCCGGCGCCCTTGCGCAGCCGATCGACGGGCCATGCGTATACGATCTCGCCCTCAAACGGCGCAAACATCTGCCGCCGCGTGTTCTTCACAAGCTCGCGCATCCAGTGCGCGTACTGCGGACTTTTCCCGGTCCATTGGATGTGGTCCGCCCAGGCGCACCAGTCAATGCCAAATGCGTAGTCCGCGAACTGGTTTCCCTGCCGCACCGTCACCTTCTTGTTCCTGAACGCGGCGGTGAACGCATCGCCGAACAGTTTCTCCATCTCAGGCGTGAACCCGGGAGAGTGGTGTTCACCCCATGCGCCCATGATGGCCATGTTTACCCACGCGACACGGGGATCGCCATCCCAGCATTCGCCAAGCTTCTTGACCATCTTGCGAACCCGTTCCTTGAACTGCACGCTCTCCCAGTCGCCGGGCCTCATGTCCTTCGGCCAGCACTGCCACCATTCGCCGGGCTTGCTCCATTTCGGGCCAGACCACTGGAGTATCACGCGCGGGATTACCTTGATGTTGCGTTCGGGAAGCCCCTTCCACGCCCTGTCGCAATACTCCCTTATCTTCTCCACCCCATCCGCCTCCGTCTCCTCGATGTCGCTCCACTTTATGTAGTGGCGCACAAGCGTCACGTAGTCGAGGGGTGGCCTCGTCCGCAATGGATACGAAAGCTCCTTGAGATGCGGCACGAAACCCTTCATGGGATTCCTCAGCGCGCTTGGATAGCGAGGCGGCACGACCCTCGCCTGACGCCCGTCGTCATAGGAAAGCGAATGGTCGGCGTTGGGTTCGTCGAACGTGATGCCGTCGAGATAGGGGGTTCCCTCCGGCCGCTCCCCGACCGTCACGGATCCAATCGGACTCCATCCGCCATTGAAATAGTTCCGCGTAGCGAACCTGAGCGACGGGCGGCGTCCGGCAGGATCCAGGACGGCGAGCGCGAGCAAGTAGCGGCCTCGACTCAAGTCCGAAGGGATGCGGAACGTCCCGCCAAAGGCAACCTGCGGGGCAGGCACTGAGTACACGTTGTTCGTGAGATCCCAGCCCTCGCCCGGAAGCCACGTGCGGATGTCGGTCGCGAAGTCGCCGGTCCAGACAGGCTCGCGGGTTTCCCTGTCGAGCAGAGCCGCCACGACCGGCCAGCGGTAGTAGAACGGCGCAGACCCTGCGTTGTGAAGGCTGACGTCCACGCGCAGATCGCCGCCAGGCGGCACGCATTTGCCGAACGTCACGGTGTCGATCTCATAGCGGTAGCCCCAGGTCTTCTGAGCGAGGGCCGCCCCGGCGCGAATCGACCTGTTCGTGGGGCTGTAGCGGTTGATCCATCCGAGCGCGGTGCCGCCGAAATAGCGGATCGTGTCTATCAGGAACTCGCGCTTAACCGGGTCGGACAATGTATCGTCCCCGTTCTCGCCCATGTGCCGCGCCTTGTGCAGAGACGGATAGCCGTATGCTATCTCCCCCTCTATGGGCGCGGCCATGTGCCGTCGCCCATCCATCACGAGCCGATGCAGCTTCGCGGCGGACGCTATCCTGTCGTAATCCCAGAACCAGCGGTCCCCCCAGTTGTCGATATATACCCCGAAGGCATAGTCCGCGAACTGCTCCGGACGGCGGACGCAGACCTTCTTGTTCCTGAATGCGGCGGCGAACGCATCGCCGAACACCTTTTCCATTTCCGGCGTGAACGCCGGCTCATGGTGTTCGCCCCATGCCCCCATGATCCCCATCTGCACCCACGCGACACGCGGATCGCCATCCCAGCATTCGCCAAGCTTCCGCGCCATCTTGCGAACCCGGTCCTTGAACTGTTCGCTCTCCCAGTCGCCGGACCTCATGTCCTTCGGCCAGCACTGCCACCATCTTTTCGGGTCGCCCTTCGCCCATTTCGGACCGGACCACTGGAGATACACGCGCGGCACCACCTTTATGTTGCGATCCGCCAATCCCTTCCATTCCCTGTCGCAATACGCCCTTATCTTCTCCACCCCATCCGCCTCGGTCTCCTCAATGTCGCTCCACTTGATGCAGTGCCGCACAAGGGTCACGTATTCAAGCGGCGGACGCGATTTCGCGGAATGTGTGAGTTCCTTTATGTGCGGGACGAATCCCTTCAGCGGATTGCGCAATGCACCGTCCAAGACAGGCGGCCGGACCGTCACCGACGACGGATCCCCCGGCCCTATCGAGGCAATGTCCTTTACGTTCCTCAATATCGCCTCGAGAAGCACAAGGTCGAATCGCGGATCCTGCGCACGGTTCGCCACAAGCGCCTCCGGGTGGAACTGCACGGCGGCGGCGGGATACGTGTCGCACTCTATCGCCTCCACGAAGCCGTCTGGAGCCCGCGCCGAGACGCGCCATCCCGGGGCCAGCCGCTTCACGCCCTGTCCGTGGTGGCTGTTCACGGCGAGGACGTTGGTCCCCAATACGGAATAAAGGCGCGAATCTGGCTCGACGATGATGTCGTGTGCGGCAGGGTTTACGTCGTCGCGATCCCAAGGCCCTACCTTGTGGCTGCACGGCGCACATCCTTCGGGGACCTTGTACTCCTTCACAAGATTCTGGTACAGAGACCCGCCGAATGCGACGTTCAGCAGCTGGAGTCCACGGCAGATCCCGAACAGCGGTATGCCGCGGCGTTTCGCCGCCTCGATGAGCGCAAGCTCGAATTCGTCACGTGCGCAGAACAGCTTGCCGCAGCGGCACTCCTCGCCATAGCGGGCCGGGTTGACGTTTCCACCGCCCGTGATCACAAGCACGTCGATGCGCGAGACGATCTCCTCGATGCGACTGGCATCGCGAGTCATGCCGATCACGATCGGAATGTGCCCGGCTCGCTCAAATCCGTCGATGTAGTAGCCGAGCGCGGCGTTCGGCGGACGGTCCCAGGGATCCGTAAGTCCCACAACGAGCGGCTTTGCGGATGGACTTGCATCTTCCTCAAAATGCCTGTCAAGCCGTTCTGCGGCCCGGTGATCGTCAAATGACGCAGGCAATGGGAGGGCGAGCGGCTTCACCGCGACATAGCCGGTCTCGCAGGGCGGCTGGCCTGCGACATGCAGGACCGTCTCCACGGGAGTCGCGCCGAAGTCGCACACGAGCGATTCGTTCGTATTGATCCGACAGGCGGAAGGCGAATCGAAATCAGCCTCTCCATTATGGTGGATGACCTTTTCAGGATGCGCCGAGAGCGCCTTCTTGACGTCCTCAGGGGAAAGCGTGCGCTCCGCCTTGACGCAAAACGGATACGTCTTGCCGCTCCACTCGCGCCCGAGAAGCCGTGACGTGAGAAATGTCTGCCGCCGCGTATTGTGCGGGATATCCACCCAGTCCGCACTCTGGTAGGCAAGGGCGAAGTCGAATGGCTTGTTTTTATCCCACCATCCCCTGGAAACGGCGTAGTCCACTATGTCCGCAGAGAAAAGGCAGCCACTCGTCGGCTTGGCAGGTATCTTGTGGATCGTATAGTGGTTTGGAATCACGCATATCGCATCGTCAGGGCACCGTTGCGCCACCCAGTGCCGTCCGCTCACGACCTGCACCACCCAGCCTTCGTTCGCATCGGCTACCGCGTAGATGCGTCCTGATGGCACATAGCCCCACTTCTCGACAAGCTCTCCCATGATCCGCACCGCGTCACGTGCGCTTGTCGCCCGCTCGCCGACGGCGCGGCGAAGGTTGAAGTGGATTCCGCCATCGGTCAGGCGAGACGGATCGCCCGTATCCTCTTTCGTACGACCGGCATTGTCCGAGACGATCATTACGCCATGCTCGTTCAGGAACGAGCCGGAGCCGGGGACGCATTTGCCGTCTCGCCTCAGTTCACTCCAGAAGAACCCAAGCGTATGCTTTGCCTGCGGGATTGCCGCCAATCCCCTTTCCGCCGGCATTGCGCTGCCATCGGGCCAGTCCCGGGCCGGAACATATCCGTAGCGTATGGCGACCTTGCCGCCGTTGTCCTCGTTGTGCCCCAATATGACGCGTCCCGTTGACGAGGCCTTCTTGCCGACAAGCACGGCAGTGCAGGCGCTTGCGGACGAAACCGTGAGCGCCAGCGCGGCGCACGCGATGAGATATGGAGCTTTCATGGAATATTGATTTTTCATCTGATAAAGACCCTCAGTCCGGTCCTGCGGATGCGGATGCCCTTTTCGGCCACCCTGACGACAAGATCCCTCCGTACATCTCCATCGAACAAGAAAGTCCAGTTCGACGTGTCTTCCAGTCCATCCACATTCACGAACGAGAACGGGATGAACACGTCTGCGGCCGCGTCGCCAATGCCGGAAATCTCGAGCGCACATCCCCCGTCAAACGACACGTTCTCGATCGTGCCTACGCCAGCGGCTCCATCCACGGCGAAACGCATCACCGTGGGCCTTGCGCCGCAGAACCGGAGCGTGGCGCCGGGCGAGACGGATACATGCGGCAGTATCTCCCACGGGGATGTCTCGCGGGAGGCCGTAGTGCGCGTCAGCGCCCACCCCTTCCCATCCGACAGCCTGCGCACCTGCGGGTTGCCGTCGAACCACTGCTCATCGGTGGAAGCCCAGTAGTATTCGCCGCCCGTCGGCACAGATATGTCGTCCCTGTCGCCGACGATCTCCCAATGCACGCCGTCCGTACTGCCCTCAAGCCGCGCCGCCGTCACCTGATAGGCCCGGCTTTTGGTATCCGCCGATGCGGATACCGTCATCACGAAGTCCCACGCCACAATCTCCGGCGAGCCATCCGGAAGGCGTAGCACGGCGGCCGGCCACCATGTGGATTCATCGTTAAGCCTTGGCTGTGCCTTGAGCGAAACGCAGCAGATGTTGCCGAAGTTGCCTTTCGGATCCGGCTTTTTGTTGTCGAAATAGCAGGCGGCGCTGCTGGCCATGTATGGCTCATATATCATGTTGGTGCATCCGAACTGGCATGTGCCGGGCTCTATCTCAAGTTCGCTCGGCGCATCCTTCAGCCCGTAGCTCCTGCGCACTCCGTCGGCGCTTACAAGCGATATCTCGCCGATGGCGACAATCCGGCAATTTGGGTCGTTCAACGCCGGATAGCGGGCGCAAGTGGCGGACGTCTCCTTTACGGTGAACCTGAACCACTTGTAGGCGCTGCCGTTCGGCACGTTCTCCACAATCAGCGAGCCTCCCCTGACGGAAACGCCGCCGTGCAGCGACTGCCGTCCGCCGAGCCGCCACGTGCCTGCACCGCGCTTCTCGATGGAGATTGGAGCGGCGGCGCTGTCAACCATGTCGTACAGGTCGCCCGTGGAGCCTTCGCAAGCCTCAAGCGCAAGCGTCCTTGGTCCTATGCCCTCGGAGCGTACCCCGAACCAGCGCAGACGCTTCGCGTTACTCACGCCGATCGCCGCATCGTTCTGCACGGCTATCAGGCGGTTGGAGGCCAAGGCGCTGGATGCCCCGATGTACACGAAGCGCCCCTCGGACCGCGTGGCGCCGCCTGCGGCATTTGCGGCTCCAAGCAGGTAGGCGTAGTCCACGGCATTCAGCGCCGCCGGCTCGCCGCACACGCGCTCGTAGCAGGCCGTCGCGTAGCCAAGGGCACAACGTTCTCCGCGTCCGGCCACAGTGTCGAACTCAAGCGTCCCCTCCTCCACGGCAATCGTGCCGCATGGAGCGTAGAACGTATTTCCGTAAGGCTTCCTCCCGTTGTCGAGGAACCGCCATGTTCCGGATCCCCGTTTCGTTATGTAGATGGGGACCACGTAATCTCCAACCGTGTATTGCTCGACAACTCCGCTGAACACGCAGGGAGTGTCGCCATCGCCAGAAAGGCTGAACAGGTTTTGCCTGCCCGTGATGCTGTACATGCCGAGCGTCCCCGCAAACGTCACGCCGCCGTGCGGGCCGCAGTCAAGGCACCCAGGTGAAGATGTGCAGTAGAGCCTCCTCGTGAAAGCATCCGCCCCCGCGCCGACATAGCGGAACGTCCCGCCGCCGGTGCCGAAGCCGAGAGCCCCGGTGCCCAGCCCTGAAAGCGACGCGACATCAAGCGTTGCCATGCCTCCCACTTCCGTCTGCCTGGAATGCGTGTGAGTGCCTGCCTCCAAGGAGAGAACCATGCCCGCTTCCCCGGAGAGGCGAAGACGGAGCGGGCCGCCGAACGCCCCGGAAAACGTCGCGTTGGTGGACATGATCGCCATCAGGTCGTACACGACGTTCGCCTCGGCCATTTCGTTGGTGATGATCCCTTGTCCCGAAATGCCGCCGCAGCGCGTCGCGAATCCCGTGGGCTTCCCGGCCTTTGAGCCGCCAGCCGTCACCAACGTCGCGCCAAGCGCAACATGGATGTCGCGAACCGACATCGCGTACTCCCCGTCCACATCTCCGTTGACCGGCAGCGCGAGCGTCCCCTCCTCCACGCGCAGCAATCCGTAATAGTCCTTGTAGCGAGTTCCCTTAAGCACCTTGCAGGAAGTGAGGTTGAGGCGTTTCGGGCCAAGCTTTGCGAACACATACCGATTGTCGTCCTTCCCGTAGATCGCGCACGGAAGATCGTAGGCGTCGTCATCTCCATCCACGACCAGCGCGAATGTGTCGCCATACGGGACCTCGACCTTCGCGAGCGACCTCAGCAGCTCCCATGAAGCGCGATCGCCGGCGATGGAGTTGGTGACGTGCGTATACCCCTTGTCTTTCACCCAGCCTTGCAGCACGACCGTGTCCCCGGCGGACGGGGCGACACCTTCCTCGTAGTTCGAGCCGTCCGTGAGATCGACGGCCCCCGCGAAGCCCGGCTTCAGCGTGCGCGTTGCGGCCGGACAGGCGAGTGCGCAAACGGCCGCAAGTGGCGCGACCGCAAATCTACCGATTGATAAAGACGATTTTCTGCGTATCATGACAATGCTCCTATCCGTATTTGCGTTGGAGTATACCATACACGGCCCCGGCGAACCAACTTTGGCGATGCCATTTCAAGCAAGCGTGAAGTGCCATTTATGGAAATGGCGTCCTGCGGGGCGTCCTCCTGCTATAATGTCGGCGTGAAAGAAAAAAAGACAATAACCGTCGCCATCTGCCTACGGCTCGCCACCGCTTCCCACCGAAAGCGCTTCGCGGGGATATTCAAGGCTTGGGGCGCATCGCGCAGGTGGAATCCCCTGATCATACAGGATGAGCGTGAACTCGCGAATCTGCTCGCAGCGCGTTCGCCCATTGATGCGCCTGACGGCATCATTTCCGGCGTACCGTATTCGGCTGCGACCCAGGAGGCTATCGGCAAATCGTCAATTCCTTTCGTGGGCATTGGCAACTTCGACGAAGCGTTGGCCACCCGCGACCATGCAATCGGCTTTGTCCACAACGACAACTGCGGGATAGGCATCGCCGCCGCAGGGCATTTCCTCTCGCACGGTGCATTCCGGTCGTTCGCGTACGTACCGGACACCCTTGACAGGGAATGGAGCCGGATCAGGGGGGAGGCGTTCCGGTTGCGCCTTGAAGGCGAAGGGATGCAGTGCCTCACGTACATTGCGCCGCCATCCGGGACCGGCCATTCGGCGCACCTTGGGGCATTCCTCTCTGGGCTGCAGAAGCCCGCCGCAGTATTCGCCGCATGGGACGGGCGCGGTGCGGACGTGATCGCGGCGGCAAGGATGGCTGGCTTGGCGATTCCCGGCGACATTTCGGTACTCGGCGTGGATAACGACGAAATCATCTGCGAACACACCGAACCTCCGCTTTCGAGCGTAATCACCGATGCCGAGGGAATGGGCGAAGCGGCCGCGCAAGAGTTGGCCAGGCTTATCGGCCGCAATGGCTCCGCAAGCCTTCGCGAAACCGTATGCCCCATTCTCGGCATCGCAGAGCGAGAATCCACGAAGCCCCCGTCTCCCGCCGGCAAACTCATAGACCGGGCGTTGTCGTTCATCTCCCGTGAAGCCAAGAACGGCATCACGCCGGACGACGTCGCGCGGCACGTGAACGTATCACGCCGTCTGCTCGACCTGCGTTTCCGGCAATACGAGGGCCACACCGTCCGTGAGCGGATTGTCGAATCTCGGCTGGCCGAAGTCCGGCGACTGCTCGCCGGCTCCAGTGCCTCGATCCGGTCGGTCTTCGAGTTGGCCGGATTCGGAAGCCCAACGCACGGCTACAGGCTCTTCAAGCGGCAGCACGGGATCACGCCAGAGGCGTGGCGCAACATCAACCGCCCCAAAGGCGCTGACGATGGCGTCGCCAAGCCATTCGACGGGTTCGCGCGCATCATGTCGCTCTCCGACCGCGATGCGGACGACTTGCGTACATTGGCGGGCGAACTTGACGGGAATGCGACATTCGACCGCAAAGAGGTCGAGAGGGAACTCTCCTGCGGGAGAATAAGGCTGTATGCGCTCCGCAAGAGGCGCAGGATCGTCGCCTGCGCCACGGCCGTGTCATTCGCGACGCCTACCGGACTTCACTGCCGGATCGAGGACGTTGTTGTAGGCCATGGCGAAAGAGGGAATGGGCTTGGGCGGGAAATAATGGAGAACACGCTCCATGAACTCAAGAAAGATGGCGTCGGCTCCGTGGAGTTGACATCCCGCCCTTCCAGAATCGCCGCGAATGCCATGTATCGGTCACTTGGCTTCCAAATCCGAAATACAAACGTTTACGAACTTTCGCTTTGACCAAGCCACCCCCCCACACACACTGTTGCCTGTTGGATTTGGCCCATGGTTATGGTAAAATCCACCCTATTAGTTCGTAGAGCAATCGTCAAATGAAAAGAATCGGTATCATAGGGGCCGGAAGATTCGGCCTTTCACTCGCCGAGGCGCTGTCGGATACGGGCACCGAGGTGCTTCTCATAGACCGCAACAGCACTTTGGTGCAGAATGCGATGAAGAAGGTCACGTGGTCCGTACAGTGCGACGCGACAAACGCGAATGCCCTCGAGGCTGCAGGGATCGCGGAATGCGACATGGTCGTCGTGGCGATAGGATCCAACATAGAGGCTTCCATGCTCGTGACGGCAAACTGCAAGGAAATCGGCGTGCAGACCGTAATATCGAAGGCGATAAGCGAGATCCACGGGAAGATACTGGATAAGCTTGGCGCAGACCACATCGTATATCCCGACCAGGATAGCGCCCGCCGGCTCGCCCGCAACATTACTGACCACAACGCCTACGATCTTCTGGAAATATCCAAGGGAGTGTCGCTCGCAGAAATAGACGTGCCGCATGCCTGCGTAGGCAAGACACTCGCGGAGGCGGATATCCGAAAGAAAAACGGGGTGACGGTGCTGTGCATACGCCGTCCCGACCCCAAAAGCGAGAAGAAGCCGCTCCAGATACTGATTCCGAACCCGAACGACAAGTTCGAGGAAAACGACAAGCTGATCGTATTCGGGACTACGGCAGGCATTGACGCCATTTCCGGGAAGGGCTGACATTCGGCAGATGAAAGACGGGAAAAGAGCAAGCTGGTCCGGATCCTTGGCATTCGTCCTCGCGGCGGCGGCCTCGGCGGTAGGGCTCGGAAATCTCTGGAGGTTTCCGTATCTGGCCGCGAAATACGGCGGCGGCGTGTTCATCGCCACATACCTCGCGCTTTCGCTGACGCTCGGCGTCACCCTGCTGACCACCGAGATCGCGCTCGGAAGGTACGCAAGACAGAGCCAGCTCACGGCATTCAGGTCGCTCGGGCATCCACGGTGGAACTTCCTCGGCGTGATGTCCACCATCGTCCCGCTGTTCATCCTGCCGTACTACAACGTGATCGGCGGATGGGTGGTGAAATACTTTGTGGCCTATGTCAAACTTGTCGTCGGGGTAGATAGTGGGCTGGGGGCGCCAAAGGCGTTCTTCGACACATTCGTTGCCGCTCCTTGGGAGCCATTCGTGTACATGGCGATCTTCACGGTCGCATCATCCGCAATCATCCTGATCGGGGTCAAGAATGGCATAGAGAAGGCAAACCTCGTGATGATGCCGCTGCTTCTCCTGATGGCCGTAGGCCTCGCCGCGTACGTCGTCACGCTCCCGGGCGCAGGGGCCGGGATAAGGTACTATCTGGTGCCGGACTTCTCCTCGTGCGACAACCTCGGCAAGGTAGTCCTCGGCGCGATGGGGCAGATGTTCTACTCGCTCTCGCTCGCCATGGGGATCATGATCACCTACGGCAGCTACATGCGGCGATGCGACTCGGTGACAAAGGCGTCGGTGAGGATTGTGGCCGCAGATACGTTCGTGGCCGTAATCGCGGGGTTCATGATAATTCCGGTGGTCGCGATCTTTGCGGCAGGAGACGGCGGAAGCGCCGCAATCGACGCTGGTCCAAACCTGATGTTCGTCACGCTTCCCAAGGTGTTCGCGTCGTTTGGCGTTGCCGGCGGCTGGATTGGGCTTTGCTTCTTCTCCCTTGTGCTGTTTGCCGCCCTGACGAGCGCGATATCCATGACAGAGGCCTGCGTGGCGGCCGTATGCGACTTCTTCAAGGCCGGGCGGAACGCTTCGGTCGCAATCATCTGCGCCTGGACCGTCGGCATCGGCTCGATATCCGCATTCGGCTACGGACGCTGGGCTGCGTTCAAGCCGTTCGGACTGCCCGCCCTCGACTTCTTCGACAACGCCATGAATGTGTTCACGCCGATCGTGGCCGCCCTCATCTGCCTCTTCGTGGGATGGGTGCTCAAGCCCAAGCGCATCCTCGCCGAGTGCCGCCGCGACGGAAGCTCAATCAGGTTCAAGGTCTTCTACATAGCAATGATAAAGTTTCTCGCCCCGCTTCTTGTGCTGGCCATACTCGTTTCCGAAGTTTGCCGCATATTCGGCGTAGGCGGATGGAAGATCTGAACCGGTACAAGCCAAATGCCCTGCACACTCGAATCGCTGGCAAATGTCGCATGCATGTTTTCCACATAGGCGCGTGGCGTACGATTCGCACACCTATTGCGTCTGCTTGTGCTATAATTCGTGTCCATTCACATGGAGTGACACATGAAGAAAAAAGACAACAAGGGCGTCCGCGCTGTGATCGAGCTCAAGATCACCCCCCAGCGCAACACTGGCTTCGGCAAAATCGCGAGCAGGGTCTCGAAGTACGCACAGGTAGATGCGTGTTTTCTCATGAGCGGAGCATACGACCTGCTTGTGTTCGTGAGCGGATCATCGCTTCAGGATGTCGCGGAGTTCGTGTCGTCCGAGCTGTCGACAATAGATGGCGTTCTTTCAACCGCCACGCACTTCATGCTCAAGACCTACAAGGCGAGCGGCGAATACGCATTCGAGGAAGACAAGCGTCTGCCGGTGGTCTGATGTCGCGGGTCTTCACAGCGAAGCATGTCGCGGAGCTTCCCAAGAGCGGCATACGCAAGTTCTTCGACATTGTCGCACAGCGCAAGGACGTCGTCTCCCTTGGCGTGGGCGAGCCTGATTTCGACACGCCCTGGCACATTTCGAGGGCGGCTGTTACCAACCTTGAGGATGGCGGTACGCACTATACGTCCAACCTCGGCACCCCGGCTCTTCGTCAGGCGATATGCCGCTACCTAAAGCGCAGGTTCAGCGCAACGTTCGACTGGAAGTCGGAGACGCTCGTCACGGTCGGCGTATCCGAGGCGATTGACCTCGCGATACGCGCGATCACCGAATCAGGCGACGAGATAATCTACCACGAGCCGTGCTTCGTCTCATACGCCCCTACCATCCGCATGGCACACGGCGTTCCCGTATGCGCGGAGACGAACGCAAAGGACGCATTCCGCCTCACGGTCGATGCGCTTGAGGCCAAGGTAACTGGCAGGACGAAAGCTCTCCTGCTGAACTTTCCGTGCAACCCGACAGGTGCGATGCTGTCGCTCCGGGACATGAAGGCGATCGCGGAATTCGTGCTGAAGCACGACATTCTGCTGCTGGCGGACGAGGTGTACTCGGAGCTCGTCTATGGCGCCAAGCCCATAAGCTTCGCCTCCCTGCCGGAACTGAAGGACAACCTTGTGCTCCTTAACGGATTCTCCAAGAGCTGGGCCATGACGGGATTCCGCCTTGGCTACGCCTGCGGCCCCAAGTCGCTCATCGACAACATGATGAAGATCCACCAGTACGGCATCATGAGCGCACCCACGTTGAGCCAGGCCGCCGGCGTGGAGGCGATGGACAACGGCGACGGCGACGTGGCGCGGATGCGCGACGAATACCACCGGCGGCGCGACTTCCTTGTGGAGTCGCTGAACCGCATGGGGCTGAAGACGCTGCTCCCCAAGGGCGCGTTCTACGTATTTGCCGACATTCGCGGGACCGGCCTCTCGTCCGAGGATTTCTGTCTGCGGTTGCTCAACGAGCATGAAGTCGCCTGTGTGCCTGGTTCTGCCTTTGGACGATGCGGAGAGGGTTTCGTGCGCATGAGCTATGCGACATCGATGGAAAAGCTGAAGGTCGCCGCCTCGCGCCTCGCCGGCTTCATCGAAAGCCTACCGAACGAGACAGCTGCCGCCAAGGCAAAATAGGCTTGCCTTGATGTGTTTTTCATTTAGGCCTATTGCTCACTACAAAAGATCGTTCAAGAGGTTCATGCAACGAGTCTTCTGCTGGAGGTTGGCGCGGCCATAGACATTGAGCGTGAAGGACACATTCTTGTGTCCAAGGATCTCCGAGAGGGACTTGATGTCAAAGTCGCTGATTTCCATCGCTCGGACGGCAAACGTATGCCGAAGTTCGTGGAATCGCATCCTTGAAAGGCTGTGCCGCTTCAGGTAGCGCGCGAAAAACTGACGATAGGTTCGCGGTTCGGTCGGCGTGGATTTTCCCGTCAGAAAATATTGTTCACCATTGGGCGGGACGAATTTCCCGAGCGGACGAACCAGGAGCGAGGGCAGGGGAATCGTCCGTAGGGATGTTGCCGTTTTGGGCGGGCCGATGTGAATGCGCGACTTGCCCGTACGCTTGTCGTAGATGCGCTGGAGCGTCCTGGTGACGGAAAGCGTCTTTGTCGTGAGGTCTATGTCCCTCATCTGAAGCGCACACAGTTCGCCAATGCGAAGTCCCGTGAAGAGCGTGAGAAGGATGCCCATCGTGCGCCGATTCAATCCGAGATAGAGGGTTTGGACGAGTAGACGTTCCTGATCCTGCGAGAGCGAAACAACGTGATGCACGGCCTGCGACTTCGGGTATTCGATCAGCGACCAGTTCAATAGAGGAATAGCGCGCACCTTGTAAGCGTAGGCCATCGTGAGCCGAAGCACGAGAAGAATGTCATGGATGGACTTCACCGAAAGACCACCGTGACCATCCAGCCGTCCGTGTGCATGAAGATGGAGGATATAGGCCTGCACCGATGCCTCCGTAATCGCACCGATTTTCATGCGTCCGAAATGCGGTATGAGATGATTAACCGCAATCAGCGTGAAGTTCGCATGTGTTGATGGCGCGACCATCGGCTTTTTGGTCTTCAGCCATTCGTGCATAAGGGTCTTGAACTGTGTGTTGGTTGTCATGTGATGTGTATTTCCTCTTTTGACCGGGCACCATCGCCCGCTCCACAGAATATACACGAACTGAAATTCGGAGGTTGAGATTGCTTCCTCACGCAGAGTCGCAGAGCCCGCAGAGGGTCGCCTTTGTCAAAGCAGTGAAGATCTACATAACCACTGTTTGTGTCTTCAAGGGGTTCTCTGGAGGGGTGCGGCAAATCCGTCCCAAAACTCCGATTCCCAAGGTTTGCAGGGGAGTGGAATAAGTATTCCTTGAACGAATGTTTGTCGGTCTATTGCAAACGCAATAAGGGCCGTTTCACAAAAGAAGAGGTTCTTTCTGTTTCTGGTGAATTTGGAATTGTGAACCAAATCGAGTTCCAAGGCCGTTCCTTTGCTGGAGAATCAATAACGAATTATAAGGTTATATCTCCTGGTTTACTTGTCTACACGAAAAGTCCATTACGTGAAGCACCATATGGCATTGTAAAAGCCTCTCGCACAACAAATGGTATCGTATCTCCATTGTATGGTGTATATACGTCAAGTGATAAAGTCATTCCTTGCTTCGTTGAAGCCTATTTCGCAAACGCACTTCGTCGAAATAGATATTTCAAACCGCTTGTAAATCTCGGCCCTAAACATACAATGTGCATCAGTGACGAGGGCGCATTGGCTGGCACAATCACATTGCCAGAAATTGAAGAACAGTCAAGAATATGCGACTTTCTTTTAGTACTTGATTCCCGTATCACCGCACAACGCCGTCTCGTCGAACTCCTCAAGAAGCAGAAAAGAGGATT
>SAMEA104315424__coassemble_582_pt1 | contig 26161 bp, 10 predicted proteins | sample SAMEA104315424__metabat2_low_PE_034 | metagenome-assembled genome bin SAMEA104315424 (sample SAMEA104315424) | gut metagenome | biome: Monkey gut; feature: monkey-associated habitat; material: faeces | place: China | collected 2013 | reverse complement strand
CGCGCGCATTCGAGAACGATCGGGTAGCCGACCTTTTCGAGGTAGTCCCGGTCGCATGGCGGGATATGCTGGTTTACGCCATGGAAGACGCACATTCCGGAAACTGGCCGACTATCCGTGCCTTCTTCGCTTGACAGGACGGAACGGCCTGTTGTCAGGATTCGTGACCAAATATCATATTCATTCCGGTTCGATCCTGATTTCGCCTTGCGTATGCGCATCAACGGATTCCATGTGCCATTCAAGGAAAGGCACGGGGTGTCGCCATACCGCTACGACGGCAAATTGCCCTGGGCGCACACGTTGCCTATGATCATCCCGCAGAAGAAGTACGCAAAGGACCATCCCGAGTACTTCGCCGTCCGGGCCGACGGCACGAGATGGACATCAGGCGTCGGGTATCAGCTTTGCTGTTCCAACCCTGACGTTGTCCGCATCGTGACGGAATATGCGCTGGCGCGTGTGCGGGCCTGTCCTGACATCCGCTATTTCGGCATCAGCCAGAACGACGGAAGCACCGGGTCGATGCAGTGCCATTGCGATCGGTGCCGCGCTATCGACGAGAAGGAGGAATGCGGGGGTGCATCGACCCTATTGCTTGTGAATGCCGTTGCCGAGGCCGTGGAGAAGGTGCGGCCAGAGGTCATCATCTCGACGCTGGCGTACCGCTATACGCAGAAGCCGCCCAAGACAATCCGTCCCCGCCGGAATGTGCTGCCGCTTTTCTGTTCCGTTGACTGCGACTTCTCGAAGCCGATAAACGAGAGCCGCTTCGCGGGGAATCGTCGGTTCCTCGAGGATTTTTCGCGCTGGGGCGAGATATCCGAGGCAGGCCTTTTCGTGTGGGACTATCCGATGAACTTCGTGCGCAACCTGCTCCCATTCCCATGCTTCAGGACCATGTGCGAAAACATCAGATTCTATGCAAATCATGGGGCGATAGGCTTTTACCAGGAATGCAACTACGACAGGTACGCCGACTTCCTCGACCTGAAGGCCTGGCTCCTCCCTAAACTGATGTGGAATCCAAATCAACTGGAGAAGCCGCTGATAGAGAAATTCGTGCGGGGATGCTACGGAAAAGCCGCGCCTTTCATACTTGAATACATAAGGGAGCGTGAATCGCTGGTTCGGGACGAGACGGTGCGTCCGCTCCAGATAGAGATGCGGGGCGACGACCCTGCGCTGACGCCGGAATTTACGCAAAAGACCGCGTTCCTGATGGCCAAGGCCCACGAGGCCGTAATGGACGATCCGGAGGCGTATCGCTTCATGAATGAGCAGAGTGCGCCATCCGATTACCTGCTGGTGACGCGGCACCCGGCATACAACGCCTCCGGATCTCCGAATCCGAATCGCGCATCCGATTTCGAGAGGGTAAAGGCCCGTGCGGAGATGATGCTGTCCATCGGCAGCGGAAAGCCATACGACTATCTGCTGAAGAAGCGTGACAGGGATTATGTGATGAATTTCGCCCGAATGGCAATCCCGGATGCCGCCGCGCACGACATGTGCATTGTGGACGATTGGATACTGGATCGCAACGAATGGGGCGGAAACAAGCTTGTCGAAGACAGTGACGCGATTGGCGGAAGGGCCACGCATTTCTGGGGGACGGCGCGTGGCTATTTCAGGTTCTACAATGTCGAGCTGAAAGATCGCGCCGCATATCGCGTAAGTGTGCGGGCCAAACTCGCGCCGGGCGCGAAGCCGAATGGAAGCCCACTGAAGCTTGGCATTTACGATTCAAGGGTTCAGAAGGAGTCCGGTGCGTTTCGCGTGGACGCATCAAAACTTTCCAATGATGCGTTTGCCTGGCAGGAGTTGGGCGACATCCGTCCAAAATATTGGACTTACCTGCGTTTTGACGCCGTGGAGCCGGGGGTGATAATCGACGCCCTGAAGCTGGAATTGCTCGCCGAGGGCTCGGACGATTCGCGGTAGTCCAGTGGAATTGACAGGGGAAAACAACTGTAATTGCCGCCATTTGTGCAGAGTTGCGGCTCGCGGTGGACAGATAACGCGGCATGGGCGAATGTGGCTTCAAACGCCGCCGTCTTCGCCCGTGTCGCCCGAAAGGCCTCGTGTGCGATTATACAGATCCATGTGAACTTCAACTGCCTTTTCTATGTTTATTATTGTGGAATGTCAGAAAAGCCATGTTTGTGATACAATACGGCAAAACAAACAACTGTATGGCAAACAATTGTATGGCAAACGGAGGTTTATGAATGGATTTTGTAGGACGAAAGGACGAACTGGCTGAATTGAGACGAATTCGTGCGAAATCTCAGAAAGAGTCTCGATTTACCGTCATCTCGGGGCGGCGCCGTGTGGGCAAAACGGAGCTGGTTGAGAAAGCACTTAATGATGGCAATGGTGTCTATCTGTATTTTCTGTTGACGAGAAGGGCTGAAATGGATCTTTGTCAGTTGCTTCAGGAAGAGGCATCAAAAGTCTTGACGCGGCCTATTCTGGGTAGGGCTGAACGTTTTGCTCAACTTTTCGAGGCATTGATGCTTTACTCGATCGATACGCCGCTGACGCTTGTCATCGACGAGTTTCAGGAGTTCGACAGGATTAATCCGGCGGTCTTCAGCGACCTACAGGGAATCTGGGATCGTCTGCATAAGAAGGCTCATTTGAACCTTGTGGTGTGTGGCAGTGTTGATCGTATGATGAACCGCATTTTCTTTGACAAGAATGAACCTCTCTACGGACGTGACACTGGAAAGATTGAACTTATGCCTTTTACGACATCTCTATTGAAGGATGTCTTTCGCCAGTTGAATCCGCAAGGCTCAAATCGTGATCTTTTGGCCCTCTGGGCCATGACTGGTGGAGTTGCGCGCTACGTTGAGATATTTGTCGATAACGATGCGCTAACACGCAAGGCGATGTTGGAGACCGTTTTCGGAATCAGTTCTTCCTACGTGGACGAGGGGCTTGTTGCCTTAGGCGAGGAGTTTGGCAAGGATTGTGGTGTCTATTTTTCGATTCTGTCGGCCATAGCATCAGGGCGGACTTCGTATGCCGAGATTCGGAATGTCATCGGGGTGGAGGTCGGTGGACAGCTGACGAAGCTTGAGAATGTATATTCGTTTGTAAAGAAGATTCAACCGTACCGAGAACGCTCTGCGACGAGAAACTTTCACTATCGGATCGACGATGAATTTTTCCGATTCTGGTTTCGTTTCGTCCTAAAGTCTCAGCACTTGCTGGCACAGAAGCAGTTCGCAGCTGTGCGGACGGTTGTCGAGCGCGATTTCGACGCATTCGCCGGCTTCGCGCTTGAGCGGTATTTCAAGATGAAATTCCTGGAAGAAGGTCGATACACGCGAATAGGCGGCTGGTGGGATCGGAAGGGAGAAAACGAAATAGATCTCGTTTGCGAAAACGAATTTACGGGGAATCTTGATTTCTTCGAGGTCAAGACGGATGCGGGGCGTTTCAGTTCGATTGGACTGGAAACGAAGGTATCGAACTTCTTTGCCAAGAATCCTGATTTGCGCACAGGACGGCATGTCATGTCGTGCCTTTCGCTGGCCGACATGTGAGATGGGGGGCAAGCAACCTTCCGTCACACTTTTCGGGGAAGAGCCGATGGCGGCTTGCCGAACGTGGCGGTGAACACGTTGCAGAAGTATTGAGGGGACGAGAACCCAGTGAGCTTCGCGACGTCCGCGACGGGCATCTTCGTGGTGGCGAGCAGCCTTTCCGCCTCGGCGAGCGCGACGCGGCGGATCTCGGATTGCACCGTAGTGCCGAGCTTGTTGCGGAATGCGGCGTCGACCCTCGTGTGGGAACGGCCGACCGCCGAATAGACGTCGGCGGCGGAGAGCCGGCGGTTCACGTTCCGCCGGATGAACACGAGCGCGTCCGACAGCCACGGCGGATCCACGGGGAACGTCTCCGTTGAGGCGCGGACGACGAGTTCACGAGGAGGTATCATAACCGGCTTTGATGGCGCGTCATCCCCGTCAAGCGCTCGTGAGACCGATTCGGCCGCGGCCCTGCCGAGGGACATGACGTCGGGGTCGATGCTTGAGATGGTCGGCGTGACGAAGTTGCACACGAGCGTGTCGTTGTCTGTTCCAAGCACGGCCACTTCTCCCGGCACTCCGATTCCGGCGTCGGCGCAGGCCTCGATGACCTGCCGACCGCGATAGTCGTTTGCGCAGAACACGGCAACCGGCTTCGGCAACTTCCTGAGCCAGCGCATGAGGCGCTTCACATCCGGAGCGGAGGCGAACGCCTCGTGGCTGGCGGTGGCGGTGTCGTAGTCCTGCACCGCAGTGGGAGGGCTGTCGTAGCTCTCCGCAGTGAAGCGGTTGAGCGCGAGATAGCGGCAGAAGGCCTGCCGCCTTTCGTTCGAGAACCGCCGCTCGGCGTAGCCGCAGAACGCGAAGTTCGTGAACCGGTGCTCGATGAAATGCCGGGCGGCGAGCTTGCCGATGGCGGCGTTGTCCTGCCGCGCCGTGTGGAGGAAAAGCCCTTTCGAGACGGCTTCGCGGGTCAGGTCGGCGACAGGCCTGCGCGTCTGCCGCAGGGCGGTTGCAACCTGCGCATTCGGCACCCTTGCGATGAAGCCGTCGAATCTCGCCAATGCGGGTGGCGACTTGAAGTCATCCGGCTCAAGCATCGAGAGGGACCAGTCCCGCCGCTCCTGCGCGAATGCGCAGATGCCTTCGCAGGCCTGCCGCCCCCAGGCCCTGTGCCGTTCCACGTAGATGCCTATCCGTTTCATGCCTTGAATCGTGCGAAGATTATATCATATTTGCCTTGCCGGCGTTTCATCGCCGATTCGACTGCCCTACAGTTGCAGGGCGTTTGCAATTTTGCGGCATGTTGAAAAAAAAAACGCCTCTTTGATATAATTGGCGCGTTCTTAGTCAAAAACAAGGAGCGCGTCATGCGAATAAACCGTCATGCTGTCCGCAAAGTCGGCCTTTGCGCAATGCTTGTTGGAATGCATTTAACTCAACATTCCATGGCCGCGTGCTTCACGCCGCAGAACGCGGAAGTGGTGATTCCCCCAACCGCGTCACGTGTCGTACGCTACGCGGCGCGCGAGGCGACGAATTTCCTGTCGCGCGCGTTCGGCGCGTCCGTCCCGGTCGTCACCAGTCCTACGGTCGGCAAGACGGGCCTCTTCCTCGGCGACAGCGAGTGGAGCCGCGCGGCCGGGATAGACGTGACGTCATTCGCGAGGGACGAGTTCGCCATCCGCGCGGCCGGGGATCGGGTATACGTCGCGGGGCGCGACAGCGCGTCCGCAGACGTAGACCGGATGCTGTCGGCGGGCGGCAAGGGCTCCATGCACTTCGAGCAGGCGACATGCATGGGCGTCTACGAGTTCCTTGAGCGCTTCGCGGGATGCCGCTTCTACTTTCCGGGCGAGCTGGGCGAGATCGTGCCGAGGCGCGACGCGGTGACCGTGCCGGACGGCGATCTGTGCGTCAGGCCAGACTTCACCTCCCGCTACCTTCTGGCCTGGCAGGGCGAATGGTTCGAGCCGAAGGGCAAGAAGGAAGTCCAGAGGCTGTATACGCTCAACTACATGCGCCTTCGCTTCGAGACCGCAAGCGTCCCCTGCTGCCACGGCTCGAACGGGTTCGGGTTCCTGGAGCGGTTCGGCAAGACGCATCCCGAGTATTTCGCCCTGCTTTCCAACGGAGAGCGCTCGACCGATCCTGACGCCGCGCACACGGGGCAGCTCTGCTGGACGAGCGGCGTCGTGGAGGAGATGTACAAGGACGTGCGGAGCTACCTTAAGGGAGAGGGTCCGGAGGTCCGGGGCGTGATAAACCGCGCCGGACGCAACAAGTGGGACAGCAACCTGTCGGGGCGCTATGTGGACATCATGCCGCAGGACGGTTTCCAGCCCTGCAACTGCCCGCGCTGCAGGGTGGCGATCCGTAGAGGTGTCAGGAACGGCGCGACGGAGCTCATATGGGGCGTTGTCTCGAACATCGCTTCACGCCTGACGCGCGAGGGGCTGGACGGCATCGTCTCGATGATGGCGTATCCGCCCTATCGGCGTGTGCCGGACTTCCCGCTGCCGTCGAATGTAGAGGTGATGGTGGCCGAGAGCGGCCCGTGGAGCGTCAACTTCAAGGAGCAGTGGACGAGCGAGATCACGGAGATCCGCACATGGGCGGAGAAGCTGGGGCATCCGGTGTGGATCTGGACGTATCCGCTCAAGTTTGGCGAGACGGCGGAGAAGCTCAAGGGGGTGCCGCAGGTTGCCCCGCGCGCCTACGCCGACTACTTCAAGTCCGTCGCGCCCTGGATTCGCGGCGGGTTCGCCGAGTGCGAGACTGACCGCTGGTTCTTCAACTATCTCAACTACTATGTGTTCTCGAAGGTCTGCTGGAACAACAAGGTCGACGTAGAGGCGCTCCTGAAGGAGCACCACGAGCTCATGTTCGGCAAGGGAGCGGCGGCGATGGCCGAGCTGTACGACGTGCTTGAGAAGAAATGGTTATGCGGGGCGCTTGGTTCCATAAGGGACACGTCGCTCGGTCCGCAGGTCAAGCCGCCGACGGACGCGGAGCTCTGGAACAGTGTCTATCCCGAGACGTTCATCGACTGGATGGACGCGCAGTGCGACAAGGCGCGCGCCGCAGTCGACGAGGGCTCTCTCGAGGCCCGTCGCGTCGAGCTCGTCCGCCGCGAGTTCGTAGGCCACCTGCGCGCGGCGTCCAAGGCGTACCTGAACGTCGTCCGCGAGGTGAGTGCGCTACGCCATTCGCTTTCGGCGGATGCGGACCGCCCGATCGAGCTGATTCCGTATGCGCCGCGCAGCGGATGCAGGAACCTGCGCACTACCGTATGGGCGCGCCGTGCGGGCGACGACCTCGAGGTCGTCTTCGACTGCGAGGAGCCGGACATGTCGCACCGCGCGGCCATCACCCATGAGCCAGACGATCCCGAGCTATGGCAGGACGACGTTGTGGAGGTCACGATCAACCCGTCGGGCGACCTTGAGAACTACTGGCATGTCATCGTGAATTCGGAGGGGTCGTGGGCTGATGCGTTCCACACCGTGCTGCGCCGTTCCGACAGGAACGCGGATGCCTACAAGAGCAACCTCGGGCTTGTCTCCAAGGTCGAGAAGCGGGCGGACGGCTGGAAGGCGACCCTGCGCATCCCATGGAAGGCGCTTGGCGACACGGCGAAGTCATTCCCGATCGAGTTCGCGCGTGAACGCCACGTCAATGCGCCGACCGACTTCAACGGACTCTACCATTGGAGCAAGCATGCCCGCGGCTTCCACAACTTAGACAACTTCGGCCACGTCTCGGAATGAATCCGTGATCGAGGGGAAAGAGGGGGAAACGATGAAAACGGCGAAATGTATCCGGTTATGCGTGACTTGCGTATTGTTGTCGCTGTCGGCGATGGCCAACGCAGGGTCGGCGTTCTATTGGAAGGGTTCGGATTGGGGCTCATTCGCGGATCCGGCGAACTGGACTGTCGGCGCGGCCGACTTCCCCTATGCCGACACGGACGGGAATCCGTCGGTGCGCATACCTGGGGCCAGCGACTGGATCTTCCCGGTGACGGACATCACCTACAACCTCGACCTTGGAGGGGGCGATTACGTCATCGAGGGTATTCACGAGGCGAACCACAGCATCAGCAAATCCTTTCAGAAGTTTCAGTTCTCGAACGGCGTACTGCGCGTGAGGTGCGACGTCGACTTGACCGAGCGTCGGCTCGGCTGGACGGTCTGCAGGGACGCGACATACGAGGTCGCGGCGACGGGCGATGAGGTCTCGTGGGGGTGGGGCGGAGGTGCGCCGACGATTCGCGTAAGCGACGGCGGCCGCTACCTCTTCAGCGCGAACTGGCTGCGCAACCAGTGCTCTACGCTGACCGTCGATCCCGGCGGGTTCGCCCGCATCAGCCTGAAGGACGGCCGGGCGGCGATCCACCGGGGCGTCGACGCGCAGACGTATTCGCTCTGGCAGAACAGCGGCACGATGGAGCTTCCGCAGGGGATTGGCTTCTGGTCGACGCAGTCTGGAACGGAGCGGGAATGGGGCGAGACGAGCTGGCGGATCGTCCAGCGCGAGGGCACGATGCTCATCGGCGGGAACATCACGCGCAACGGCAGGACCACCTACCCCATAAACTTCACGGCGCTTGGCGGCACACTCGTGTTCTCCAACAGCGTCTCGTTCGCCGACAGCGGCCATGCGTGCCTCTCCAACTCAGTCGTCGTCGACTGCGTCCGGGATGCGACGGGTGACCTGTCGGGTTTCGCATTCGGCGACGGCGCGGCGATCGCGAAGAGAGGCCCGGGGCTGCTGAACCTTCGCGAAACGCCGTCGCAGGTGTCGGTTGAGTCGGGGGCGGTGCGGTTGACCGGTGCGTTCGGCGGACGGAAGTTCTCGTTTGCGTCTGGCGTCCGTGTGGTCTTCGCGGCGAAGGTGCCGTCAACGGTCTCGGCGGCGGATTGGACTGGATGGCCTTTGGCCGATTATGAGATCGACGAGTCGGTCTTTGCGGTTGGCGACACGGTTCTCGTCTCGGCTGACGAGGGTCTGCTGGATGCGGTCGCGGCGAAGATAAACGCCCGCCTCTCGGCTTCCTTGCCGTATGCGGCGGCGGCCGTCGATGGCCGGATCCGCCTGAAGGCTCGCTTCGACGCTTGCTTTGACGCTGCGAAGGCCGGCGACCTTTCTGATGCGTTGGGGTGGGGTGGCGGACCGCCGCCGCCCTCGGCCACGGTTGCGCTCTCCGGCGCGGGGACGGTCGCCTACACGGCCAATTCGCCTTCGTTCGCGAAGGTGATTGTCCGGGACGGCGCGACGCTCGAGGTGACGGGCGGCACGGAGGAAAGCCCGGTCGTTCTGCCGCCGATCCTGCTGGAGGACAACGGACGCCTCCGCGTCGCGGAGGATGCGTGGGTGTCGATAGAAAACGACTTCGCGTCTACGGGGCTTCGCGACTCGCTGCCGGTCTTCGAGGTCGCGACGGGGGCAGTGGCGCAGGTCTGCTGGATGGAGGCGTCGGCAAAGCAGCGCGCCGTCGCTCGCTTCAAGAACGTCGCGATCCGCCATTACGGCACGATCCGGATGCCCGTAATGAGCGCCAAATACGGGCAGGTTACGATTGGCTACGCGGAGCCTGGCGAGATCGCGCTCATCGCCTACCGCTGCGAGGGCGGCCGATTCCACCGTGCGCGAGATTCGTGGGACATGGCGGACTGGGGCGGCGTGGCGGGACGCGTGAACTTCCTGTGCCCTGCCGTCGGCGGCCGTGTGCAGGCCGTGGGCGAGATCGTCCTGCACGACTACCTGGGCGAGCCGCGAATAAACATCTGCAACTACGGCTACGACATCGGCGTGAACAATCCGCCGGACGAGCCGTTCACGCTCGTGTGCTCGGGCGCGACGCTCATAGAGCCGAACGGCCCGACTGTCTTCGGCGGCGCGGCGAATCTCGTGTTCCGCGACGAAAGCGCCCTGACGCGCCCGTGGAGAATGCATCACCCAAATTGCCCAACCCACGTGCGGTTCACCGATCTCGCGACGGCGACGTTCGGGCCGGGGACGAAGTACCATCTCTTCTATTCGCATTACAGCGATTGGCTGCCGGAGGAGCAGGTCGGCACGAAGCTTCTCTCCGCGACCGGCGGACACGTCGCCTTGACGTTCCAGAACGCCGTGGCGTCGATGGTTCGCTGCGGCGGCGTTTCGAATGCCGTCGTGCGGATGATCGACTCGTCCTTCGAGGTCGGCTACCGGCATCCGATCGGCAACGGATCGACGCCGCCGCCGAACACGGTCGATATCTCGATGTTCGAGGGCGCGAAGGCCATCGACGTGCCGGAAGGCTCCCTGCTTACGGTATGCGCGACCAACGAAGAATCATATTCGAGCTTCCTGACGAAAGACTACCAGTGGAACCGGCGGGTGTACCTCGATTGTCCACTGACGGGCGGCGGCGACGTCTCCGTCTCCAACCGCCTGCCCGCGATCGACGGTATGCTGGCCGATTGGGACATGTGCCTTGCGATCCGCTGCGGGGCGAACACGCTCACGGGCGAGATCAGGGCGCAGGAGAACGTTCCGGCGCACGTCGTGTTCCAGGACGGCGCGAACTGGGCGGGGACCGTAGTCGCGAACGGGCGCGTGTCATTGAGCAGGGACGCCACCGTCACGAACGAGGCGGAGATTGCGGCGTTCGGCCCGGCATCCGTCGCGTTCGGGTCGATCCGCTTCGAGAACCGCACCTTCCCCATCCGCGTCTGGAGCGTCGACGGCGTCAAGTCGAGCGACGCGGTCGATTTCGCGTCGCCCGTCTCCGGCAGGGGCGCCCTGGAGATAGCGCCCCAGCTGGGGTACGAGCCGGAGGAGGGCGACATGTTCCTCATCGGAACGTATCCGGCGAGAGCCACCCTTCCCCGGATAGTCCCGAACGGGTGGCAGCTTGAGCCGTTGCCGGTCGCGGGCGACTCCGCCCGCGTTCGGCTGGGGCTTGTCCGCCGCCACAAGGGCTTTTGCGTGACTGTGAGGTAGCGGCCATGATCGCATTTGCATTGCTGGCGGTGACGTTGGCCGCAGGATCGACCGACGTAGTGATCGAGAAGGGTGCGCCCGCGACCGTGCGGTTCGCGGCGGCGGAGATGACGAATCTCCTGTCGAAGGTCTTTGGCGCGGCGGTTCCAATCGTCCACGACTTCGTGCCCGGCCGCGCGGCCATCGTGCTTGGCTCGAACGGCTGGAGCCGCGCCGCCGGGCTGAGGCCAGAGACGCTTCCCCGCGACGGGTTCCAGGTAAAGGCCGAGGGCGGCCGCGTCTACATCGCGGGCGCGGACGACCCGAAGTCCCATCCCGACTGGCTGGTGAACACGGGCGGATATCCGCGCACGGAGATGTCCACGCTATTCGGCGTCTACGAGTTCCTCGAGCGATACGCGGGCTGCCGCTTCTACTTTCCCGGCGAGATCGGCACGATAACGCCGCGCTCCGCGTCGCTCGCCGTGCCGGACGGGCAGTTCTCGAAGTCGCCGGACTTCACGGTGCGCTACGTCTACCTGTCGGGGGATGGGGACGGCTACGGCCCGCGGAACGCGAAGGGCGGGTATCCCGAGAAGTCCCTCAACTGGATGCGCCTCAGGATGGAGACGGAGCGCACGCCGTGCTGCCACGGGATCAACAGCTTCAGCTACCCCGAGCGCTTCGGGGCGACGCACCCGGAGTATTTCCAGCTCAGGGCCGACGGCACGCGCTGCACGAACCTGACGTACAATGGATCGAGGTACGACTACCGCATCCGCCACCTCTGCTATTCCTCGGCGATCACCAACGTCATCTACGAGGACGTGAGGGAGCGGCTTCTGAAGGGAGAGCGCTACGTCGACGTGATGCCGCAGGACGGGTCGGCCCAATGCCTGTGCGACCTGTGCCGACCGCGCTACCGCACGGACACGAAGGACTCGCCGGCCACCGAGCACATCTGGGGCTGGTGCGCCGCGCTCGGGCGGCGGCTCATCGACAACGGCGTCCCGGGCGAGATCACGATGATGGCATATTCACCGTACCGCCGCGTGCCGGACTTCCCCCTGCCTACGAACATCCTCGTGATGGTGGCCGAGCAGGGGCCGTGGCAGAAGGTGGACCCTGCGGGCTTTGCTCGCGCCAACGGCGAGGTGAAGGCGTGGGCGGAGAAGATCGGCCGCAAGGTGTGGGTGTGGACGTATCCGCAAAAGTACCAGCAGTCGGCGCTGCCGGGCGTTCCGCAGATGACGCCGCGCGCATGGGGCGAATACTACCAGGGGCTTGCGCCGTGGATATTCGGCTCGTTCGCCGAGACGGAGTCCGACCGGTGGATCTACAACTACCTGAACTACTACGTGTTCTCCCGCGTCGCCTGGGACAGCAAGGTGGACCTCGACGCTGTGCTGGACGAGCACTACCGGCTGATGTTCGCCGCCGCCGCCGCCGACATGAAGGCCTTCTACGAGCTGCTGGAGAGGACGTGGCTCGAGGGCGTGATGAACCACGTGGACGACACGCCGCTCGGCCCGGTGGCGCGCGTTCCGCCGCCGCTCGCCGTCTGGCGCGAGGTCTACTCGCCCGCGATGCTGGACAGGTGCGAGGCGCTCTTCCGCTCGGCCTTCGCGAAGGCCGGGCCGGAGTCGATGGAGTTCCGCCGGCTAAAGTTCATCAGGGAGCAGCTCTACGACCCACTGCGGGCGGAGTCGAGCAGATACCTGAACGGCATCTCGGTCGCGCGCGAGCAGGCCGACCGTGCGGCGCGGCGCCCCGTAAACCTGGTCGACCGCTTCCCGGACGCATGGTACAACCCTGGCCGCAGTACGCCCCCGGAGCGGGACCGCGCCACGTGCGTGACGACAAACGGCTCGTTCCGCCTTCAGCGCGACTACGCCAACGTCAAGTGGTTCCTGGATCTCAAGCCGGAGACGACATACCGCGTGTCGTACTACGTCAAGCTGGACGCGGTTGTCCGCCGTCCCGACTGGAAGGGCACGAGCGGCGGCTTCCTTGTAGAGTTCTGCGACGGGAACGATGAGACGCGGCATCCGTACCCAATCTACGAGGACGGCACGTTCGACTGGATACACCGCTCGTTCCCCGTGAAGACGCCGCCCAAGGACGCGATGAAGAAGCGCCCGTACGTGATGCCGTGGATGCTCCACGGGCAGGGGACGGCCTGGGTCGACGGCGTTCTTGTCGAAGAGATGCCCAAATGAAGGAAGGGCCGTCGTGCGCAGATGGATTTTGCGCCCGCGAAAATCCGAGCGTGCGCCATTGCCGCGAACATGGGGCGCCGGCTTGCCGCTAAATCTTCAGCAGGTGCTTGCGAAACGCGATTGCGACGGCTTCGGTTCTGTTTGCCGCCCCAATCTTGGAAAAGACGAGGTTCAGGTGTTCCTTTACCATGGGTACGCTGATGCCCAGCCGGGTGGCGATTTCCTCGTTTGAGAACCCTTGCGTGACGGATTCGAGGATTTCGCTCTGTCTGGATGAGAGCGTTGGGATCGGCTGGTCGCTCTTCAAGATCTGACGGATCTCCGGCGATATGGCTTTTTCGCCAGCGGCGACGGCGCGAATTGCGGCAAGGAGTTCCGGCAGCTCGGTCGTCTTTATGATGGCGCCGGAGGCTCCGGCGGCGAGCGCATGCGCGATGCCGTCGGCAGTGCCGAAACTCGTCAGTATCAGTACCTTTGCGCCAGGGGACTGCCTGACCAGACGTCGGGTGAACTCCACGCCATCCATTTCCGGCATCATCAGGTCTACTATCGCGACATCGGGCTTGAGCCTGACGGCCATTTGGAGACCAGTCTGCCCATCGCCAGTGTCGCCGACGACGGTGATCCCATGCTGCGTGCCGAGAAGGGCGGCGAGCCCCATGCGCATGACGGCGTGATCGTCAATCAAAAGTACGGAGATTTTCTTCATGAGCGTGCGTGTGTTCGTGGTCGTCGTGCGGCAACCGTATCGTTACGGAGACCCGAGTGTGGCGGCCTGGGGCGCTGTTGATCGCCATGTCGCCGTGCAGACGGTGAATACGTTCCTGTATGCCCTGGAGACCGAAGTGCCCTTGTGCTATGCCGGGAGCCGCACTCGGGTCGAATCCGCAGCCGTTGTCCCGCACGGAGAACGAGAGGTGGTCTCCCTCTATTAGACCGGCGACCTTGATCTCGGTGGCTTTCCCGTGGCGGATGGCGTTGACGGTCAATTCGCGGATGATGCATAGGATTGCGTAGGCCGTATTGTCCGTGAAGCGGTTGCGAGGCACGGCAAAGCGGACGATGAGCCGTACGGAAGCAAGATGCGGCAAGAGGCATCTGCGGATGGCCGTATCCATGTTAGCTTCCTCAAGCGCGTGGTTGCGGAGGTCCCACAGGCAGTTGCGCAGTTCGGAACGGCAGGCGCGAAGCGTCCGCCAAGCGATGCCGAGGTGACGGAGGAGTTCGCTGTGCGCCCGTTCCTTGAACTGAAGCGCCGCCTCTATCTCCATGGCAATGCCCGTGAGCGACTGCGAGATGGAGTCGTGCAATTCGACGGCGAGGCGCGTCCTCTCGATCGCCTTGAGGTCGGACTCTATGCGGGCGACCGATTCGCGGGCGAGTTCTCTTCCACGGCGTTCCGAACGCCGCCGGAGCTGAAGGTTCCAGAAAGCGATCCATAATAGGATGACTGTGAACGCGCCGAGCGCGGCAAATGTGCGTGGTGGCGTCCACCATGACGGCGTGTCAAGAACCGTGATGTCGTGTGGTGTGCGCACGACAAGCAGGACGTCCTCGATTCGCGGCACGATGCGGTCGGGCTGCCAGTTCGGCACGTCTATGACGCATATGCCCGCTACCCTTATCCTGCTTCCCACAGAGATGCCACCAATAGATTGGGGGCATGCGCCTACATCTATCGGCATGATGTAACTATCGTTCTCAAGGTAGAGGCGACTGTTCGAAAGGCCTTCTGCGGGCAGGCTTCTGACAATGCCGACGAGTGCGATCGGCTGGCCGTGGTACGTGGTGCGGATACATGGGTCGCCCTGTTCGTCTGCGAAAATATCCCGTAGGGAGATGGTCGATGTGGCTGCTTCGTTGTGGTTCGTGACGGCTGCTGGCCTCCAAAGCGCACGGGATAGGTTTACGTGGTAGAGATCGGTCTCCGCTGCTCCTACGACGTCCACGCCGTCGCCGCATGCCGGCGCGGGGGGCTGGAGAAGGTCTACTCGACGGATTTCGCCGGTGGAGCTGCGAATGAGAAAGTGAGTCTGCCCCCATACGGCTATGACTTCACCGCAATCCCGCACCCGGCCAATTGTCCTGAAGTCGTCCGGGCGAAGTCCTGTTGTCGGTGGGATGGCGGGAACCGCAAACGGATCAGGAAGGGGATCCTGCAGAGGAACGAGCGAGTCGATGCCGTGCGCGGTAAGGATCGATCCCAGGTGTGTTCTGTCGTTGTGGAATGGTTCCAGCAAGATGCCAGTAAGGATGACACGCACGCCTATGAGGTTTTCAAGAATTGGAGCAGGTCCTCCAACGATCAGCGCGGCAGTGACGTGGTTTGAGCCATCTGCGAGATCCAGGTATATCCAGCGCGGCGTGATCTCGTCGAAGAAGATATCGCTTACCGTTGCCGTGACCCGAACGCGCTTGTGTAGATATTGCCCGTCCAGCAGTTCGGACGGCGTGACGTCTACAGGTTGCGGCAAGTCGTGCATTCCGAAGCGGTCGATGCGGTCGCAAACGGCATAGGCAAGCCCGCGCTCGTCGCTTTCCGTAGTCCCCGTGACGCGCACGTCCATGCCGAGCGCAAGCGTCTCGCTCGGGAATCCGGGGCGAAGGGATAGGTAGGCAATCCCAGTGCCGTCCTGCACGGCGAAATGCCGCGTACCGGGCGTGCCGCGCAGGACAACGGTTGCCTTGATATCGAAAGGGACATCGCTGCGGTTGTGCAATTGGGCGTCGGTAAGCGAATGTGCGGTTGTCACCAACGCAAAGAAAGTCGAAACAATTAACATTGCCGCAATTCTACCAAAAACGCACTTGCGTCACTACCCCCTACGGTAGGAGGGGTTGTACGGCACGGGCGGATTTTGTATTATGCGAGAAGTAGTTAACGGTGTATCAAGTCGGGAACAAAGGAAAGGACTGAACGTGATGAAGAGTGCTTCGGCAATGTATGTGTGCGGCATGGCCATGCTGGCCACAGGTGCAATGGCGCATTCGATGGACATGCGGAAAGTCGGTTTCCGCGAGACTGGAGGCGCACATGTCGAGAATGGAACGGAAACGCCGGAAGGGCAGTTCGTCATTGACTCTGCGGCGAAGTTCTACAAGACAGGCGACGGCACCCTGAAAATGCCCCTTTCGCGGATCGATGCGCAGGTGGACTATTCGATGGCCGCGCTTGGTGGAACGCTCGAACTGGCGGCGGATGCGGATGGGCCCGAAGAGGAGACCGCTGCGCCCGATGTGTGCCGTGACGCCGCATTCTGGGTGACGCCAGACTCGACGGTCGTAACGGGCGGCGCTTTTGTCGCAAGGTGGTGCGACGTGCGCGAACCGGAGGCGACGCGCGCTCTTGGCGCGACGCCTGCCTATGTCTTTGCCGAACCGAGGTGGTACCATCCTACGGAGGGCAACGATGGCGTGCCGCCGGAGAAGGTGACGAAGCATGGCCGCGAGGCCGTATATTTCGGAGGCCACCTCGCAGGCCGATACCTCCAGTGGAGCAAGGTGGTCGACAAGATACAGGCTATCTTCCTCGTGCATGGCGTCTACGACACGTTTGGGGCCGCCATAGGGTATTCCCGGCGGATCCGTTCGGGTGGCTTTGTCCCGGACGCAAAGGCGGCGAGTACGCGACCGTATGCCGACATCACGAAGTATTTCGAAACTCGCGGGGACCTTGCCGCCGACCTTTTCTCCGCGACGGCGTTTCTCGACGGGCAGGCTCTGGACGTGATGAACACGAAGCCGATCCGTGGCTTCCAGCTGCTCGAATGCCATTTCGCGCCGATCGTGACGAAGGCGGACACCTTCTTTCACACACGTTCCGAAACCATGTACAGCGACACGAACATGGATAGCCATCAGGGCGGAGACTACATTTCCGAAGCGCTCGTCTTTACGAATGCGCTTACAGAGGCGCAACGTCTGGACGTGCAGCGCTACCTCATGAGGAAGTGGAGCCTTCCCCGCAACCGCTTTACGGACGTGGACGAGAATCCTTTGGAGCTGCAGATTCCCAAGCCGGTCGGCACGGTCGGCGTGGCGGCTTCGGCGACGGTCGCCGTCGATGTTGCCGCAGACGCCGAAACGCCGCCGCTCGCCTTCAATGGCGAGGGAACGGCAACCAAGCGCGGAGCAGGTACGCTTGTAGTGGGCGCGGATTCTTCCGGCAAGCCTGATTCGTCGAGTATGACGATTGAGGCAGGCGCAATCATTTCGCGCCAAGGCGGACGGCTTCCCGCGCTTGCGCTCGCCGGAGGCAGCAGATACACTGCCGAGGCGTGGAATCCCGAGGCGACCATTGCCGAGTCGTCGGCGAAGGGAGGCCTTCGACTGACTCGGACGGCGGTAGGCGATGCGACGCTTGTCGTCAAGGACGGCGATGGCTGGGCGAGGGCAAACGCGGTTGACGGCGGCGTGAGGCTTGTGGACGTTCGGTCTGGCGTACTGCAGCTTGAGGCGAAATGCGTTGAGCCGGCCTATGTGGGCGGCGGCGTCGTCACGGGCATCATAGAAAACGCGGACTTTGAGATGCCGTTCGACGAGCAGGAAGGCAAGGGATGGAGCCAGAGCCTGCACTATTCGACCATCAATGGCTGGGCCGGGCGCGGGGCCGGATGGTACATGACGAGAGGCGGATGGGCGTGGAATGCCTATGGAGTAAACGCGGACAATTACGGTCCTGCGGACGGCAATGCCGTTCTCCATGTCGCATCCGTCCAGAAGCTTGCCACGGCAATCACGTTGCCTGCCGACGGCATCTACGAGCTAAGTTTCATGGCGCGGAACAGGTGCGGCATTGTCCGGAACTCAAGCCCCGACATCGTGCAGCGCTTTGAGATTTGCCTTGGGACAGGCATTACGGACGAGAATATGCAACGCTTCGCCTCTTTCGCCGTCAATGACGGCCCGATGCAGCGCGTGCGTGTCCGACTTCCGTTCCTGCAAGCAGGAACGCGCACGCTGATCTTCCGCGCCCAGGACGATGCGAAGGATCCCTCTGGCCTTACGTTGGACGATATGCGTTTGTCACTGGTCGGCGAGCGTGAGAGGGAGGCGTCGTTTGCGATTCCGAACGGGTCGTTCGAATATCAGCCGACGCTGGAGACGGATACGCCGCCATACCACTACACCTATTACCGGGCGGAGACGCCGGTGGAGGGGTGGGCATTCACGGATGGCGTAGGCAATCCCTTAAGCGGAGAGCATCCGCTTTCTGGTGCGGCAGGCCTTTCGACGTTCATGAACAATGGCTCGTCTTGGCGTCCCACGCCTCTCTTCAACTACTGGGATCGTCCGCTGGGTGCGGGTGCATTGGCCTTTTCGGGGAATGGTGGTCGCGCTTCGACGACATTCCAGGCGCCAGCCGGCAACTATCGCCTGAGGGCGGGGCTTTCGCGTTGCGCCCACTGGGCAAACGGCACCTCCCTTGGCGAAGCGGGGCTGATATCGGCCAAGATCGTGTTCTCGGATGGCAATGAGATCGATCTTGGATCCGTCACGGCAACGTCGCATCTGATGGCGAATGCGATTTGGCCAACGCCGTTCTCGATCCAGTTGGATCAGCCCGTGACGCTTGTCCTGCGGCAGACCACATCGGCGCTTACGCTTGTTGACGACCTTGCGTTCGTGGCAGATGACGCCGACACGTACGGCGAGCTTGTGTCAGACGGCGGATTTGACGATACATCGTATGACTGGTGGAAACGCCCAACGACTGACATATCCAAGGTCGCCTATGCGACAGAACCGCTGAATGCCTATGGCTGGACGGCCATGAGCGGAACGCATGCCGCGCGGCTGTCCGGTCCAAAGGCGCATTACTACCAGACGGTCACGGTTCCGTGCGCCGGCCTTTACCGTCTGAGGGTTGCCGCACGCTCGCGCATAGATGGTGGTGAGTGGAGCCAGAATCCAATCCGGTTCACACTCGCCAAGAGCGGCGGCATTGTCACGAACGAAATCGGCCGCATAGACCCCATGCCGCTTTATCGACAGTTCCAGGGGTTCGAGTATCTCTTTCGAGTAGATGAGCCGGGCGACTACATTTTCTCCGTCAGGGCGGTGGATCATTCCACAGACGACCCGTTGGCGAAGAATAGGCAGAGCTTTGTCGATGACGTCTCGATCGCGCGCATACGCGAGACACCGGCGACGTTCACGCTGCCGGAAGATACATATGTGCGCGTGGCAGCCGGTGCGCAAGTGCGCCTCGACTTTACGAACAGCGTCAACGTCGCGAGGCTGCGTTTGGGCAACCGCAACATATATGGCGTCGCGGACGCCTCGACGCATCCCCGGTACATTTCAGGGTTGGGGTCCTTTACGGTGACTAAGCCCCAGCCGGGTTTTGTGATGCAGATCCGCTGAACATGTTTTTGAAAATGATCGGAGAAATACGATGAAACGGCAAATCCTTATCATTGCGGTATTGTGCGCGACAGGCATCCATGCCGTCACGCTCGAGAATGATGCGATGAAAATCGTGTTTGGCGAATCGAATGAGGCGTTTGCCATCCGTGAAATCATAAACAGGAAAGCTGGTGGAGTCTCGTTCATCCATCCAACGAAAAGCTTTCCGTCGTTCTGGGGATTGCGATTCGTTCGCAAGGATGCGGGAACCAATATGTTTCTCCATGTGACGGAACGTCGTACGGCCCAGATGCGCGAGATGGAGAAGTCTGACGGAGAGGTGGCGTTCTCATGGAAGGGCGTCGGGCTTCCAGGTGACGATGCGACGTTCGATGTGGAGGCCCGCGTGGCGTTGCCGTCCGGAGACGCAATGAGCGAGTGGTCGATACAGGTGCGCAACCGCAGCGGGGTCTGGACGCTCCATTCAATCCAATATCCGTTCCTGAATCGAGTCGTCTCGGCGGATGACCCAGCGGCGACGGTGCTTACGCCATCCAAGGCGAATGTTGGAGGAAGGCTCCTTAAGATGTCCGAGTACGGAACGAACACCAGGCTGTTCAGCTTCTCGTATCCAAGCGATCGCCTTCAGATGTGTGCGCTGATGACTGGCGAGGCCGGCATGTACATTGCCGCGCAGGATGGCGAATGCCGCGAAAAGACGATGACTGTGGCGCCTGACGGGACGGTCTGGTTCGAGACGCTCGTCGAGAACGCAGGCGTCCCCGGCAGGGCTTCCGGCAACACCGGCTACACCGTCACGGCCGGCGCGTTCATGGGCGACTGGTGGACGGCGGCGCACCTCTATCGCGACTGGGCGCTCCGCCAGCGATGGGCGTCCAAAGGGAAGATCGCGTTTCGTTCCGATTTCCCGAAAAAGGCGATCGACACGCACATATGGGTCATCGGCGGCGGACGCACGAACTTTGCCGCGAAGACGTTCGCGGCGATGGACAAGGTATGGCCGAATGTCGGCAAGAACATGACGTGGAGCGAGTGGACGGTCTGCGGAGGCGGCCGGGCCACGAACCGCAACAACCCCGAGTTCTTCCCGGCATTCGAGGGCATAGGGGAGCTTTCGGCCCGCAAGTCGAAAGCCGGCTACCTGACTTCACTCTACGTCAACGGACGGCTCTGGGACAAGGCGACGTGCGGCTTCGCGTATGCGCAGATGGACGCGACGAAAAAGGAAGATGGGTCACTACACAACGAAGACTATGCGAGTTGGGGAACAAACTACCATTTTGCCGTGATGTGTCCGTATTGCCCGAAATGGCAGCAGGTCATGAAAGGCCTCGCTGTGCGCTGTCTCGATGACTTGTGCATGGACGGCGTCTACTTCGATCAGGTCGCGTGTGCCGCAATGAAACCATGCTACGACTCGTCCCACGGGCATCCGCTCGGCGGCGGCCGCTGGTGGGAGCAGGGGTATCGGCAGATGTTCACGGAGATCCGCCGGGCATTCGCGGAACGCGGAGCGACCATAGTCAGCGAGCAGATGGGCGAGATGTGGCTCGACCTGATCGACGTATACCTGAATGCGACATCATACACGCCGCACGACGTGCCTCTCTTTCCGGCCGTCTACTCGGGGTACATGCTCCATTATGGCCGTCCTGTGCCGCTCGACTGCGATGCGGCGACGGCGTTCCGCGAGTACGCGCGCACGCTCGTGTGGGGGGAGGCATTCGGGTGGATCGTCCCGTTCGTGCCGATGCAAGAGCGGTATCGAGACCGTGCCGCGCTCATCTACCGGATGGCCTGCCTCCGTCGGGACTGGAGGGAATTCCTCGTGCTGGGCACGCTGGAGGACGAGGTGCGCTTCGCGCAGCCGGATCCGGACGTGTTCGGCACAGTGTACAAGGACGCAGCGGGCACGCGCGAGGCGGCCTTTGTGGTCAATGCCGGATTGACGGAGAAGACGGTGCGCTTCCGCTTCGCCGGCGCGGTCGGGGAGATGGCGGTCACGATGGGTGCGCAGTCCGTGAAGCGCGTCGTGCGATAGGTCAAGGATGGAAGGGATGATGAAGAAACGCATGTGGTGGACTGTCGGCCTCTGTCTGATGTGGCTGGCGGGATTTGGCTCTGTTCGGCCGGTGGACCCCTTGCCGACGGGGCCGGAGACGTGGCTGGAGCTGATGGGCGGGAACGTTCGCCTGGACGGCCTGACGAAAGACCTGGAGGCGATAAAGGCGGCGGGGATATCCGGTGTGCATCTCTTCCACATATTTCGTCCAAACGGCAGGATGCATCCCGGTAGCGGCGAGCCGATGCCGTGCACAGGTCCGAAATGGGAAGAGATGGTGCGGCACGTCAGTGACGAATGCCAGCGGCTTGGGCTTAAGCTTGTTTTGCAAAACTGCCCCGGATGGTCGCAGTCCGGCGGGCCGTGGATCCCTCCTGAACGCGCGATGCGTGATCTGGTCTTCGTGCGTCGTGACATGAATGGGGGAGAAAAACTGACGGCACTGCCGCCCGTGCCGGAAAAGCATGCCGACAGGGACTCCGACTGGCGCGATATCTGCGTGCTGGCGTTCCCTACGCCGCAGGGCGACGAGACTGGGGATCTGAAGCCAGTCTCGAAAAAGGGGGCTGGAGACGAGATCGTCTACAGGTTCGCGCAGCCGGTCACGATCCGGACGATGTCCCTGCCGCGTCTCCACCAGTGGAATTCGGCCTATGGATACCACACGCCATGGCGGCGCGTAAGCCTTGAGGCGAAAACGCCTGACGGATGGAAGACCGTACTGTCGTCGCCGATACCGACAACGAACTGGCGCGACTATGTGCAAGACATCTCGTTTGCCTGTGACGAGGCGACGAGCGACACGTGGCGGTATCGCATCGAGCACGAATTCCCGTTTAAAAGGTCGTTTGAGCCAACCTTCAGCGCGGCGGCGCGGCTGACCGACTGGCAGGCCAAGGCTGGGCGCACGCTCCGCTCGCTCATGTTCGAGGAGCCGGCGAAGCAGCCTCGCTCTGCCTGGATCGATCCGGCACGGATCGTCGACATCACGGACAAGGCGGAGTGGACTGCACCTGCGGGACGGTGGATGGTTCTGCGTTTCGGCCATGTGAACGCGAAGTACGTGAACGCCCCCGCGCCGAAGGAGGCGACTGGCTGGGAATGCGACAAGCTCGACCCCGCCGGCATCGAGGCGCACTTCGCCGGATATGTCGGCAAGCTGGCGGACGGGGCGCTCGCGGGCCGCCTGCACGGCATGATGGTCGACAGCTGGGAATGCTGGTGCCAGACGTGGACGGCGAAGATGGAGGACTACTATCGCGCGGCCAACGGCGAGACGCTCCGGCCGAACCTGCCCGCGCTCTTCGGCTGGATCGTCGGCTCTCCGGCGGAGACGGAGGCGTTCCTGACGCGCTGGCGGCGGACGGTCGGCGATCTCGTGACGAAGAACTACTACGGGCGCATGGCGGAACTTGCGCACGGAAAGGGCCTGGCGTGCTACTACGAGACGGCGTTCGGAGACATAATCTACGGCGACCTCCTTGAGTATTGGAAATATTCTGACGCACCGATGTGCGAGTTCTGGTATCCTCATGCGTCGATCGACGAAGGCGGTTGCGGCTCATACGACTACAAGCCGATTCGTCCGTGTGCTTCGTCCGCGCACATTTACGGCAAGCGGCGTGTGTCGGCAGAGGCATTCACGGGCAATGGCATCCGATGGGACGAAGATTTCGCCAAGTTGCAGGATGTCGCAAATCGCCATTTCGCACGTGGCGTGACGCATCTTGTCTTCCACTGCTACACGCATCAGCCGTCGCCGGATGCGATGCCGCCTGGAAACTGCATGGAGGGGTACAACGGCACCCCATTCAGCCGTCTGCAGACGTGGTGGAAGGACATGCCGGAGTTTACCGGCTTTCTCACGCGTTGCGAAAGGCTTCTCGAGGAGGGCCTGCCGTCGCAGGACGTCCTATGGTATCTCGGCGATGCCGTTGACCACAAGCCTCCGGAAATGTACCCGTTCCCGGAGGGCTTCCGTGCGGACTATCTGAACCACGATGTGCTCACGAACCGTCTGTCGGTTAAGGACGGTGTGTTCACTATTCCGGAAGGGGCAACATGGAAAGTCCTATGGGTGCCGGAGACAAGGTTTATGCTTCCGGCGACAAGGCGGACCCTGAATCTTTTGGCGGCAGCCGGCGGTCGTGTCGTGTATGGCGGCAAGGAGAAGCTTGTTGCGGCCTTGTCGGGGATAGAGAAGGATGTGGCGACAGATCCGGCCCTCGGCGACGAGCCCAGCGAGGACTTCATGTGGATCCACCGCAAGGCGGGCGGCATCGACCGCTATTTCGTCGCCTCCGGCACGAACGGCTATCGCGGCAAGGTGACGTTCCGGGCGAAGGGCGCTGCCGTCGTGTACGATCCCGTCGCCTGCACGCGGCGCGTCTGGACGAACGGGGGCGTGCTGGAGCTGCCGCCGTCGCGGTCGGCATTTGTCGAGTTCGGCGGCAACTCCATGCCGACGACATCCGTGCCGAATGCGGTCGCCGCGACGGAGAGGCGCCGCGAGCTGAAGAACTTCACGCTCCGCTTCGCGCCAGGATGGGGCGCACCCGACGAGGTGAAGCTGGAGACGCCCGTCTCCTGGACGGAGATGCCAGGGCTGACGCGCGAGGCGAAGGCATATCCCGGGACGGTCACGTACGAAACGACGTTTGACGTCGCGGAAGCGCCCGATGGACGCCTGCCGGTGACGAGGCTCGACCTCGGGCGCGTGGCCTCGCAGGCGAAGGTGTTCGTGAACGGACACCTTGTGGGGTTGCTATGGTGTGCGCCATATGCATGCGACATGACGCCATTCGTGACCCGGGGCACGAACCATTTGCGGATAGAGGTGACGAACACGTGGCGCAACCGCGTCATCTACGACCTCGGGCAACCCGAGGCGGCGCGCAAGACCTGGATCGTCAACCAGCCGGGTTTCAATCCGACGGCGGACGATCCTCTCGTGCCGGCGGGCCTGCTCGGCCCCGTCACGCTGACAAGCGCGCAAGCGGCGCCGGAGCCGGAAGGCTGGGAGAACGTAAACCCCGACCGGCGGGAGTTCCCTCCGGCGAAAGTCATCTGGGCGGCGCCTGCGGGCGGCTTCAAGGTAGAGCGGGAGGACGGGGCAGAAGGGGATGTGACGGTCTCGAACGGCGTCGTCACGATCCGCAAGACGAACGACAGCGGACGGATCGTCGTCTCGGCTCCGCCGTTCACGGCTGAAAAGGGACGCCTCATCCGGCTCTTCGCCGATGTTGAGGCCTACACGGAACGTCCGCATGCAGCCGAAGGCTATGTGTGCGCCTGGTCGGACGTGCGGAAGATATCTCCGGCGGATGCACTCAGCCCTTGGGGTGGGTTCGAGAGTGGTGGAGAGACGATGCGCATGCTCGTCAATTCCGCACCGCGTACGCCATACAGGAAGTACAAGCATTACCGCCCCGAGTCCGATACGGTGACGGTGGCGATCGTCGTGGCGGGCGCGAAGTCTACATCTGTATGGAAGAACCTTGCGGCAGATGATCATGAGGCTGCGCAGATCAAATGGGCCGAGCATTTCAAGCGTCTGCATGCGCCAGACCGGAGTGGAGACCTGCAGGATGAGGCGGCGTTTGACAAGGGCATCGAGAAGGATGTCGATCATACGGCACAGATTGAAGTGAGGGACGGCTTCTCTCGCTTTGTCGTAGATGGCAAGGTACGCGCTCCCATCGTCTACAAGTCCTGCGAGTGGAACTTCGATGGACGCGTGACGTATGCCGGCAAGCCCCTGCAGGAGGCTGGGGTGCGCATTGGCGTAGTGAACCTGCGGCTCGGCGACCTGAATCTGCCGTCCTTTTCCGGGCCGTGGACAAAGGATGGCTTTGACGCCAAGGCGGCGGTGCGGACGATAAAGGACGAGATGCGCGTAGCGGACAAGTCGCTCTTCATTCTGGCCATAGGCACGAGCGCCTATCCTGAATTTACGGAAAATGAGCATCCTGACGAGGTCTGGATAAAGGAAGACGGAACGGTGGCCTACGGCAATTCGGGCAGCGTCATTCCAGACAGATACAATGATGGCGGGAAGCCGGATCCGGGAGACCGTCGTTGGCCATGGGTCTCTCCGGCCTCGCCCGCGTGGCGCTCGGCGATCAAGCGCGTGACCGCCGAACTCTTTGCCGAACTGAAGCGCACTGGCCTCATGAAGCGGATCGTGGGAGTGCATTACTTCGGCTACCATGACGGACAGTTCGCAATGCCGATCCTCGACCATTCGCCGTGCGCGAAGGCGGAATACGCCCGCTACCTGAAGGAGCGAGGCATCACGGAGCGCGACCCCGCCGGCTCGTTCGCCTACTTCTCGAAGCAGCTCGGCTTCCGTGCGCTTGAGGATTTCTCTCGTGAGGCCAAGCGCCTCGCCGGCAAGCCGATTGTCGCCTGCAAGTGGGAGATGAGCCCGTTCAACATCTCATTTGACGTCACGAGCTTCGTTCACTCGGATGCCGTAGACATCATAGTGCCTCAGGCCAACTACCACAAGCGCTTCCCGGCGTTGGCGCAGGGCCTCAATGCGCCAGCGGCATCCTTCCACCGTCACGGCAAGATGCTGTGGCTCGAATTCGACTTCCGCACGTGGGCGGCGCTGGACCAGTGGGAGGACAGCGTTGTCTTCACGAAGGGCCTGAATGCCGCCGAGGACATCGAGATGTGGCGTACGATGATTCGCAAGAACGCCGGGATGATAAATGCCTGCCGCATGGGCTGGTGGCTCTACGACATGGCCGGGGGATGGTACTGTCCGCCGGAGATTGTCGAGGACTTCAAGGGCGTATGGAGTGTCCGGCAGGGCCTTGACGAGTTGACGCCGGATCCGTGGCGTCCGGACGTCGCCTTTGTCGTTGACGAGCTTGCGATGGCCAACTACAACACGCCGCAGGGGCCGAAGGTGAAAGACCCCGTGACGCTGGCGACGCTGCAGTGGCCGCGGAACGCGCTGGCGGCCGTGCCGTACGAGACGTGGCTGGCGGACG
>SAMEA104315424__coassemble_579_pt1 | contig 26177 bp, 14 predicted proteins | sample SAMEA104315424__metabat2_low_PE_034 | metagenome-assembled genome bin SAMEA104315424 (sample SAMEA104315424) | gut metagenome | biome: Monkey gut; feature: monkey-associated habitat; material: faeces | place: China | collected 2013 | reverse complement strand
GCCTGCGCGCGCTCCTCATGACGGCCCTCACGACGCTCCTCGGCACGCTGCCGATGATGATCGCGACGGGCGCGGGCGCGGCGAGCCGCAACCACCTGGGCTCGACGGAGTTCTTCGGCATGCTCTTCTCGGTGGCGTTCGGCATCCTGCTCGTGCCGGGGCTCTACGCGCTCTTCCAGACGTGGCGCGAGCGCATCAAGCGCGTGTTCGCCTACATGTCCGCCCGCGCCGCGCGCCGCCGCGAACTGAAGAGTCGAGAGAATGTCTAACCGATAACATGAAGAGGGAAATGGATATGCACAAGAGCATGGTGATTGTATTGGCGGTGTGCGCCGCCGGGTGCGTTGATACGCGACCGTCATGGTCGAAAGTCGGGCCGGACTTCAAGAGCCCAGAGTTCGAGGTCGAGGACGCCGCGCTGAAGGCCCCCGGGGCCGGGTGGCCAATGACGACGAACCTTACGGAGACCGGGGAGTTCCGTCCGGCATCGGAGGCGGAGGATCCCCGTGCGATCCTCCAGGCGGAGAACATACACGGATGGTGGCGCCAGTTCAACGACAGGCTGCTGTCGGATCTCGTGGAGAACGCCGTATCGAACAACCGTTCGTTCCTGATGGCCCAGCAGAGGCTTGAGCAGGCCCGTTGGCGCCTTGCCGGCTCGTGGTCGGACGTGATGCCGCACATCACAGGCGTTGGCGCCGCAACCCGTTCGCAGACGGGGAAGAACAGTCCGTCGGGGAAGACTCATCGCGACGTGTTCCGTGCCGGATTTGACGCGACCTGGGAAATCGACATCTTTGGCGGAGTGAGCCGCGAGATAGAGGAGTCGCAGGCCCTGATGGACAAGGCGACGTGCGACCTTGCGGATGCGTGGGTGTCGCTCTCGTCCGAGATCGGCAGCCAGTATGTCGAGCTGCGCACAATACAGGAAAGGCTCATGGTGGCGCGGGAGAACCTGAAACTCCAGACGGAGACGTACGACATCCTCAAGAGCCGGCTCGATTCCGGCATCGGTGATGAGCTTGCCGTGAACCAGGCCAAGTACAACGTGGAGCAGACCCGTGCGACGATCCCGACCCTGCTGTCCACCGAGGAGTCGCTTATGGATGCGCTCGCAATCCTGGCCGGAACGATGCCTGGCGCCCTGCATTCGCAGCTGAAGGAACGTCCCGACCGCGACTGGCTCGTCGAGCCGCTTAAGCTTCCGGAGATACCGCTGAACGCCATACGTTCCCGTCCGGACGTGCGCTCTGCGGAGTATGCCCTTGCGGCGCAGGTCGCCCATGTTGGCGTTTCTGCTTCGCTGCTCTATCCGAAATTCTACCTGAACGGTTCCCTCGGACTCGAATCGCTTCACGTCAAGAAGCTCCTCAGGCGCGATTCCCTCTATGGCTCCATCGGGCCTTCGGTGTCTTGGCCGATTTTCCAGGGCGGCAACCTGTACGCCAACCTGAAGGCGGAGGAGGCTGCGATGGACGAGGCCGCGTATAGGTACGAGTATGCAGTTCAGAGCGCATTTGGCGAGGTCCGCACGGCGTACTCGGCATACACGCAGCAGTACCACCGCTACGAGTCCCTGAAGGGCGCGGTGAAGGCTGCGAAGGATGCCGAGAACATATCGCAGGATCTCTACAAGAACGGGCTTTCAGACTTCAACAACGTGCTTGATGCGCAGCGGTCGCTGCTCACGCTCGAGGAGGCTCTGGTCATCTCGCGCGGACAGATATCGCAGGATCTCATCAGCCTGTACAAGGCCCTCGGCGGCGGCATCGAGATGTAGGTTGATAGTTGATAGTTGGTAGTTGATAGTTGGTAGTTGATAGTTGGTAGTTAAATCAACAAATGACTAAATGGCTAAATGCAATCGCAAATCGCAAATCGTAAACGCAAATTCCCACTACCAACTACCATCTACCAACTACCAACTACCAACTGCCCACTACCAACTACATGTCACCTAATCCATCTCCCAAAGTATACGGCGTAAGTGAGCTTACGGATGTCATAAAGGGTCTGCTCAGGCCCTATGACAAGATATACGTCGAAGGGGAGATATCCGGTTGGAGGCTTTATGCGAGCGGCCATGCGTACTTCACCGTGAAGGACTCCAGTGCGCAGCTTTCCTGCGTGATGTTCGCAAGTTCTCTTGAGCGGTGCAAGGCTGCGGCGAGGCTTCGTGACGGTGTGAAGGTTTGCCTCTACGGAAGGCTTGATGTCTATGCTCCGCGCGGGTGCTACCAGATGGTTGCGCTCGCCGCCAAGGTCGCCGGAGAGGGCGATCTCATGGCGCAGTTCAACGAACTGAAGGACAGGCTCGGCAAGGAGGGCCTGTTTGACTCCGGGCGCAAGCGGAAGCTGCCATTCCTCCCACACCGCATCGCCATCGTGACGTCGCCGTCTGGCGCCGTGATCCACGACATGTGTACCGTCCTCACCAGAAGGTTCCCGAACGTTGAGATCCGCCTCTATCCGGTCAAGGTGCAGGGGCCTGGCGCAAAGGAGGAGATCGTGTCCGGGATCGGCTTCTTCAACGCGCCATCCGCATCATGGAAGCCGGACGTGCTGATCGTGGGACGCGGCGGCGGTTCGATCGAGGACTTGTGGGCGTTTAACGAAGAGTGCGTAGTGAGGGCCGTAGCCGCTTCAAGGATTCCCGTGGTCAGCGCCGTGGGGCACGAGACCGATTTCACGCTCTGCGACTTTGCCGCAGACGTTAGGGCCGGAACCCCTTCGATTGCGGCGGAGCTCGTCGTGCCGGTCAAGGACAAGCTCGTGCGGCAGATCCGCGACCTGTCCGCACGGCTTGTGCGCACTCCGCAATACGCCTGCGATGCGCTGTCGCAGCGGGTCGATCACCTGTCTGACAGGCTTGCGTCCGCGCTTCGGAACCGCGCGGAACTGGACCGGAACAGGCTCGTCAGCCTTTCGGGCCGATTGCTGCCGACTCTCAGGGAGTCGCTGATCAGGTCGGAGTCGCGCCTGTCCCATGCATCGCAGATGCTTCCGCCACTCATGCGGGGCGCCATGATGCGGACGGAACGGCGGCTTATGCAGTCGGACCAGAGGCTCGTGCCGCTGATGCGCGATGCGGTGGCCAGAGCGGAGCTTCGCCTTTCATCGGTTCGCGCGAAGCTTGCGCTGCTCGATCCGGAAAATCCGCTGAAGCGCGGATACTCGCTTACGCTTGACGTCAATGGCCGCATAGTGCGCCGGGCGCAGGAACTGCGCTCCGGCGACGAGTTGACCACGCGGCTCGGCGAAGGCGTTGTCGCCAGCGTCGTGAAGTGACGGGAGGGACGCGCTTGTTGCGACCGAAGACCGTTGAGCGTTGCGCGGGTGACATAACTTGAATGACTTTAGGGGGACGGGGGTGGATTATTGCATATACGTGGAGTTGGTTGTTGACTTGAAACATGGAACATGATACTATTTTGGCAATTGAGGGGAAATGGAGGAAAGTTTCATGGAGTATTATCGCGCTGTTTTTTGTGCAGTTGCATTTGCGGGAGTTTTTTCCTCTCTCGCTGGACAGCTTGTGGTAAATTCGGGTTTTGAGGAAGGCGTGGATGGCAAGGCCGCAGGGTGGAGAATCGCTGCGCGTTATGACATTGGGGATTCCGCAGGGCTCAACGGCAATCGCGGATTGCACTGGAAGAACGCCGAGCCGGGCCTTTCTGGGACATGGGTGGCGCAGGATGTGAAGGTCAAGCCCGGCTTCATCTATCGCTTCGGCGGCTGGGCGAAGTGCAAAGACATCAGGGGAGTGGCAAAGGATGGCGTAAAGTCCTGTGTAGTCATAATCGTGACGGTGCAGGATGCCCACGGCAAGTATCTCGGCGAATACTACTCCAAGAGGCTTCACGGCACTGCCGATTGGACTATGCTTGAGGCAAAGACGCCGCGATTGCCGCCTGGTGCGGCGATCCTGAAGGTCTCGCCGTTCGTGTGGCACAACGCGACGGGCGAAGCGTGGTTCGACGAGATATTCGTGGAGCCTGTCGAGTCAAAGCCGATCGCGGGGCTGTATTCGTCTGCATACCGCGACACGGCCTGGTCTGGAGACGTGCGCTTCTTCGCGGCACTTGGCGTAGATGTGGCGGCGCATCCGTTGGAGACGCTTTCCGCCGAGTTCGCCTGTTCGGACGGCGCTTACGGCACGAAGCGCATCCCTGCGACATCTTTCTCGGCCTCCGAGGCGTCGGTCGCGATCCCAGTCGCCGATCTCCCGAAGGGAGTGTCGGCCATGTCATTTGAGCTGCGCGAGAAGAAGGGTCGCAAGCTGTTGGCGGAAGAGACGATCCTCTTTACGCGCACGGACAATACCCCCGGGTGGAAGTGCCGCATCGACGGTGCGAATCGGCTGATAGTGGATGGTCGGACATTCTTTCCGTTCGGCTTCTATGTCTACAACGTGGACGATGCTCTCCTTGACGTATACAGGCAGGGGCCTTTCAACACGATCCTGCCGTATCCGTATCTGCCGGTCGAGAGATTCGACCTCATAGCCACGCGGGGACTCAAGATCATAGCGACGCTCAAGGACTTCATGCCGGCGGCCCGCTATGCCCCCTGCAAGATCGAGACGCAGGGCGACGCGGACCGGGGCTTTTTGAGGCGGTTTGGGATGGTGAAGGATCATCCGGCGGTTATAGGATGGTACCTGAATGACGAGTCGTCGGTAGACCACCTGCCGCGACTGGAGCGCCAGTACCGCTACGTGCGCAGTCTCGATCCAGACCATCCGGCGTGGTCCGTCTTGTTCCAGCACGACCAGATACGTTCCTACGCGGGGACGTGCGACGTGATCGGCACAGATCCGTACCCCATCAACTCCAAGCCGATAGGACAAGTCGCGGAATATGCGCGTGACACGGTGAAGGGCTTTTTCGGCCGTCCAGTCTGGATGGTTCCGCAGTCCTTCGCCTGGAAGTGGTTCAACCCGACTGGCGATGACGATGCGTGCCGCATGCCTACCAAGGCGGAAATCCGCTCGATGACGTGGCAGGCTATCGCAAACGGCGCAAACGGCATCATATACTATGCCCTCGGCACAATGCGCACCCGCATGAAGCCGGAAGAGTTTGCCGCATCGTGGAAAGGCCTCTGCGAGATAGGCGAGGAGCTCTCGAATCGAATCCCAATCCTTCTGGCTGATCCGTCGCCGAATGCGACTGGATATCCTGCCGGCGTTTCGGGACGTGCCTGGACGAAGGACGGCATGACGTATCTTCTGGTCGCCAATGAGACGCGCGAACCGCAGTCCGCGACGTTGACGCTTCCCCGGCGTTTCGCCAAAATGTCCGGATCGTTGGATGACGCCCATCCGTCGCTTGCGGGCGATGCGCTGTCGCTGAACCTGCCTTCGTTGGGCGTGACGATGCTTGAGCTGGAAAATTGATCGCAAAGAAAGGATGCCGAATCATGGACATGAATGGAAAACATTTCGTCGCGTGGCTTATAGGCCTTGCGGTTCCGTCGGCGCTTCTGGCGGCGACAGTCACCTATGACATGAACGGATCCGGCGGCTGGTCGGACGGAACGCGCTGGGTTGGCGGCTTGGTGCCGTACGTCGGCGACACCGTAGTGATTCCGTCCGGACGCGCATATGTAGGCGATGCAGATCGTTCCATCTGCACCAATGTAATCGTCAATCTTGCGGATGCCGGATCGGTTCTGTGCGTCACAAACGCTGCGATATGGAATCCGGCGTTCAAGACAGACTCCCTGCGTGGCGGCGGCACTCTCGAAATCGATAGCCTTGCGGCGAATGAAATCGTCTTCTGCTACCCGCTCGCGAACTTCACCGGAGATATCGTCGTAAGGCGCGGACGCGCGATCGGCATCTACACGACGCAGGCGTTGGGGCGCGACACGGCCTTGACGGGAGGGACGGCATATGCGAATCCACCTCCAGGAAAGGTTGTGGTCTGTAGCGGCGCGACACTGGATGTGACTGGCTATAGAAACGGGAACATATTTCCGGATTTCTCGCTGGGATTCAAGGAAATACACATTGCCGGCAACTATACGAGCGGGCAGTCTGCCGTGTACAACCCCATCGGGGCGATCAGCATAGAGCAATGGAACGCCGGTACGTTGACGCAAGCGGTTGCCAATGTCGTGTTGGATGATGATGCCTGGCTGTCTGGGCATGTGGGCGGCAATCTTGGGCTTGGCGGGCCGTCGGCGGACAATCCCGGTAGGCTTGACCTCTGCGGACACGACCTCTATCTGTCAGGCAACAGCGGACGGTCTTGGACGTTCTTTCTCTCGAATGCGCTTGTCACAAACTCGGTTCCGGGGCAGGGCGGGCGCATCTATGTGGATAGCGGCGGCATGAAAAGTGCGCATACGCTGCAAGTCGGCGAGAACGTCGTTTTTGACCGAAACGTCAGGATCGTCCTCGGCACGACTGGCGTCCTCGCCCTCGACAATGCGCACGACATGGAGATAGCCGCCCAGATCGAAGTCAATCGCGACGGCCCGTCAATCGTTTTCCTGAAAGACGGCGCCAGCGATGTCACTTTCGCGGGTGATATCCTCGGAAATGGTGCGCTGACGCTGGATTCTCCGTTTGCGGGGAAGCTGAGGCTCGGCGGCGACAATTCTGGCTTTACCGGAACGATTTCCCTTGCCGGGTCAGGTGTCGGCCCGACGCTCGTGCTCGAACGGCCGGAGGCGATGCCGTCGAAATCCTCTTACACGGTACGGGGAGGTACGCTTGTCGCCCGTATGAAGAATTTCACGCGGGAACAGTATCTTGCTCTTGTCAATGCCGTTTCCTATGCGAATGATTCGGTTGGGGACGGTCGCCTGGTCTCGTCCGTCACGATGGATCCGTTAGGTTTGCCGAACGATTCCCTCGATTTTGTATTGGCATCCGATGAAATCGCAAACGCCGAAGCGGCCATCGGCATCGGCGCTTCTGGTACGGTTCGGATGACGGCTCTTCCGGCGGATAGGCGCATGCGCTTTGCCGCATGGGATGGTGTCCTTTCGTTCGGTTGCGACGGCAATGTCGGCGAGATGCTGGCGACGGGCTTTTCTGGCGGTACGGGAGGTGAGATACGCATCGATGGCGTGGCCATTGACATGGGGACTAACGCGCTGTGGATCGGGGCGAGCGCACCAGTTGGCGACGCGGCCTTAGGTCAGGTCACGGTCACGAACGCCCTTGTCACGCGCACTACGGAAACGGAGGACATGGCGACCTATGAGGGCTTTGAGGTCGGTGCCTTCGCCTCCGGTTTACTGTCCATAGCCGATTCGTGCGTTACGAATCGGTTACACGTCGGAATCGGTGCGGCGGGATGTGGCGCGGCACTCCTGCGCAATTCCAATTTTGCCACATGGGGTTCTCGCAACATGTCGACAGCCCAGAATTGTCTCATGCTTGGATATGGTGGGCATGGTGCGCTCGAAATGGATGCAACGGAACTCTACTCGCCGACGTACGCCATCTTTGGGTATGACGGATTCGGCTCTGGAGTGGCTGTGCAGAAGGGCGGGCGTTTCATGGCAGGGCACCCCATCACTGGTGGAGTTGAAGATACACCTACGCAAATCTATGTCGGATGCCACAAGGGCAGGACTGCGGGACGGGTTGTCGGGCAGTGGTGGCAGAAGGATGGAGCCTACGCATGTTCGTCCCACCAGTCGTTTGTGGCCGGCATCGGCTCCGACGGTTCGGTGGACAAGCAGACGTACGGCACACTGACGATAGACGGCGCGGGGACGACGTTCCATGTGGGCGGCCCGATTGGCGTGGGGCAGTCCTATGACTCAACTGGCATCGTCAATCTGAAGGACGGCGGTACTCTGCGGGCAAAGACGTTTTATGGGGCGTCAGCCGGACGGAACGGCAAGAGCTACGTGAACTTCGTCGGTGGCACATATGAATACATCGGATGGGGGGCGACCTGCCTATTTGGGATTTCCCCAGATGCCTACAATGAGGCGGATCGATCCATGACGCGAGTGACGGTCTACGCCCAAGGAGGCGCAATAGAGCTGTCGTCATCGCAAAAGAATCGCAAGTTCGGCCAGCCTATCCATGGCGCGACTGGACGCGGCGTAGCGTCAATTCCCTGGGCAGATACTGAAAGTACGTTCATCGGTGCTCCGGCGATAGTCATTGAAGGCGACGGAATTGGCGCATCCGCGATGGCGAACTATGACCCTGATACGAGGACGGTTTCCGGATTCACCGTGACAAGTCCGGGGTGCGACTACACGATGGCTACGGCGTACGTACTTCAGGGGCCAGTCACGAATGCCGTCATCGATCTCGCCGGCTCACTCGTTGAGAATGCGCCAGACGGCGGCATGACATTCCGCCATACGAACACAGGCTCGATTGTGTTTGATGTGGCAAACACGTACACCGGGCCTACTGTGCTGGATTCGGTTCATGCGAGCGCCATCTTCGCGATCACCAACAAGGATGCGTTCGCCGCAAGTTCATCAATCGCGCTTAAGGGGAATGCCAAACTCTACATCGGCGGCTATACGCTTGCGGATCTCTCTGCACCATTCAGGTTCATGGGCGGAACCGTGACGGGTGAGCTGCCACGGTATGCGATTCCAGAGGGGAGGCTTGTGGTCGATGCGAACGACATCCTCTCAGGCGATGCGAACACGCTTGCGGACAACGGGAACATTGCGTTGCCATCCTCCGTCACCCTTCTAAACGGAGAGCGGCTGCGCGAAGCATTTGCCTCGGATTCGTCGAAACGCCGATTCAAGCTGCTTGAGTTGCATTCCAAGGATGCAAACACTCCGCTTGTCGTCCATGGCGTTCCCGATGGCTGGCACGTCTCGCGCATCGGAACGACATTGCGCCTAGCCCGCAACGGAAGCCTTTTCATTCTTCGATAGCGTCGCATGGCGAAACTGGAGGATCAAAAATCATGAAGCAATCGTACTGCGCGTTTATGATGTGTCTATCGATGGCCGTGAATGCGGCGGAACTTGTCGTTAACGGATCATTCGACGAAGGGAGGGCGGGATGGTCCCCGCGAGGACTTTTCGCGTTCGATTCGCGAGGCGGACAGAACGGCACCGCCGGACTTCGCTGGAAAAACTCGGATGCCAAGGCCTATCAGCTCGTGTCGCAGTCCCTTAAGCTAAAGACTGGAATGAAGTACCGTTATTCGTGCTGGGCGAGGCAGCGCGGCATGGCGTCGAGCGCGACGTTCACGGAGCGCAACAAGCCTACGACATGCGGCATCTGCATCGGCTGGAACGACGCGGACGGGAAGTGGATCGCCGAAGTGTCGCAGACGATACGCACTCTCGCGGATTGCGAATGGACGAAACTTGAGGGCGAGACGCCGCCGATGCCTGCGAACGCGAAGACATTCAGCGTTTCGCTGTATGTCGGGCGGAGCTGCACGGGCGAAGCCTGGTTCGACGACGTCTCGGTAGAGCCGGTTGAGGTGGAGCCTGTGACCTTCCTGGCTTCGTCGGTCTACCGCGATGTGGCTGTCTCCGGCGAGACTGTTGAGTTCAGGGCCGTTCTGAAAATCGACGATGAAGCAACGCCATTGTCTGGTCTGAAGGCTGAATTCTCGTTCGAGGGCGAGGACGGCGCGTTTTCGGTGGCGCCTGATACGTTCACGGCGCAGTCCGCGTCGGTTAAGGTTCCGGCGAGGCGTCTGAAGTCCGGTGGTTCTGCCGTGCGCTTCGCGCTTTTCGAAGCGGCGTCAGGAAGGGGGGTGGGCAGGGCAACGCTGCCGTTTGCGCGAGTCGATGAGTTGCCCCGCAGGAAGGCGTGGATTGATCGGCACAATCGCCTTATTGTGGACGGGAAGCCATTCTTCCCTCTTGGAATGTACCTGTCGCACGTCAATACGAACCAGGTTGACGCCTATGCGAAAGGGCCTTGGAACTGTGCGCTGCCATATGTGGGCGGCAAATGGGCCGATCTCGACTACATGGCGTCGAAGAGCCTCAAGGTGATCTACGGGCTGCACGAGTACTGGGCCAACTTTGGGCGTACGCCGCGCTTCAAGACAGAGGAGGAAGCCTCGGCGGCCTGTCGGCGAACCGTATTGTCCGTAAAGGATCATCCGGCGATCATTGCCTGGTACTCGCTGGATGAAATGCCGCTCAAGTTCATGCCGAGGATGCTGGCGCGGCAGAGGATGATGCGGGAGATAGATCCCGATCACCCTACATACGCAGTGCTCTACCAGTTCTACCAGATCCGCGAATACATGCCTGTGAGCGACGTGCTCGGTACGGATCCGTATCCGATAGGCGATGGTTCTATCAGCCTGCCGACAGACCATGCGCGGACGGTGCGCGAGGGGACGTTCGGGATGAGGGCGATGTGGCAGGTTCCACAGGCGTTCGACTGGGGTTGGTTCGTGTCTCCGCAGGAATACCCGAATCGCTGCCGCCTGCCGACGGCCGAGGAGGCCCGCTCGATGACATGGCAGTCCATCGCCGGCGGTGCCAACGGCATCGTCTACTGGGCGTACCACTACATCCATTGGAGGCTTAAGGGAGAAGCCTATGACAACTTCTACGGTGCGTACTGTCGCGTGGGCGAAGAGGTGAAGCGTTTTATCCCGCTCATCCTGTCCGTAGAGCAGTCTGCGAAAGTACTGTCGTGTCCAAAGGCGGTCGCCTGCCGTGTCTGGAGCATGGGCGGCAAGGCGCATTTGCTGATATGCAACGCGACGCGCGAGCCGGTGGATGGGAGCATTGTGCTTGACCAGCCATTCTCGACAGTCCGTTGTGAACTTGATTCCGCAGATGCAAAGGTAAAGGGCCCATCTGTATCGTTCAGACTGAAGCCCATGGGCGTAACCATGCTTCATCTTGGGCGATAGGCTTTGCCTCTTGCGCCACATTTGCTGTTTTGATATTATCGTGGCAGTTTTAAACCGAAAGTCGATGAGGATGAATATGGTGCGGATGATTGCCTTGATTGCTGGAGTCGCGTTTACGACATGTGCCGTTGCAAATCGTAGTGACGTGGTGATAGAGAACGCCCGGATGAAGCTCGTGATAGGCGGCGACGCTCGCGCCAAGTCGCTCGTGGTAAAGGCGACCGGGCGGGAGATGCTTGACGTCACGGAGGACATTCCGGTGTTTTCCGTTGTTCAGGACCGTCCATTCAACAATGAAGTGAAGCTCCTGTTCGCTAACAAGCGCACTGAATACCGGGCCGACCGTGTGCGCCGCGAAGGAGATTGCCTGTTCGTCGGCTTCGAGCAGGTTTCCTACGAGGCGAAGATACATGTCGCGGAGCGTCCCGGCTACGTCGTTTTCGAGCTTGTGGACTTTCCTCTCGGCCCGAAGGGGAACAACAATCTCACGATGACGTATCCCCCCGTGGACGTCATGCGGATCCTCAACCTGCCTGTAAAGTCGCAGGCACATTTCGGCGATTGGCTGAACGTAAGCTGGGATGATTCGTCCGCGCTGTCGCTGTTCGCGGCGGAACCGATGACATGGATAGAGAACACACGGCGGCACGGATTCCGTCTTATGACGGCAGAGGCCCACCGTGGCATCCGCTTGCGCGGGACCAAGGCTGTGCTTGTCGCATCGGCCACTTCCGATTTCCTTGACCAGATGGATGCGGTGGAAGCGGATCTCGATCTGCCGCGTGGCGTCAAGAGCCGCCGCGATCCGAGAATGCGCCAGTCGATCTACTGGACAGGTTCCGTGAATCCTTCGAATGTAGACGAGCACATCGCCCTTGCGAAGCGCGGCGGATTCACCAAGATGCTCATCTACCACACTTCGGTTTGCGAGCATCCCGGGGACTACATCGCCATCGGGGACTACAATCCGGATCCAAGGCTGTATCCAAACGGCTATGCGTCGATCCGCGAAATGGTCGCGAAGATAAAGGCCTCTGGGATAACGCCCGGTCTGCACGTCCTGCAGACGTTCATCGGCTTCGATACGCACTATGTTTCGCCCGTTGCGGATTCGAGGCTGAACCTGAAGCGGCACTTCACGCTGTCAAAGCCGTTTGGGGCGTCAGCTTCAGGGGACCTTTACGTACAGGAAAATCCTGTCGATTCGCCGACCAACACGAAAAGCCGCATCCTTGCGTTCGGCGGCGAGCTTCTTGAGTATACGGGATTCACCACGGAGCGTCCCTACAGGTTCACGGGCGTGACCCGCGGCGCGAAGAAGACCCGAGTGGTCGATCACCCGCAGGGGCAGATTGGCGGCTTGCTTGACGTTTGCGAATTCGGGGGAAGGAGCTGCTACATCGATCAGAATACCGATCTGCAGGACGAAATCGCAGACAAGATCGCAAAGGTGTACGACTGCGGCTTCGAGTTCATGTACAACGACGGTTCCGAGGGCGTGAATGTGCCGCAGGGCATACATGTCGCCAATGCCCAGTACAGGATATGGAAAAAGCTTGCGAAAAAGCCCTTCTTCACGGAAGGCGCGGCGAAAAGCCACTTTGGATGGCACCATCAGGGCGGGGCAAATGCATTTGACAGGTTTCCCCCGGAGGTGTTCAAGGACATGATAGTGCGCTGGCCGCTATACGAGGCTCCTATAATGCGCGAGGACTTCACGCAGGTGGATTTCGGGTGGTGGGGCATATATCCGCCGAGCGACAAGACAATTGGCATGCAGATGGACATGTGGGAGTTCGGAACGTCCAAGGCGGCGGCTTGGGATTGTCCGGCCACGATACAGTTTGCGTTGCAGACGGCGAAGAGCCATCCCCGCATGGACGATTTGCTTGAGGTGATGCGCCGCTGGGAGGATGTGCGCGCGAAGAGGTGGCTTACGCAGCGGCAGCGCGAGATGCTGAAGGATCCCAAGAGGGAATTCCACCTTTTCAAGAATGAGTCGGGCGAGTATGAGCTTTGCGAGATTGAATTGCTCGCGTCTCCAGCCGGGGCGAAGCACCTTCGCGGATTTCTCTTCGAGCGTGCCGGCAAGCGGGTGGTCGCCGCCTGGCACACGTCGGGCAGTGGAACCCTCACATGGGCGCTTGGTGCAAGGGAACCCATTGCCGGGCTGAAGTACTACGCGACAGGGAATACCCGCGATGAGGTGAGAACCGCATGGGCTGAGGCGATGCTTGTGGATTGATGCTTCAGGCAACTGGAGATGCAATGGAGGCACAAGAAGGGCAGAGGGCGAGCCTGAAATGAACGATCTGGCTTCCATAGTCGTTGTTGAGGACGATGCCGTGATACGCACCGTGCTGGAGATGGCCCTTGCGGCCGAAGGGTTCACCCAGGTCGCAAGTTGCGCACGGGGCGACGAGGGCCTTAAGGTGATACGCCTTCGCAAGCCAGACCTTGTGCTGCTGGACGTGATGCTCCCAGGGCTGGACGGCTTTTCGCTGTGCAAGTCCGTGCGTGGCGACGCATCGCTTTCGGACACGCGCATAATAATGCTCACCGCGCGAACGCAGAGCGAGGACATCGTACGGGGCCTTGAATGCGGCGCCGACGATTATGTCACAAAGCCATTCGACCGGAAGGTTCTCATTGCTCGCATAAAGGCCGTGCTGAGGCGCGGCGGCATCGTATCGGCCAGTGCCGATTTCGATGGTCTCGTGCTCAATGAGGATGCGCATACCGTCTCGCTGCATGGGGAATACATAAGGATGCCACTCGGGGAGTTCCGCATACTGTCGCTCCTTGCGTCTCATCGCGGGCGTGTGCTGTCACGCGCCAGGATACTCGACTCCGTGCAGGGGGGCGACAGGTTTGCCACGGAAAGGACGATTGACGTCCAGATTGCGAACATACGCCGAAAGCTGGGGCCTTGGGCGGAACACATCGAGACGATTCGCGGAGTGGGATATAGGGTCAAGCCATGAAACTGCCAAATGCGGATCTGCTGCCCTCGCTGCTCGTCGCGATTGCCCTCGTCGTTGCGGCCACCGTTTTCGTCTCCGAGACCGATTCGTTCCGCAAGGCGGTCGCGGAATGGGCGTCTCGCGATCTGGCGTCAAGGACGGAACTTGCCGCAGCGACGCTTTTCGAGCCTTTGAGGACGGGGGACTTCAGGCAGATACATGAATTTGGGGCGTCATGCTCTGCCGAAGGTGTGCGGCTTACCATATTCAGCGGTCCAGGCGGAGTGGTGTTTGACTCTGTCGGCAGGCCGTCAGACCAGGCTGAGTCGATATACGCCACGCGCCATAGCGGCGAATTTAGCGTTAGGCTCGGCATTCCGATAGAGCGGGTTATGGCGCCGTACAGGCGCGCGCGGTATGGATTCTTGCTTGCGGCAATTGTCGGCGGTTCAGGGGTGATGCTGGTGCTGCTTTTCACGGTGCGGCAGCGGAGCCGGATGCGCGAACTTGCGCGGGAGCGAGATTCCCAGCGCAGGCTTGTCGAAGAGATGAAGAGGGTGGAGGCGTTCAGGCGCGACTTCATTGCGGACGTGTCGCATGAGATAAAGACCCCGTTGACAGGAATCATCGGCTCTGTGGATCTGCTGATGTCGGAAGATGTCCCAGAGGCCATGAGACCTCGACTGCTCACTATGGTGAAGGCAGAGTCGGAGCGGCTCAATGCGCTTGCCCAGGGGATATTGTCCCTTTCCAGATTGGAGCAGGACGGCATGGCCGCTGACATGTCTGACGTCAATCTTTCGGAAATAGTCAATGATGCCGTTGGGCGGCTTCGTCCACTGGCGGCGGACAAGGGGATCGACATTTGCGTTGACGTCCCTGGCGAATGCGTTGTCAGGTGTGACGGGCAGCTGGTGTCCAGCGCGGTATTGAATCTCGTCGCCAATGCGATCCGACATTCCGGCTCGAAGGATGTCGTAGTGCGACTTTCCGCCGAGAGCGGCACGGCCGCAGTCACCGTCGAAGACCATGGCGTGGGGATCCCGCCTGGAGAGCAAAAGCGGGTGTTCGAAAGATTCTACCGGGTGGATCGGGCGCGAAGCGCCGATACTGGCGGCGCCGGGCTTGGTCTTGCCATTGTCCGCCGCATAGCGCGGCTTCATGGCGGCGACGTGAAGCTTGAGCAGCCTCAGCCCACTGGATGCCGATTCATCCTCTCGATCCCACGATGATCCGGAGGATGACTATGCTGTGCAATGGGTTTTGCGCTGGCTATTGGAAGACCGATGTGAAAAATGAGAAGGAGAGGCGGATATGAGGGTCGAACCGTATGTGAGACGATTGGCTGGCCGTAGGCTGTGTCTGGTTGCTGGTTGCGCATTGGCTGCGTTTGCCTCGTATGGAGACGCATCTGCGGTGCCTCGCCCATGGGTGCCGGTGAAGACCGCTGCAGATTCCGTGTCAGTGTGGGGGCGCACGTACTTTTTCGCGTCCAACGCCCTGCCGGTACGGATCGTCGCGCAGGGGCGTGACCTTCTCGCCTCGCCGGTTCGCGTCGTCTGCGCGGATTCGAATGGGACTGCGTTCGCGTGGACCAAGGCGGGCAGTTGGGTACAGTCGGCGGATGACGCTTCGGCTACAGTCTGCGGATGGCAGTCCGTGCCGGACGTGTTCGTAAACGCTACGGCTTGCATCGAATTCGACGGAATGGCCAAGGTTTCCCTGTCCGTAACCCCTGGCAAAAAACTTTCGGGACTGAAGAACCTCTCTAAGGTATGGCTTGAAATCCCGTTGCGGAAAGAGATGGCAACGCTCTTCAACTATTCGCCGTGTTCGTGGTCGTCCAAGCTGGATAACGTTGGTGGAGTAAAGGGTCCGATGGCCTGGCCGTTCCGCTGCTCGGTGTGGCTCGGCAACGAGGATGCGGGCCTCTGCTGGTTCTGCGAAAGCGACGAGAAGATTACGGCTGCCGACCCAATGCGCGTCGTCGAGGTCATTCCCGGCACGGCTGAAACCGTGCTGCGCATCAGGCTTTCAGATGGAGGCCTTGCGCGTCCCGCCACATGGACTTTCGGCATTCAGGCTACGCCGGTAAAACCGCTTGACCGTACGCTGACGACCGGACACACTGTCCATGCTCCGCCCATGGGCGCCGGGATCACCGGCACCAAGGTGCCTCGGCCTGAAGTCTGGTGGACAAACCAGCGCGCATTTCCACACGGCAACGTGGGGCAGACGCTATCTGACGCGGCAAAGGCGGGAGTGCGCACCGTGGTGTTCCATGAGGACTGGATCCCCATCCAGAACAATCCGTCTCCACGTGCCGACTTCAAGGAGATGATGGCTGCCTGCAAGCGGCTCGGACTGAAGGTGCTTGTCTATCAGGGCTATGAACTGTCGCCGCTCGATCCGCTCTGGGGGGACAACCATGACGGGTGGATAGCCAAGGATATCTATGGAAATCCGGTGAGCTACTGGAATCGCGAACCGGCCCAGCGCGACTATCGTGTCTGCTACGGCAGTGGATTCGCTGCGGCCTGGGTGGCGCGAATCAAGAAGGCTTATGACGAGTTGGGGCTTGACGGTCTCTACCTTGACGGCACCATAATGCCTCGCGCCTGCGCCAACGGGGCGCATGGCTGCGGCTGGAGCGATGCGTCCGGCAAGCGCCACGTCACGTATCCGATCTTCGCCGTGCGCAAGATGATGCGTGAGCTGTATGCGTTTGTCGAGGCGCGAGGCGGACGGATTGACGCGCACCAGAGCGGCTACGTCTGCCCGGCGACGCTGTCGTTCGCCCATTCCTACTGGGACGGCGAGCAGCTCGCTATCGGTTCGGTTCGGAACATAAAGGCGGAGTTGAGTCTCGATGTCTTTCGTGCTGAGTTCATGGGGCGAAACCATGGTGTAGCGTGCGAGTTTCTGGCCTATGAGAAGGATGGATGGTCGTATGAGGATGCCATGAGCGTCGCTCTCCTGCACGGCGTGATGGTCCGTCCGTGCGGCTTCGCGTCCGTCATGCGTATCGCGCCCATCTGGAAGGCGTTTGACGACTTTGACCAACTGGAGTCCGAATGGAGGCCATACTGGGAAAACAAGTTGTCCGACAGCGAGTTCGTGAAAGTCAGCACATACAGCAGGGCAGGGGATGCCCTGTTCGTCATCTCGAACGTTTCGTCCGGCGCACCTGTTTCCACTCGCGTATCGGCACCTTCCTGGTGCCGGTATGCTTGCGATGCAATTACAGGCGAGGCCATTTCCGTTGTTGACGGCCGAATCGGAATCACGCTTGATCCGTTCCGTTGCCGGCTTGTGCGTCTTAGGGCTTCATGCCCGTGATTTGCGAATTGCGTGTGCGGATTTGACAGGAAAAAAAAAATCAACTATAATTACGGCCATTTCTATCCATAAGGTGAGGAGGTTGGCCATGACGACAGGAAAGACTCTCGACGGAAATACGGATGCCGAAAACGCCCCGCTGATTGGGAGATTGACAGTGCCGAGGCGTTGTGCGCTGCTTTTCGGAGGATATGTGCGCTTGCTTGTCGTGTCGGCAATTGGCCTTGCAGGCATCCAGGGCTGGACGAAAACCGGCTACTGGACGGGTGGCGGTGAAACGGGCGCGTGGACAGATGAAGCCAATTGGAAGAACGGCGTCATCCCCGGACGGCTCGGCTATCCGACGGCCGACGCCGATACGGCGACTGGCGAGTTCGGCGACACGGCCGTGTTCGCGGCCGTCCCCGATGGTGCGCAGACAACGATCGACCTGTCCGGACTGCGGTCTATCGGCCACATTGTCATTCGTGGCGCGGACGCGCCGGTTTTCACGTTCGGGTCTGCGGCGGGCGGCTTCAATGCCGTTGCCAAGCAAAACTTGCGGATAGAGCCAGATGCCTCGTTCACGGTGGAATCCGATGTCGTAAACGCACCGCGTTTCTTCGAGGGCGTACGCATCGCGGACGGGTTTGACGTCGGCGACGCGAGCGGTGTCAGCGTCATCACGAACGTATTTCGCAACGAATCGTCCGTCGTCCTTGACTTGCCGGCCTTTGCCGAGGTCGCTGGGATTGCGGGGTCTCCGTTTATCACAAAGCCCGTCATCGACTTCCGTGGCTCGGGCGACATACGCCTCAACGGGGAGTTCTACAACAATTTCGAGAGGATCATCCTAAACCAGACAGGAGAGCTGATCGTAAACACTATCCTGCGCAGCCGTGAATTCGGGCTTTACGCTCCGTACGGCATCGAGTCCGGGGCAGATGTGGCTGTCTCCCGCATCAGAATCAACGAGGGTTGCGAGTTGACGCCTCGTCTACAGTACCAGAACTACATAAGCGTAGTAGATTCAGATCTGGAAATTTCTGGCGAAGGCGTTTTTGGTGTGCATTTTAGCGAAAACAACACGATTCTGACTGTTAAGCAAGGGCGTACGCTGGACATCGGCTGCCGTATGGTTTCGTATGTGAAGGAGGGTGAATCTCTTGCCTATGGCGGTGGCATCAAGCCGGTTACGGGATATGGTACGCTGCGCCTGTCCCACTCCGCGAATGAGATCCGCGGCCAATTCCAGATCGCCACGGCCTGTACTGTCGAGACGCCCTCGATAGGCGAGCCGAACGGCGAGTCGAGCATCGGTTCCGGTTCAGTCGCGTTCGGCAACTGGGGAACGGTCAAATACACGGGTACGGGCGAGACGACGGGCAAGTCTGTAATGTTGACGAATCTCAACGATAACATCAATTCGCATGGCACGCTTCTTCAGGCCGGCACGGGACTGTGGAAGCTGACGAACCTGGCGTACGCCGGCGCAAGGGACGCCATCCTTCAGCTGGACGGCGCGGCGGATGCGGCGGACGCCGAGATATCATCGTCACTTTCCGATTCTCCGTCGGGAAATGTGCTTTCCGTGACAAAGAAGGGGACGGGGCGCTGGATTCTCTCCGGCGTCAACACGTATACGGGCATGACGACGCTGGAAGGCGGCGCGCTACGCTACGCGGCCAGTCAGACGGTCGCGTCCATGAAGGTGGCCGGAAACGCCACGCTTGAAGTGGCGGACGGCGTGACCATAACCGTTTCGGCATTCAGCCGCCAGTCAGGATCGCTCGACGTCGTGACGCTCGGCGAAGCGGCAGCAGTGAAGATACCTGCGCTCTCTGGGCTGAAGCCCGCATACCTGACCTGGAACGGCTCTGCGGCAAGGGTCGGCGCGGACGGGGAGGTGTCCATCGACGCGGACGCGGCCGTCGCCGCTCGCGGTGACGTGATTCCCGACAACGGCGGCTCCGTCGCCATCGTCCGTGCCGGCGATGGCGGGAACGACACGCTCGCTTCCGACACGGTGACACTGGCCAGACTTGAGCAGGTCTGCCCAACTCCAGCGACCATCGAAATCGGCGAAGGGCGAACGCTGTCCGCCTCCGAGGTCCTCCTTGGCGCATACGGCGGCGACCTGTCGATAGGCGTGCCGGGCGATAAAGGCACGCTCGACGCGAATGGGCCGCTGGTGCTGCGAAACAACTCGGCGACCGCAGGCCTCGCCGTCAATGCCGACATAGGGGCGAACGTGTCGCGCACGGTCGTGCGCGGCGTCGGAGGGACGGTCTTTACCGGGAAGAAGACGCTTTCCCGAGAGTTGCTGGTGCAGGACGAAGATGCCGGTGCGCCGGCCACGCTCGCGCTTGTGGATGCGCAGGTCTCGCTGGGCGAGGAGCCTCTGTTCGTCGGCTACCACAACACGGGGAATGACTATAATTTTTCCCTTTCGAAGGTTGGCCGCATGGTCGTAACAAATTCGTCGCTCATCAACGCGACGATCGGCGAATCGTATCTGACGAGCTCCAACCGCTGCCTTGGGATAGGGCGCAACGCCACCGGCACTCTCATAGTGGAGGCGGGCAGCGTGATCTCCAACAAGATCCAGGTGGGTGTAGCCACTGACCAGCTAACCGGCCAGGGGCGTGGTGCGCTGTATCTACGCGGGGGCGAGATTGCCATACTTGGACAGAACGGGAACCTGCATCAGTCCTCCGGCATCGGCATGGGCAGCGGTCATGGCTATATGGAGATGACGGGAGGTGCGCTCACGGCCCTCGGCGAATTTACGATAGGCGGCTACGGCACGGGCGTGTGGAGCCAGCGCGGATGCGTTACGTCTCGCTTCGAGCGGGCAGTAGGGGCCACGCGTCCCTCCAGCCTATATGTTCAGGGACTCAATGGCTTCGCCGGGCTTGTCCACCTCTCGGACGGGGCGCAGATGATCCACCGCGAGGGCGAACTGTGGATAGGCAATTCGCACAATTCCGCCGCACATACCCACATCGTTGTCGAAGGCGATGGGACGGTGTTTGACAACGGCGGCTCGTTCGCGTATTTTAACGAGCAAATGGATGTCGCAAGCCGCGCATACGTGGATATCCTGCATGGAGGGACGTTCGTGGCACATGGCTTCACCCAGCGCAAGGCGAACCCATCTTGCTTCATTTCCTTCGACGGCGGCACATTCCGTTGCGCTGCGAACGGCGCGGCAATCTTCTGCGGTGCGCAGTCAGGCCATGCTGTTGACCGTGTTACTGTGTATTCGGGCGGCATGACGGTTGACACCGCCGGACTGGAAGTCTCCACGGGCGCTCCGATAAGTGGCGCTGCCGGACATGGTGTGGTCGGCTTTGCCGGGGCTTTCCCGATATGCGCCGGGTCCAACGGGGCGCCGTACGTCGAGATTGACGGAGACGGCGAGGGCGCGGCGGCCGTTGCCATGTACGACAGTGAACGCCAGTGCGTCACGAACCTCGCCGTCACGGCGCCTGGCGTAGGCTACACCGTCGCGACTGCGAAGGTGTATCTCGCGAAGAATGCCGTAGCCGAAATCCCGTGCGTCCTTGCGCCTAATTCCGACGTGGGCGCATTCATCAAGACCGGCAGGGGAACGCTCAGCCTTACGGCGGCGAATACGTGGGGCGGCGACACCGTGCTTGCGGAGGGAGTCCTTAGGCTTGATGTTGCGGATGCCCTGCCGGGCGGCACTACGGTGGTGTTCGCCGGCGGCGTCCTTGATGCAAACGGATATGCCATGCCTGCGTCGTATGCGGTGGACTGCGCGACCGTCGCCGCCAACGGGGCCGTGACGTATCCGGCGGCATTCGACTTCCCGGGAGGATCGACGCTGGCCACGAAGAATGTGGATGCGCTCGCGAACATCTCCAAGCCGGTCACGATCCTCCGCTTTGCGGATGGGTTCACGGGAATGCCATCGCTCGTGTCCGACGAACTCCCTGCCGGCTGGACGCTGCGCCTTTCAGGCAATAGGTTGCGAATCGGTCCTGAAAAGGGTACGCTGGTTATCCTAAGGTAGTTTGGCTTGACAGGAAAAGGAGAGGTACAGTGAAGATTGGCATACTGAAAAGCATGGCGTCCGTTTGCATGCTGGCTGCCGCAGGATGTGCGGATGCGACACGGCTTGAGCGCGGACGCACGGAGATCGTGCTTGCGCCGGATGCGCCGAAATCGACGCGCTTTGCGGCCGACGAGCTGCGCAGCTTCCTGACCAACGCATTTTGCGGCGTCGATGTCGCGATCGCGACGAACGTCCGGCCCGGCGTCGCCCACATCTTTGTCGGGGCGAGCGAATGGGCGGCATGCGCGGGCATCCTCGCTGACGGACTCGCTCGCGACGCCTTCACGATCCGTGCGGATGGACGCGACGTATACATCGTTGGACGCGACGACCCGAAGGTCGATACGCGCCATTCCATCTACAGTCCACACACCGGCGTGTGGGATCAGCTGCATGAACACGCGACGCTGTTCGGAGTATACGAGTTCCTTGAGTCGTATGCGGGGGTGAGGATGTACTTCCCCGGCGAACTTGGAACGATCGTGCCGCGCAGTGCGGCGATAATCGTGCCGAATGGGGTGCGCACGATCACGCCAGACTGCCTTGCCCGCGACTATTCATGGTGGAGCGACGGAATCTATTTCGAGGGCGGGGATGCAGAGCGTCACCTTCTGCCGGAGCGCAAAGTGCAGTACCAGCGCAACCGCATGCAGACCCTCTACATCCCGTGCAGCCACGGACAGTGCGGCTTCAACCTGCTCAGGCGCTTCGCCAAGAGCAATCCCGAATACTTCGCCCGGAATGCCGATGGCTCGCGCCGCACAGACCCGAAGATCGCATTCCCGGGGCATCTCTGCCACTCGTCGGAAGTCTGGGACGAGATGTACAAGGACATCCTTTCCTATGCGCGGGGCGATGGCCCTGATGCGCGTGGAATCTCGACCAATGGCCGCTGGTCAATCATGGCGTTTCGCCGGCCGTGGGTGGACGTGATGCCGCAGGATGGCTTTACGCCCTGCCAGTGCGCGGACTGCCGGAGCGCGTACAGGACCAACGAGATCCACTATGCGACCGAACTTATCTGGGGGCGGACTGTCGAGCTGGCCCGCAAACTGAAGTCGGCTGCGCCGGATATCCGCATTACGCAGATGGCCTATACGCCATATCGGCGCATACCTGACTTCGACATCCCAGACAATGTGGACGTAATGGTTGCGGAGGGTGGCCCCTGGACGGTCAACGATGCGGCATCCATGTCGAATCAGACGGCTGAGATCCGCGGGTGGGCGGAGAAGCTTGGCCATCCAGTGTGGATATGGACATATCCGAACAAGTTCGGCAAGATGGCGAAGGCAACAGTCTCCATCCCGAACCCTGCGCCACGCAGCTACGTGAAGTACTATCGGCACGTCTCCCCTTGGATTTTCGGCGCATTTGCGGAGAACGAGAACGACCGCTGGTTCTACAATTACCTGTCCAACTACGTCTTTGGCAAGTTCTGCTGGAACACGAATATCGATGTCGAGGCGGTTCTCGACGAACACTTCAGGCTATTGTTCGGCCCTGCGGCGCGACCGATGGCTGACTTCGTCCGCGAGATGGAGGACTTGTGGGTCGGGAAGGTCGCAGGGCGCGTCGTTGATGGCGCGCTCGGGCCCGTTGCCCAGAGGCCGAGCGAGTACGACCTTTTCACGTCGATATATTCGCCGGAGGTGATCGCGCACTGGAGACGCGACTTCATGGGCAAGGCACGTGCGCTCGTCAGCGCCGGCTCAGTGGAGGCCCGTCGCATAGATCTGTACGAGCGTGAGTTCATCGAGCCGCTGGCCGCCCGCGCACAGTCGTACATAGACTCCATTTCCGTCGAAAAGGAGCTTTCGCGCCGCGCCGGGCGGCATATCGGGAACCTGCTCGTCAACGGCTACATGGATCTGCCGCCGCAGGGGTCGTCGAAGCGCCACTACGGCCTGTACGAGAAGGGGGCCTGGAAGGGCGGGTGGATCGGCGACTTCAAGACCGTCGAAAACGTCTCTTTCGTCAAGGACGCGCCACCAGGTTTGCCGGCATCGGTCCGCTTCACCGTAAGCGGCAAGCCGGATACGGTCTGCCTCACGGACTACCTCAACTACTGGAAGGGTCCGCTGAAGCCAGCGACGAAATACCGCTTTTCGGTGTTTGTTCGGATGGAGGATGTCAAATCCGGCGGCGGGCCGCACGGCGGCGGCGTCTGCTTCCGCATCTGGGACGGAAAGAACACGTTCTATCCCGACTATCGGATGACAGGCACCACCGGGTGGTTCAACCATGTGGTCACGTTCACGACTCCGGCGGATGTCGGCAAGCATCCGCACACGCTTTCGCTGTACCTCGCGAACGCAACCGGCAGCGTGCTGTTCTCCGGTGCGCTACTGGAGGCTGTCGGAGACTGATGGCCTTGGTTATAATCCATAGGCCACAGATACGAATGGGCCCTGCGATAGACAAGCGGAGTGACGCCTTCCGCTTCTCGCATTCGTACGCAGAGGTGGGACGTGCACGAGTATCCGCATCGGAACGCAATCTCGTCGATGGATGCAGAAGATCCCTTCAGCATCTCACGTGCCGCAGTAAGTCTTGCATGGCGCACGGTCTCGCTGATCGTGGCGCCAAGCGTTTGGGCGAAGCGTCGTTGAAGCGCAATTGACGAATATCCGATTGCCCTGGAGATCGATTCGGCGTTAAGGGGGGATGAAAGGTTTGCCCTTATCCATTTGAGTGCGTTTCTCACGAATGGGTCGTCAATGGCGTCAGTCTCGGTGGATTGGCGCGTAACTACACTTGCATGGCGTGTGCGTATCAACCCGCCCTTTGAGCGTCCGGCCATGAGCGCATTTAGAGTGCGCCCGGCGGCGTAGCCGAGCGAACGGTCGAACGAGGGGATGCTGGAGAGGTGCGGGCGGGCGGTCGTGCAGAGGATTTCGTCGTTGTCGACCCCGAGAATTGCCATCTCATCCGGCACGGAAACGTCATGCTCATCTGCGGCGTCAAGCACTTCGCGGGCGCGCATGTCACGCACGGCGAATAAGGCACACGGCTTTGGAAGGGACTTGAGCCATGTGCCAAGATCAGACTTGCCGTTGAACGCTGCGCATTGATATCCTTCCTTGCGAAGTGCGGATGAGAAGCCATAGAGTCTCATTTCGCTCCATGGCGTCTTGTCGACGGTTCCGACGAATGCGAAGTTTCTGAAGTTGCGCGACATGAAGTATTTCGCGGCAGTCTGTCCTTCGGCAACATGATCGCAGATGATTGACGCAACGCCGTTTCGCCTTAAAGGTCGTGTTGGGGCCGAAATGTCTTCTATAAGCACGGTAGGGCGGCTGATGCGGAGCAGTTCACGCCGCTCGCTTTCGCTTTGGACATATGCGATGATCCCATCATAGCGGGTGCGGCACGTTTCTGGCGATGGTAGCCGAACGTGTCCGCCAACGCAGAGCTTTAGGTTCCAGCGTGAACCCACCTTGTCACGTGCGTATTCCAATATGCCGTTGAGCTTTAGCCGTTCGGCGTAGTCGCCAGTTGGGATGACTACCATGATGTTCTTGATGGATTTTCGCGACATGGCATTGATTATACCAAACAGATCGCCCCATGATCTGCCGGTCGTGAAATATTTTAGAAGGTGCCGTGACTGGCACGGTCATCCTGCCGCCGGGACTTGACGGCACCTTCCTCTGGAAAGGGAAACGCACTCCGTTGTCCTCCGGGGCAAATGCCATAGGGCAGAACTGATATCGGGTTCACCGGCCTCGCGCTCTTGAAGGAGAGGCGCGCCATCGTCGAATCAAGGGTGCTTTCGTCCGGTCGGAATGCCAATGTGACGCTGGCGATACTTTTCCGGGGTCATCTTGTAGACGGCACGAAAGGCCTTGATCAGGTGGCTCTGGTCGTAGAAGCCCGTGTCGAATGCGATGGAGGCGACTGTATCCCGGGATGATTCAAGGGCTTTTCTGGCACGATTCAAGCGCAGTCGCAGGGCGTATTTTGCAGGCGTCTCGCGGAACGTCGCACGAAAGAGCCGTCTGAAATGGCTGATGGACAACTTGCAGGCTTTCGCAAGTTTCGATAGCGAAATGGGGTGCCCGTCATTCGCATTCATCAGATCCATGGCAGGCTGGAGCCTGGTTCGAGGCTTGGAGACATCGTGCATGTCCACCTTGTCGTAGAAGCCGCACATCGTGCCGATGACACGGCCTTGGCTGTCGTGGAGGGGAAAGACGCTGTAGACCGTTGGTGTCAGCGAGCGATCGACGGTTGCGTAGTTTACGCCTTTCTGTGGGAGGTTTGTCTTGCGGGTCGTTTGGTCGCGCGCGAGACAGGCCTGCCTGATCGGTTCGGGAAAGAGGTCGCTTGACCTCAGGCCGATGGCGTCAAATTCATCCCTGAGCGCACAGATTTCGCAGTTCCGGCGATTGATGGCAATGATGCGGTCGTCGGCGTCCTTGATATAGAAGCCGACGTGCGGCAGAAAGTCCATCATGGCCTTTACGGCCGTAAAGTTGAGGCCAGCCTTGCGGAGAAAGGCTTTCTGGAAGGCGGCCTTACCCTTTTTCGTGTTTACATTCATGGACACATTATACACCATGAGGGCTGACTTTTACAAGACGAGCTGAACACTTTGAGATATATTGCGCACCAACTTCAAACCCAACATAGAAAGGAATCAGGGATATGCAATGTGTGACGGTGCTGCTGGCCATGACGGCGCTCGTGCGTACGAATCTTGGCGAACGTCCGGTCGAGCTGGAGCGGATCGCGGACGACCACTACCGCTTTACGCTCGCGAAGGAGGAGATCGCCGGCGACGTCGAATGGGTCGATGTCATCCCGGCGTTCATGACGGCGAAGAAGGGCGAGGACGGGTACTGGATCGACGCGCGCGGCGCGTATGGGCGCTTCGACCGCGACGAGGGTTCCTACGCGAACGACCGTGCCGGATGGATGCCGATCTTCGGCCTCAAGCGCGGAAGCGAGCTCTGGTACGGGCAGGTCATGAAG
>SAMEA104315424__coassemble_578_pt1 | contig 26215 bp, 15 predicted proteins | sample SAMEA104315424__metabat2_low_PE_034 | metagenome-assembled genome bin SAMEA104315424 (sample SAMEA104315424) | gut metagenome | biome: Monkey gut; feature: monkey-associated habitat; material: faeces | place: China | collected 2013 | reverse complement strand
GAGGCAGGAAGCGTGTCCCGCCTGGAGATCTCGTTCACGGGAGAAGGTTCGGCGGAAATCCTGGAGTTCAGCGGTGAACCCGTCGGCCTGCGCATCGTCGTCAAGTGAGAAAGGAAGGGAAGGCTATGGACAGTAGGCGTGATTTCCTGAAGGGAACGGCCTGGCTCGGAGCGACGGCGGTTGCCGCCGGCTGCATGGGCGGCAAACTGCGCATCGGACGTGCGGGAGGCGCGCCGATGGCGAACTTCCGCGCGCCGCCGATGGAGACGGTGCGCGTCGGCTTCATCGGACTCGGGCCGCGCGGTCGCGCGGCCGTCAGCCGCGTGGCGATGTTCCCGGGCTGCCGGGTGACGGCGCTGTGCGATCTCAAGCGGGACTGCGTCGAACAGGCCCAGAAGGCGCTGTCGGACGCGAAGAAGCCGAGGGCGCAGGAGTTCATCGGCGACGATGCCTGGCGGCGGCTCTCCGACTCGCCCGACGTGGACGTCCTCTACGTCGCCACTCCCATCGATTGGCACACCCCCATGGCCATCTATGGGATGAAGGCAGGCAAGCACGTCCTCGTGGAGGTCATCGGCTGCAACACGGTTGACGAAGGCTGGGAGCTCGTCGAGACGGCAGAGGAGACGCGACGCCACTGCATGATGCTGGAGAATTGCTGCTACGGCGAGTACGAACTCCTGGCCCACAACCTCTGTAGGCAGGGAATCCTCGGCGACATCGTGCATGGCGAAGGGGCGTATATCCACGACTGCCGCATGATGGAGCTTGAGGTCGAGGGGAACTGGCGGATCAAGCGAGCGGCCGAGCGGATGGGCAATCAGTACCCGACGCATGGACTCGGCCCGATCTGCGTTGACATGAACATCAACCGCGGCGACCGCCTCGACTATCTGACGTCGATCGATTCCTGTTCGCTCGGAATCGAACGCGCGGCACGGGAGAACTATCCGGCCGACTCCTGGCAGCGTCGGATCCGGTTCCGTTCGGGCGACATCAACACGACGACGATTCGCACGGCTCTGGGCAAGACGATCGTCGCGCAGTACTGCGTGAAGTTGCCGCGCCCGTACAGCCGCGTCAACATGATCTGCGGGACAAAGGGGTGCATGCAGAGCTACCCGGGACGATCCCCCAACCGTGAATATCTGCACGTCGCCTGGGAGGAGAAGGCCGGCGACAGGGGCGCACACTACTATTTCGACACCAAGAGGACGGAGTCGGTGCGTGAAAAGTACAGGCATCCGCTTTGGCGCGACGCAGGCGCCATTGCCGAGAAAGTCGGCGGGCACGGAGGCATGGACTTCCTGATGGATCTTCGCTGGGCATATTGCCTCCAGAACGGGCTGCCGCTCGACATCGACGTGTACGACCTGGCGAGCTGGAGCGCGGTCTATGCGCTCTCGGAGATCTCGGCGAAGAACCGCGGCGCTCCGATTGACATCCCGGATTTCACGCGCGGCGCGTGGAAGACGGCGAAACCGTTCGACATCGGCGGCGTAGACCTCGAGAGGATGGGGCTGAAGGCATCCGACGTGAAGGCGGACAAGTCCGCGATGAATGTATGATTGCAGAGGAGGAGGTAAATCGTATGCGCGTGTTTTCCATTTTCGCGGCGGCATTGGTGGCGGCTTCGGCTCGCGCCGAGAACTTCGAGTTCGCGAGCGGCGATCTTCGACTGACATTCCGGGACGACGGACGAATCACAAAGCTGACGGACACGGCAGGGCGGAGCTATCTGTCCGACGTTGTGCCGTGGGTCAGCCGCATCGAGCCAGGCGGAAAGTGGTCGTTCGCCGGCAAAGCCTCGAAGCGTCAGGATGGCGCGCTCGTCTTCGCCTTCGCCGACGGCTCAACGCTTGTAGAGTCGGTCAAGCCATTCGACGGCGGCTTCGTCTTCACCGTCGAGGACTGCTCCCCGATGGAGGGGATGCAGTCGCTGCAGCTCGCCATGCTGCGGCCCGGTTGCGGCAAGTACACAGGCGGCTTCTCCTGCGTTTCGTCAGATGACGAGCGGGCGATCTGCCTGCGGTCATTCGACTACCGGCTCGGCATGTCGACGGCGCGAGACGCCATGAAGATCTTCCTGGACCGTCCGGGGGCGGCAAAGGGCATGCGCTTCGGGCTGGCGGCGGGCCCGCGCGACGGCATTCTCGCCCGGCTGCAGGCGCTTGTGAAGGAATCGGGGCTCTACTACTCCAGGGCGGGCGGGCCGTGGTCCCTCGGCTCGGAAGAGGCGCGGCAGTCCTACATGTTCGCGAACTGCCAGAGCCGGAACATCGACGCGTGGATCGACGCTGCGCGGCGGGCGGGGGTGTCGATCTTCCACTTCCACTGCTGGTGGGACCACCTGGGGCACTACGGCGTGAACCGCGACAAGTTCCCGCGCGGGCTGGCGGACCTAAAGGCGGCGGCGGACAAGGTGAGGGCGGCGGGCATGAACGTGTCGCTCCACTCGCTCACCGCGTGCATCGACTTCCACGACCCGTGGGTCTCGCCGGTCTGCCACTCCAATCTGATAGCCACCTGCGCCTACACGCTGGCAAGGCCGATAACCGCCGATTCGCAGGAGGTGGTGGTGAACGAGCCGCCCGGCCCGAATCACGACGTGGTCACCACGTACACCTCCAACGGCAACCTGCTCGAGATCGACGGCGAGCTGATCGAGTACCGCGCCGTCCGCCGCGAAGAGCCGTACGCCTTCACCGGCATCGTGCGCGGCTCGCAGCGGACGAAGGTGCGCGACCATGCGGCTGGGACGCGCGTGAAGTACCTGCAGCAGCGCTATTTCTGCTTCTACCCGGAGCCGGATTCGCCGCTGGCGACCGAACTCGCCGACCGGCTCGCAGGCGTCTACAACGCCATTGGCTCCGACATGATCTATTTCGACGGTTCGGAAGGCATGAAGTCGATGTACGGCACGGCAAAGATGGCGTCGCTGATCGCTTCCCGCCTCGATGCGTCGCGCCATCCGCCGCGCATCGAGATGAGCTGCTGCAATCCCCACTTCTGGCCGTTCCGCAGCACAATCGGCGCGTGGGACAATGTTTGCTACGGCGCGAAAGGATTCGAGGACGACCACATCCGGTCGAACGTAGAAATGGGCCGCATGTCGAACTTCCTCGACGGGCAGATGGGGTGGTGGGCGCCGCAACTTGCGAGTTCGCGGTCGCGGTCGCGCTTTCCGGACGAAACAGAGTACTTTGCCGCGAAAAACGCCGGACACGACTTCGCGATGTCGATCCAGGGGGTCAGCGCGAATGCGGGTTTCATTCCGGATCTGCAGGAGCGGGCCCTCACAACGGTAGGCTGGTACGAGCGTTTCCGTCTGGCGAGGGCCTTTGCCCCTGACGTGCGGAAGGAACTTGCCACGCTCGGCAGGGAGGGCCGCCTCGCGCAGGACGGCACGGGAGCGTGGACATACACGCCCGTAGAGGTGATGCGCCAGCGCGTGCTCGGCGAGGGTCTCGGGGACAAGTGGACGTGCCGGGCGAAGGCTGCGGCGCCGGTGTCGCTCCGGATCGAGACTTTCTACAACCTCTCGCCGTTCGAGAGTCCGGCGGCGCAGAGGCTTTTCGACGTGGAGTCCTTTGCCGACGCAAAGACCGTGTCCGTCCCTGAGGTACGGCTTAGGCGCGAGAGGATGTCGGATCCCGAGCGTGGAGAGGTGACGCGCCTGACGGCCTTCAACGACACAGGCAGGTCGCGCGGCGCCTATGCCTGCCTCGAACGGGCCTGGCCAAGGCCGTACCTGGATCTCGGCTCTGCGGCGGGCGTCGGGTTCTGGGTGAAGGGCGACGGCTCTGGCGCGGTTCTCAACGTGCAGCTGCAGAACTCGCGCGATTATTACGGGACATGTGCCGACAACCTCGTGAAGCTCGACTTCAAGGGTTGGCGATACGTGGAGTTCCTCTTCCGCGAGCGCGATACCGAGGAGGCGTCCAAGTACGCATGGCCGCACAGGATCGGACATCCCGAGCAGATGTGCGGGCTGCAACTCTCGTCGGTCATGAGCGCGCGCGTGTATCTGAACGAGATTCCCGTCAGCGCGGCCGAAGGCGTCCTTGACGCGAACGCGACCGAAGCGGCGGCGCGGAGTCCGAGCGTGGACATTCTGCTCTCGGAGATCAAGGCGTTGGGGATGAAGGAGACGACGTCCGAGGACATCAGGCTGAAGCTGAACGGACAGAAGGTAGAGCTGCCGTTCGAGGAACTGGCCGCAGGCGACTGGGCCGAGCTTGAGAACGGAGTCTGGACGCTCTATGGCGAGAAGGGGGATTTCAAGGAACGCGCCGCAGGGCCGCACCTGGCGCTCAAGGTCGGCGAAAACAGATTCCGGTATTCGGCGGACGTTTCCAATGGGGCGCAGGCGCGGGCCGAGGTGAAGGTCTTCGTGCATGGCCGGCCGCAGCCGGCGCTCGCGGCGCTCTCCGAGGCGCAGAGGAAGGAGCTGGACTGGGAGCCCGAGATGCCGGCGAACTGGGCACCGTCCAAGGGAGCGGATGATCTGCCGCCGGTAAAGGTGCGTCCGGGCGAGAAGGCCCGGCTCGAGGTGAAGATCCGCGGTCCGCTGGCGGATCCAGCAGTCATGGTGAACGGACAGGCCTGGAAACTCGCGAGCGTGCCGGCGAAGTCGGTGCGCACGTTTACGGACGGCCCCGTCGTCACGGGTGTTGCCGAGGTCAAGATGCTGTCGTCCGATCCGACGACGGCCGATGCGCTTGTCGAGTTCGCCAAGCTCTACGTAAAGTGAGATCCTTTCCCGCTATGGCGTGTGCTTGGTTTCGTGCTGTCTGCGCCAGGCGCTCAATGTGCAGCCGGTCCGCTTCTTGAACAGGGTCTTTATGTGCGTCGGGTTGGTGAATCCGCAGGCGGCGGTCACCTCCGCGATGTTCTGCCGGCTGGCGACCAGCTTTAACTTCAGGTTCTCGATGCGACCGGCGACGATCAACTCGTGGAGGCTTTTGTCTGAAAACTCCCTGAAGCGGAGATGTAGAAGTCTGCTTGAGACACGCAGATGCCTCGCGACCATTTCGATCGTCAGGGCTGAATCGCATGTGCGTTGAATGTAGTCGATGGCGCGGTTCACGAGTTGCAGTCCAGAGGAAATGACTCTGGTGGAATCCCTCCTCACCAAGGAGCAGTCCGTTCGGGAGGTGTAGTTTCGGCGGCCGCAGACCCCGCTTCGGCAACTCATGATCCGGTCGAGCTCGGCCGCGGCCGCGAACCCTTCTTCGGTAAAGTCGGTCGCGATGCTGGACAGCGTCGGATGGGCGGACTGGCAGATGGTCGCGCTGTTGTCGATTCCGAGGACGCTGATCGACCCCGGCACGGCGATGTTCATACGGTCGCAGACGCCCAGTATGTCGGCGGCTCGGTCATCGACGCATCCGACGATCGCGGCCGGCTTTGGCAAGCGGAGAAGCCATGCGGGCAGTCCGGTCCCCTCCCGGTATTTTGCGCATGCGAGACCATGCCGCCGGAGCTCCTTCGCGAAGCCGTGGTAGCGGAGCCTGGAGAGGTAGGCGCGTTTCGCGTCCGTGCATCCGACATACCCGAATGACTTGAACTGCCCCATGTAAAGAAGCTGCTGGGCGGCGAAAGAGCCGATTTTCTCCTCGTCGAAGTTGACGACGCCGAGATTGGCCGCACGGCGGTGAAGGCAGAGCCGTCTTGTGCCGACGACCACGAGCGGCACGCTGGAACCTTCGAGTTTTGCGGCAAAATCGGGATTTTCCAGCTCGGACGTGATAATTCCGTCGGTCGTACCGTCCTGAAGCGCATTCGTGGTTTCCCCGAACCCATGTTCGTCAGGTTCGTACAGATGCGTCCGCCATTCCGGTCGGGTCTCGGCAAACCGAAAGATGCCCCGAAGGAGTCCGCGCCCCGCCGCACGTGATTGGTTGACGATGATGCAGATGTCCTTGCGCTTCCTTTCCATGAGGCGCATGATAGCAGAATCGCATTGAGATTACAACGCCGGCGATTGGGATGATGCAGGTCGCGGTCATTAGGCTGGATTGATTGCTGGCATGCGCAGTCCAGGGCGCAGCCGCTCCCTGAACGAGGCGTAATGCTCGCGGCGGGATTGGAGAAGGGCCTTCATGCGCCCTTCGGCGCCGCCCGCCAGCAATGGCCGATCGCAAGATGCCGCCACGCGGCGGATCAGCTCCGCCTCGTCGCATTCGATGAATATCACGCGCCCAGTCGCCTCGGCAACGGCACGCGACGCCGGATCGAGCAAAGCGCCGCCACCGAGCGCCACGACTTGACCTGGCGCAGCCGACACGCGCTTAAGCTCATCATGCTCAATCTTGCGAAATGCCGCCTCGCCGTCTGTCGAGAATATATCCCTGATTTTTCGCCCGGTGCTCTTCTCAATCTCCGCATCAAGATCCACGAACGGCATCCCCTTCCGCTTTGCAAGAACCCTTCCGTAGGTTGACTTCCCCGCCCCCGGCGCACCGTACAGGTATAGGTTCGCGTTCATGTAGCGGCTCGCAAGACGCGCCTGCTCCTCAAGCATGGGCATGCCGCCGACGTTCGCGACGCCAAGCCTCTCGGCCTCGGCAAGAAGGCGCGTCGGCGACGGGTTGTAGATGAGGTCTATCACCGCCTCGCATTTCGGAAACGCAGAGAGCGAAACAGGCTGCGCGTCAACATTTGGGAACATCCCGACAGGCGTAGCGTTTACCAGCACAGCCGCGTCGGCATTGCGTTCGAGATTCCCGTAGTTGTCCTCGCCCGTACGCGAGATGTGCACCACATTCCCTGCGCCAAGGCCGCGCAATGCCGCCGCAGCCGTCATGGCCGCGCCGCCGGTCCCAAGCACTACGCACTTCTTGCCGCGCACATCCACGCCGACGATCTTCACAAGTCGCTCGAATCCCGCCCTGTCGGTGTTGTCCCCGAACAATGTCCCGTCAAGACGCTTGACTATCACGTTGGCATTGCCGAGTTCGGAGGCCACCGGCGACACCTCACCGCACAGGCCGAATGCGACCTTCTTGTACGGGATGGTCACGTTCAGCACATCATAGTCGCCATGGAGGATGAAGTCCTCCACTTCATCTGGACGCTTCTCGTAGAGCCGATATTCGTAATCGCCCAGCTTGCTGTGAATTTCAGGGGACTTGCTGTGTCCCAGCTTCTCGCCAAGCAACCCGCACTTCAAAGACATGGCCACCTCCTCCTCAATGTGAAAGATCCTTCGCCTTGCGGCCATCGTCCAGCAAGCGCCTCAACGACTCCGCATCCGAATCCCGTATCGCATCGCGATACTCGTAGAGCCGTTCAATGAAACGCGTAAGCACCCCATCAAGGGCCGTCTTGTTGGACAGGAAAAGATCCGTCCAGATATCCGGATCAACCGTCGCGACCCGCGTCATGTCCTGGTAGCTTCCGGCGGAAAAGCCGAGGTGCGAGCCCGACAACTCATCGCGGACATATGCCGAGGACACGACGTGCGCGAGCTGGCTCGTGTATGCTATCATCTCGTCATGCCGCGAAGGGCTCGTCACGACGAACCTTGCGAAACCTATTTCCCCGAAGATCGCCTTCAGCCGCTCCACTATGGCAGAATCAGTCCAGCCGTACGGCGTGAATATCATCGAGGCTCCGCGATAGAGATCCGCCGCCGCATTGGAATACCCGCTGCGCTCCTTGCCTGCCATTGGATGTCCGCCCACATACGTCCATGAAGCCGCCTTGTCAATCTGCTCCAGGGCTTCGCACACTATTCCTTTCACACCGGCGGCATCGGTCACCATCGCGCCATCCGCGAAGTCCCCCGCGTGGCTCACTATCCACGGCGCAACCATGAGCGGAGGCAGGCACACTATCACAAGCCCGCAGGAGCGGATGGCGTCAGGCGTTGCCTCCTTCAGGTTTACGACGCGATATCCGGCCTTTAGGAAGGCCTTCTCGAAAGACCCGCCAATAAGCCCCATTCCCCTGATGCCGACTGTAAACGCAGCGTTTTCCATATTCACTCCATGGCATATTCCTAAGCCAGGCAATCCAAGACGGCGATTGCGGCGGCGGCCTCCACGCACGGCACGGCGCGCAAAACCACACACGGATCGTGCCGTCCCTTGACCACAAGCTTGACCGGCGCTCCTGTCGCAAGGTCCACCGAATCCTGCGGCTTGCCTATCGACGGCGTAGGCTTGAACGCAACGCGGAACACAATCGGCGCCCCCGTCGTTATGCCCCCAAGAATGCCGCCGGCATGATTCGTCAGCGGCACGACCTTGCCGTCAGCCATCCCGTATGGGTCGTTGTTCTCGCTACCCCTGAGGTCTGCGGCGGCAAACCCTTCGCCGAACTCAATCCCCTTCACCGCCGGTATTCCGAACACAGCCTGCGCGATACGGTTCTCGATGCCGGCGAACATCGGATCTCCATGTCCGGCGGGAACGCCGCACACCTCCGCCTCGACCACGCCACCGACGGAATCACCGTCCGCCCTCGCGGCAAGGATTGCGGCCTCCATCTTCGCCGGATCTGTCTCGCCGCCAATGCGCACCGCCTTTGCGGAAACGGCGATGCCGCGCCTTTCCAGCAATTGCAGTGCAATGCCTCCGGCAATGCAGAGGGGGGCGGTAAGGCGCCCCGAGAAGTGTCCGCCTCCTGCCTTGTCCTGATGGCCGCCGAACTTCACCTCCGCCGGATAGTCCGCATGCCCGGGCCTCGGCACGTTTGCCAGGTTTCCGTAGTCGGAGGAACGGGTATCGGAATTCCGTATGATGGCCGCAATCGGCGCACCGGTCGCGATACCGTCCCTTATCCCGCAAAGGAACTCCGGGACATCAGGTTCGCGACGTTGCGTGGACGTCGCATTGCGGCCCGGAGCGCGGCGGTCCATAAACCGCTGAAGCTCATCCATATCTATTCTGCTCCCGGCAGGGACGCCCTCGATCTCCACGCCGATTGCCGCCGCATGGGACTCCCCAAAGATCGCAATGCGAAAGTTTGTGCCGTATCTGCTGCTCATGCCGTAACCCTTTCAAGACTCTCGAAATCATGCCAGAAGCCGGGGTAGGACTTCGCCACCACGGTGGCATCGTCCACAGTCACCGCGCCAGACGCAGCGCATGCAAGCACGGCTGCGGACATCGCTATGCGATGGTCGCCGTGCGTTTTCACAACGCCGCCGCGCATATCCCTGCGGCCGCACACGACAAGTGAATCGCCCTCGATATGCGCCTCGCCGCCCACGGCGTTCACCATCTCCGCCGTGGACTCGAGCCTGTCGCTTTCCTTCAGGCGAAGCCTGCCGCAATTGACGAACCTCGTGACGCCGCTTCTCGATGCGGCATGCGCCGCAAGCGCCGGAACGCGGTCGGGCACAGGCCCGGCATCCACTACCGGAGAATCCAGCAGCCACTCTACGGCCCGATCGCCCTGAATCGACCTTTCGTTGAGCCCGTCAACCCCAACCCCGTCCATCGCGAGGAAGAACGCCGCCTGCGACCAATCTCCCTCCACCTCCCTACCGCCTGGCATGCGGTAACGCTGGCCGCCCCTTATCCGCCACATCGCTTGCTCCGGCTTGTCAAACTCGATGCCGGCATCACGCAACGTCGCCTCGGTAAGCGCCACGTACGCCGCACTCTGGAGATTGCCATCCACGACGATCTCGCTGTCCCAGTCCGCAAGGGGCAGGGCGAACAGGAGACCCGTTATGAATTGCGACGACACGTCTCCAGGGACGACGTACCTGCTCTTCCTCTCGAACGGCATCGTGGGACGCCCGCCAAGGCGTCCTTCGCACACGAACCTGCCCTTCCAGCCCATCACGCCCGCGATCGGCGTGAGGAAGCGCAGCGTGGAGCCGCTCTCTCCGCAATGCCATTCGTGTTCGCCGGCCATCATCGCCCTCAGGCATTCTCGCGTCGCCTCGATGTCTTTCGAGACGCCACGTATCTTCGGCTCCCCGACGCCGCTCAGCGCGGCGGCGATGATTTCGCGATGCGCAATGGATTTCGAGGAAGGCACGGTCACGCTCCCCCTGCGCCTTCCGGGCAACAGCGTCTTTTCAATCCGGTCACACGGCACTGTCCACCACCTTCCCCAATTCCGCAAGCGGGACGCTTTCCACGAAACACTTGCCGATGCCATGCGGGACAACCAGATCGATATGGTCGCCGAACACCTTCTTGTCCGAAAGGATCACCTCCGCGATCTCCTTCGCTGGAAAGTCCGTGCGCACATCATAGCCCATGGACAAGGCAAGCGACTCTATGCGCTCCTGTTCGGGACGAGGGAGCGCACCCATGTTCATCGCGGCTCGGGCGATCATGGCGATGCCGGTCGCGACCGCACGTCCATGGGATATCGAATACCCGCTCAACATCTCAATGGCGTGCGCGAACGTATGGCCAAGGTTGAGCAGCTTGCGCGCACCGCCCTCCCTTTCATCCTTTTCGACGACATCGCGTTTCATGCCCACGCATTCGGCTATCTCGCGCTCCCCGATCTTCTCCAGCGGCGCACCCTCGAGCTTCGCGAAGAGGGTGCCGTCGCCAAGCACCGCATACTTGAGCACTTCGCCCATGCCGTCAATCCACCATTCGTCCGGCAGCGTGCCGAGGAAGGACGTGTCGCAGAATACGGCCCTCGGCTGATGGAAAGCGCCGACGAGATTCTTGCCGGCGGAAAGATCCACGCCGGTCTTGCCGCCGACAGACGAATCCACCATGGCGAGAAGCGACGTGGGGATCTGGACAAATGCGATGCCGCGCTTGTATGTCGCTGCGGCAAACCCGGCCATGTCGCCCGTGACGCCGCCGCCAAGCGCGACGACCAGGTCCGTACGGTCAAGCCTTCCTCTCGCCAGGGAATCCATCATGTCGCCATATGTGGAAAGCGTCTTTGACCGCTCTCCGGCGGGAAACACGAATTTCAGCACCTCCAGCCCCGTCGCGACAAAGCCCGCGGATACCGGGGCGGCATGCAGCCGATCCACGTTGGAATCCGTAACCAAGGCGATCCTTCTCGCGTTGCGAAGCGTCTCACGGACGAACATTGGAGCAGAGGCAAAGGAGCCAGCCCCTATCTCAACGTCGTACGGGACGGATGCATGTACCCTGATGCGCGTCATGGCATACCCCTTGCTGCGTTATCTTTCCGCGTACGACCCAAGGAATGTGAAGTGCTCTATCTCGGGATCGATGCTGAACCCGGAGAGCATCTTCAGCACACGGGGATCGCGAGGCGACGCCTCGAAGTCAAATATGAACCTGAACTCGAAGTCCGATCCAGGCACAGGACGCGACTCGAGCTTCGTAAGGTTCACGCCTGCGGCGGCGAACTTCACAAGCACGTCAGTAAGGGCCCCCGGACGGTGGTTCAGGCTCATCATCACGGAAAACTTGTCCGCATCGGGATATATCTCGGCCCGCTTGGATATGCAGATGAACCTCGTGTAGTTGCTCGCGGTGTTCGATATGTCCTCTCGCAGCACATCCAGGCCATATAGCTCCGCGCACTCCCTTGAAGCTATCACGGCAACGTCCTTGCGGCCCGACTTCGCAAGTTCTGCCGCAGCGGCGGCGGTGTTCGCCGCCGGGATGGCACGGATGGAGGGATGCTTCCGAAGGAATTCGGAGCACTGGGCAATTGCATGCGGGTGGCTGGACACCTCCCTGACGTCCTCGAACTTCACTCCGTGCGGAGCGAGGAGCACATGGCGGATGCGAAGCTTCATTGCGCGGACGATCTTGAAGTTGTGCTTCGCCATGAGGTCGTACACGGCGGTCACGCTCCCGACTGCGGAGTTCTCTATCGGAAGCACGCCATAGTCGCACATCCCCTTCTCCACGGCGGAGAACACGTCGTCGAAGCCCTTGAAGTAGAATATCGTCGGGAACTGCACAAGCCGGCACACCGCCTGCTGGGAATACGATCCCTCAACGCCGGAGCACGCGACCGTAGCGGAGGATGGGAATCTTTCGGGCGTCGATGCGATCGCCTCGCCTACGGACTTGGCGAACGCATCCCCTCCGGCAAGTTCCGCGCGCTGGCGGCCCCTCGACATCGACATCAGCGTCGTGAAGAGCAGCCTCGCCTCGTTCTCGAAATCCGGGCCTACCGCCTTTGCGACTTTGGCGAGTATCTCGCGCTCTCGCACCGGATCGCATACGGGGGCATGGCTTGTCTTCTTTGCCGCCGCGACCTTTTCGGACGCCTTCATCCGCTGCACGAAGAGCTTCACAAGCTCACCGTCAATCGTATCGATCTCGTTGCGGATCTTCAGGAGATCCTGCTCTTTCTCGCTTTCGTTCATGGTCAGCCCCTCCTCCATGCAAGTGGACGAATCGCATTTATCCGCTTCATCGTATCTTCGAACATCTCCGGCGTCTGGCTCTGCACGCCATCGCAAAGCGCGTGCGGAGGATCGTTGTGCACCTCGATGATAAGTCCATCCGCCCCCATTACCGTGGCGCCCATCGCGCAAGGCTCGACAAGCTGCGCGTAGCCGGTGGAATGGCTGGGGTCCACGATGACGGGCAAGTGCGAAAGCCGCTTCAGGACAGGAATCACCGTAAGGTCGATCGTGTTCCTCGTCGCGGTCTCGAACGTACGAATGCCACGTTCGCAGAGCATGACGTTCGGGTTTCCGCTCGCCATTATGTATTCGGCGCTCATCAGCAGCTCCTGGAGCGTTGCGCTCATCCCCCTCTTGAGCAGGATGGGCTTCTTCGTCATCGACCCGACCTCCTTGAGAAGATCGAAATTCTGCATGTTCCTTGCGCCGATCTGGATCACGTCGACATCGTTGAACAGCGGCAGATGCTCAATGCTCATGAGTTCCGTGACTATGGGCAGCCCGGTTTCCCTCTTCGCCTCGAGAAGTATGTCGAGGCCGCGCTTGCCCAGGCCCTGGAACGAGTAGGGCGACGTGCGAGGCTTGAACGCGCCGCCGCGCAACAGCGTCGCTCCGGCGGCCTTCACACGCTTGGCAATGCCCGTCATCTGCTCTACGGACTCCACGCTGCAGGGTCCAGCTATCACCTGGAAATTGCCGCCGCCGATCTTGGCTCCGGCGCAATCGATCACGGAATCGTCCGGATGGAACTTCCTGTTGGCCGCCTTGTATGGCTCCTGGATTCGCTGGACGCTCTCCACGACGCTGAGCGCCTGCACGAGCCCTATGTCCATCTTGGCAACGTCGCCTATGCACCCAATGAGCGTCTCGCGCTCTCCCGTGCTTATGTTCGGCGTGATGTGGCGATCCTTCAGCCACTTGACAAGGCTGTCGACCTGCTTTTGGTCTGCGCCTTTCTTCAATACGATAATCATTCTTATCTGCTCCCTTTAAAAATCTGCGCCGCATTGCGACCAAACAAAAACGGCCTCGCTCTCATCCTGGAGCGGGGCCGCATGCCTGATCTCTTGCCTACTGGTCTTTCAAGATTGCGCGAAGCCGCTCCGGACTGTCAGCCCGAAGTAATAATACCACGTAAACTCGAATCGACCGTTCATTTGTTTTCTCTTGATGGGCGTGTATTGTATCACATCAGATTCGGCAATGCAATATGCGTGCGGAAAGTTGCAGGGGAATGGTTTCTTCCCAAACTCAATGCGACCAGTGTAGTCGCATCTACTCTGACAAGTCACCGCAGGGAAAGTTTTTGACAGGAATCAACCCACCTCCATGCACATTTCTGACATAGACATGCACGGCGTCACCTTAAGGGCGCAGAAAGGTGCTGCCGAAATGGCAAGCGGGACGGACCTGCACGTTCTTTCGGGGGAACGCATCGCAAGATTCATTTCGTTCCCACTCCGTTTCCGAAAAGCGACCAGTCGGCGACGCCGAGCCTGATGCCCGCCGGCGCACCGAGGACGACAAGCCTCGCGGCGACGGCCTTCACGGGCGGCGTCTCGCGATAGTCAACGAACAGGTCGCGCGCGTCCCCTGACGCGTCGACGAGCGTCTCCCATGCGCCGCCCGGCGTCTGCACGTCAATTCGATATGGGATGGGGCCAGGCTTAAATCCCGCATCGGCATCCACGGCGTCCTCGCGCCAGACGATGCGCGTCGCACGGATCTCCGCCGCCGGGAATCGGTATTCGACCGTGCCCGTGACGCCTCCGAAGCCGTGCGCCGTCTTGAGCGAATCGTCCGCCGCCAAGGCCGCAGCCGTCAACGCCGCAATGCGCCTCCAACCGGTCGCGCCCTTCCCGAACCCGGGAAGCCACTGCGGCTCGCTCGTCGCGGACGTCTTCTCGAACCCGCCTTCCGCCCGCGCCGTGAGGCGGTCGAAGCCGACCAGCCGCTCAAAACGCGCATGCGCGCCGACGTTGACGCAATAGACGACCCACCAGTCCCCTCGTTCGTCCTGCGCGACCGCCCCATGCCCCGTGCCGGTCACAAGCCCCTTCGTCGTGAGCAGAAACGGATTGTCCCTTGCCGCCGCGAACGGGCCGAGCGGCGCATCCGACACATACGCGCCCATCGCGTATTCGGGATTCTGCGTGCCGGCGGCGGAGTAGGTCAGCACGTACCTTCCGCCCGTCTTCGCCATCCACGCGCCCTCCAGCCAGCCATTCGCCGGATTGCCCGGCACGCGCTCCCACGGCTGGTTCTTCGGATCGAAGCGAAAGAGCTCCTTCGGTTCCGAGACCGGACGGAGCGGATCGTCCTTCGCAAGCTCAACGCCCCAGATGCCGCCCTGCGCCGTGCAGCCCCAGTAGAAGTAGAGGCGTCCGTCCGTGTCGGAGAAGAGCATCGGGTCGCACATGGGCGGCACATCGCCCCCGACCTTGACGCCGATTACGCCCAACCGCTCGTATCGCCCTTCAATCGTCGGCGCGGCCCACACCTCGCCGGTCGTATCCGGCATGTAGAGGAAGCGTCCGCCATGCCTCACCGCCGTCGGCGCATGGCCCGGCTTCGTGAGGCCTGTCCCCTCCACCTTCCGCCACGTGCCGCCGTCATCGTCGCTGCGCCAGAGCTGTCCGCACGACGGGAAGAGGTACCACTTGCCGTTTTCGCGGAGAAGCGTCGGATCCGCAAGGCACCGGTGGGGCACACGCTCCCCCTCCGGCAAGATGGAGGCGAAGTTGCTGAGCGGCACGCCCTCGACGACCATCGGATTGCAGAACGTCCTTACAGCGGACCCCGCGCCGCTCACCGCACCGCCGCCAACCGCCAGCGCCGCCGCCAGACCGCCCTTCAGAAGTGTCGCACGCACGTCAGTCTCCGATGTGGAACGCGCCGAGCGGAAGTCCCGCCTCGTTCATGAGATAGCCGCGCCACGGACGCGAATGGAGGTAGCGCAGCTTTTTCGGCTCCTTCACCTCCGGCGCGAAGACGACGAGCTCCTCGCCTACGATGTCGCCGCGATACTCGAAGTCGACCCACGGGGCGCTGAACCGCTTGAAATTCCCGATCTGCGCCTTCACCCACTTGCCGTCCGCACCCGCGACCTCGAAGCCGTATTCCACACTCTTCGCCGGATCCCTATGGATGCCCCATTCCGCCTCATACACAGACCATTTCTTCACGTCATTGAACGTCATCACGAACTTGCCGTCCTCAATCTTCCACGCCTTGAGCGTCGGCGAGTCGGCAACGATGTCCGCATGGCCGTAGTCGCGCTTGAGCGCGAGAAGCGCAAGCCGCAGCCCCGGCACCTGCTTGTCGTTCGGGTGGATGTCCCGGAGGTTGCCGACGTCGCAGAGGACGGCCATCCCCGCGTCCGGCGTCTCCTGCGCGAACCGCTGCTGAAGCTCCTGCATGCGCGGCACGTGGGAGTTGCCCCACGGGCAGAGCTGGCAGAAGTAGAGCCTGAAGCGCGGATTCTCGAAGATGCGCTTCCAGCCGCCGAGCAGCGCCTCCATGCGCTCGTAGTAGCCGTCGATGGTGCCTGGGTCGTGCGTGTTGGACTCGCCCTGGTACCAGATCGCGCCGCGCATCGCATACGGAACGATCGGGTTGACCTTGCCGTTGTGGTACTGCGACGGCTTCTGCCCGTCCTTGTCCGCGCGTGCGGGCGGCGGCGGCAGTTTGCAGTCCGGAATCCACGTCTCGATGTCCGTCGCGCCGACGTATGCGCCGAAGAGGCCGACGGGGATCTTGAGCGTCGTCTGCAGGTAGTAGCCGTACCAGATGGCGACGGCCGAGAAGCCGCTCTCGAGGCAGAACCTCGGCGTGACCTTCCGCCAGCGCACGTCTTCCGCCGTCTGAGGCTCATTGCTCCAACTGTTTCCGAGATACGCGCAGCGCAGGAGCGGAAGGTCCATGATCTGCCCAAGCGAACCGCCGAGCCGTTCACGCGCACGAGGCGACTCGCCCCAGAACGGGATGCCCATGTTGCTCTGCCCCGAGCAGAGCCACACCTCGCCGACGAGGACGTCCCTGACCGCCACGCCGTTGGCGGCGAGCGTCCGCCCCTCGCAGCTGGCGGGCATCGGGTCGAGATCGACGCGCCAGCGGCCGTCGGCGGCGGCTGTCGCGGACTTTGATTGTCCCGCGAACGTGACGGTGACGGCCTCGCCCGCATCGGCCGTACCCCAAACAGGCACCTTCGCCTCGCGCTGGAGAATGGCTCCATCGGTAAACGGCGCGGCGAACTTCACTGCCGCCAGCAATATCGTTATGCTATTCATATCTTTCTGCCTCCATGACTTGATGTCTACGTGTTAAAAATGCAACTTAGATTAAGGCGTAGCGAAGAACACAGGATTCGCCCACGCGCCGCCGTCGCCGTAGGTGTTGCCGCCCGGATCGGCCAGCAGATAGAGCCGGATGCGCTGGCCAGCAAAAGGCGAAAGGTCTGCCTCGATCTCCTCCCAGCGATGCTGCGTGACACGACGCTCCGCCAGCACCCGAAGGGGCCTGTCCATAGAGGAACCGGGGCCTGTCCCCACGCGGACGGCGACCTTGAAGAGGATGCCGTCGCCGGGCGTGGAGCCGTCGACCTTGCCGACCTCGGCGCGGAACCGGCGGTCCCGCGCGCCGAGCGTCAGCGTGTAGCACGCGAAGGCCGCGCCCGTCGCGCCGTCCCGGTACGGCGGATGAACGGCGAGGCCGGACTGGCCCCTGCCGCCGCACGTCGCCGTGCCGATTCGCACAAAACCGCCGCTCGACGAGTCCAGCCCGGCTTCCGTCCCGTCCGGCTTCAAGACGCCCTTGCGGAAGCGATTGGGCAGCGTTCTCGGCTGCGCCGCGCGCGCAGGCGGCTCCGGCGTCTTGAAGTCGAGCGGCCTGAGCGCCCACGCCTCGTAGGCGTCGGCTGAAGGCTCGGCAAAGCCCTTCGGCAGCGTCGCGCGGTACGAATAGCAGCCTGGATCGCGTTTGAAGCGCGTCCATCCCTTCGCGTCGACGCGGAAGGGGATCTCCCTGACGACCTCCGCGTTCGACGCGCCGCGCAATCCGACAAGCCGCGTCGCGGCATACGGCAATCCGATCTCGACGTCTCCGCGCTTCTGTTCGGGGACGATCTCCTCCGTGCCGCCGGCCTCGGACAGGCGGATCAGCCAGCCGTCCGTCGCACCGCCGGGAAACTCGGTCGCCACGCCGCGCCCGTGCAGGAAGACGTACCCGTCCTCCCGTCCGCCCCGGCAGAAGTCCACGCGGTTCGTGCCGTTCTTTGCCCAACCCGAATAGGCGACCGTCTCGCCGCCCCGGCAGAAGAAGCCCCATTGCGGCAACGCCAGCCGCCCCTCGCCGCGCCGGACGGAAAGCCAGCCGCCGTCCGGGTCGCCGTTGACGACGACGAGCGTGCCGCCGTCATATGCGACGACGATGCGGTTGCGCGCGATCTCGCCGCCCGTGACGGCCTTCGAGGTCGTCAGGAGCCGCCCCTCGCCGTCGGCATAGCGAATCTTCTGCACGTTCTCCTGCGAATAGCGCGAAGCCGGCGCAAGCGTCATGAAGTAGGCGTACACCGGGTCCTGCGGCAAGAGGAACGCCGCGTGCCCGAACGCGAGCGTGACGGCCGTCCACGGCTCGACGACCTGCCACGGCGAACCCTTCGGCACGTTTGCGTCGCCGAAGAGCATACCCGCGAAACAGCCAAAGTCGCTCGTCAACGGATGCATCCGCAGCAGGTTGAAGTCCACGATCCATGGATGGCGCATCAGCTGGTACGTGCGATCCTGTCCGTAGTTCTGGTCGGCGAGGCCCGAATAGAGCCACTGGTGCCCGCCCTCGGACGAGACGGGGCCGTTCCACGTCTTCTTCTGGATCAGCATGATCTCGCCGTAGGCGTAGAACGTCTGGGCGAACGTGCCCGCGCCCGGCACGCGCGCGTCGTAGTCCGTGCGGCTCCAGGGCGTAACGGCGGTATGCACGTCGCAGTAGGCCGTGTTGAAGTTGAACTTGCGTTGGATGATCGGCGAGAGCGTCTCGCACATTTCCACGCCGTAGAGCGGCTTCGGGGCCGTGCAGCGCGACCACGCGAGCTTCCAGTTCCCGTCTTCCGTGCGGGAGACGCGATCCGACCGCCAGTAGCCGTTGACGGGCGCGAAGTCGGTGAAGTTGTTGTACGGCCCGTAGCGGAAGCCGAAATCGTCGATCAGCTTGCGCGCATGGTCGTACTGTCCCTTGTCGCCGCCGCGTCCCGGCGCGGGATGCGTCCGGAAGGTGTAGCTCTCGTCGCCGTCGCGCCAGCCCGTCTCGTGGTCGGTGACGATCAGCCGCCGCATCCCCTTGCGGCGATGCCAGAACAGCGCCTCGCGGTTGGGCGTGCGGTCGCCCGTCGCGCCGGACGAGACCCAAGCCGCGCGCCCCGTGACGGCCCGCCACGGCGAGACGGGGTTCGGGATGAACGGCAGCGTCTCCTCGAACTTCGGCGAGACCGTCCAGACGAACCGCTCGTAGACGTCGTTGCGCGTCCCGTCCGTCTTCGGGCGGTACCGCGCGCCGCCGTTGGCCTGCACGAGCTCCGCGCCGCTGTCCGGCGGGAACGCGAGCGAGGCGTTCGACTGCGTCCAGTCAAGCGTCGCGGACACGAAGCGCGTCCCCGCCGCGCCCTCGACGACCACGACCTGCGGACGCTCGTCCCAGTTCTCGCGTCCGTACGTGTAGAACGGGATCGGCAGCGACTTCATGTCGGGATCGACGCCGAGCCCCCCGAAGCGCAGCTCCTCGACGGCTCCGCCCTTGACGACGACATCCGCCACAAGCGAGTTGCCGATGCGCTGCCAGCGGACCTCGGCCCTGTCCGCCGCCGTGCGCGGCCACACGCCGCCGCCAAGGGCGAGCGGCACCCACGGCCCCTTGCCGACGCGAAAGGCGAGGTCGTCCCAGACGCCGGGCCTTTTCGGCGTGCGGAACTCAAGCGTCTCGTCCGCTTCCGGGGCCGGCGGCACGACCGTCGTCCCGACCGTCGGGAACGGGAGGCGTCCGTCGCCCGTGTTGACGCCCTGCGGCTGACCCTTGAACACCTGCACGCCGCGCTTCGCGCGCGGCCGGAACGTGAGCGGCTTCAGGTCCTCCACGAACGCGCAGACGCTCGTCAGATCGAGGCGCCGGTCTTCCGCGTTCGTGCCGCCCGTGAGCGTGAAGCCGTCGAGCGTGCAGCCGCCCTTCAGCGTCCGCGCGAGCAAGCCCTTCGGGGCCTTCACCTGGAACTTGCACCATTCGCGGTGCAGGATCGTCGCGACGTCGAGCGAGAACGCCTTGCCGTCCGCGTCGGTGAAGTCGGCGGAGAGCCGCGTCATAGGCGTGCCCTTTGGGCTCTGCCCGTAGAAGTTGTTCCCGTAGATCCAGACGCTGAACGCGTCGAACGCCGGCAGCTTCAGCGGCGTCGCGCGGCGCAGGCGGACCTTGGGGTTCGCCCCCGTCGCCCGGTAGTCGAACCGCAGCGTGCCGTCGCCGAAGAGCAGCCGGTCGTCGGCGTCGGCGACCGTCGCGACGGCGTTCTCGCCCGTGGCCGTCCAGCCCGCGGCGGACTCCAGCCGATCGACGGGCGGCGTTTCGTCCGCCCGCCGGTTGGCCCAGACCATCTCGTACGGACGCCGCGCGTCCTTCGTCCCCTTCGGCGGCAGCAGCTTCTCGTCCAGCAGGATCTTCGCGGCATCGCCGTCGAAGGCGTTGTCCGCGACGTCCGCGTTCGCGCAGTTGCGCAGGCGGACGGGATAGCGTGTCGCCGGCGGCGGGTTCGGGTCGCGCGCGCACCGCGCGAAGCGGTTGCCGCGAATCTCGATCCCGTCCGTCGCCTCGACGTAGATGGCCGAGGGGCCAATGTCGTCGAACGAGTTGCCGACGACGCGCAGGTTGCGGTGGACGCCGGCCGGATAGTCCGACGGGCCGCCGTCGTGCTTCGCGCGCACGGTCAGCGCGCCGAGCAGGTGCTCGCCGTTGAAGCGCTTCGCGCACTTCTCGAACGTGCAGTCCCGCACGACGGCGTCCTCGAACGGGCCCATCTCGTTCCAGAAGACCATGTCGCAGGCCAGGATGACGGCCGCCGACTTGAGCCCCCGGAAGCGGCAGTTCTCGATCGTGAACTTCCGCGTCTGCAGCAGGAACGCGCGGGCGCGCGTGTTCTCGACGGAGCAGTTCGCGATGCGCACGTCGGGATAGTTCCGCTCGTTCGCCACGAGGTCGCCGACGCGCGGCGCGAGCCCGCCCGGCGCGGCCGCGCCCCGCCCCTTCTCGAACGACGCGAGCGTCAGGCGCCCGCGCAGCGCCAGCGTCTCAGGGTCGTAGACGGCGATGCTGTCGCCCGCCGACGCCCAGCCGCCGGACAGCTGACGCTCCTTGCGGTCGGTCGATCGGCGTATGAACTCGAACGCGCCCGTCGCCGCGTCGAACGCCTTGACCTCGCCGCCGAGCGAATGGACGTTGAGCGCGTCGTCGCCAAGCCCCTTGAAGTGGCAGTCCTCCAGCGTCACCGATCCGGCGCAGCCGACGAAGTGGATGCCGTCCGAGTTGGACGCGCAGACGTGCGGGTCGTCGGCGCGCGGACGGATCGAGAAGCGGCGGAACACGAGGTCTTCGGACGGCGGAACGATCACGCAGCCGGTGGACGGCGTCCGCTCGACCTCGACGTTCTCAATGCGGACGCGCTTCACGGCGTTCAGGACGAGCGGGCCTTCGCCCTCCCGGAAATAGCGCACGAGCATCCGGTGTCCGTTCGTGACGGCCGCGAGCGACGGCCCCTTCGGGATCGTGATGCGCGCGAGGCGCCATCGTGTACGGCAGCCCGACAAACGCCTCCTTCCCGTCCGCCGCCGTGCGCACGATCTTCTGGTGGATCTCCAGCGCGGCGTCGGGCGAGCCCTCGCCGTCGCACGTGTTCAGCTGGAAGAAGTGCTCCGCGCCCGTCGCCGGGAACGGCGCGTCGATGCGGTAGTCGATCGTCCGTGCGTTCGCGTCGACCGCCACGACGCGCCCGACGCAGCCGATAGGGTTGTCCGTCGTCACCGTGAAGTTCTCGACGGCGACGTCTTCGCAGCGGTAGAGGCAGAACGCGCCGGACGACTCGCGCTCGTCGCCGCACGGGTTGCAGTGCATCTGGATGACCGTGCCCTTCTCGCCGCGCAGGACGAGATCCCTCTTCTCGCCGACCCAGATCCGCTTTTGCAGGGCGTACGTGCCCTTCGGGAAGAAGACGACGTCGCCGGGCTTCGCGGCGGCTACGGCCTTGTAGATCTCCGCCTGCGCCGGACGCGCCCCCGTCGGGTCGGCGCCGAAGGACGTGACGTCCAAGACGGCCGCGCGGACGGGAAGCCCAAGCGCGGCCACGAAAACAAAGATCAGAGATGTGCGCATGACCATGTACCTCGCATCTTCGAGACCCTATGCCTCGGCTTTCGATTCACATTGCCGGATCTGCCTTACCTGACGATAAGGAAGAATCCACGTTCCAGAGCCAGCCTGCCGATATCGGCGAACCCTTCACCCGCATACGCGAACGAAAGTTCGTCCGTCAGGGAGTTCGCCAACGCCAGAACAGCCTCTGTCTCGCCAGCCGTCAGCGTCTGCACGGTCTCGCCGTTCACGCGAAGGTCCAGGGCACCGCCACCGGACACAGTTGCCCGCACCAGGATCCTCTTAACCGGATCTGAACCCCTCAACTTCGCTACGAGCGACGTGCCGTCCACAAGCCGCACGCGGCGATCCGCCGTCTCGACGACCGCCGGCGAGGCGGACGAGACCGTCAGCCGACGGTTGACGTCGCGCGCATAAGCCGTGCGCCAGTCGGCCTCCAGCGCGCCGATGTCGCGCGCGCCGTTGTAGACGCGCTGCCCGCCGAGAAGGTCGCGGTCTCCGACGTGCGCGGAGAGCGCCGCGTCCGCCTGGTCGACCGCCGCGTTTCCGACGAGCGGACGCCCGTCGTCATCAACCGGAAGCTCCGCGAGGGAAGCGAGGATGTTGCCGTCGCCCGCCTCTATCGCCGAGCGATAGGCGGCACTGTTCTGGACGAATCCGCCGACATCATTCGCGAAACAGCAGTGCGCATAGTTCGTCGGGCCAACCGCCCAGTCCCAGTCGCCGAGACGTCCGAGGACGAGCGTGTTCACCGTCGAACGGCTGCGCAGGCTGTTCGCACCGCCGAGAGAATCCAGCACCGTGCAGGAATCGACCGTGCCATAGTAGAAGAGACCGCCCCACCCGCCGTTGCCGGCGCAGACGTTGTTCTTCGTAAGGCACCCGTACAGATTGGCGTCGCTTGCCGCACCGCCGCCGTAGAGCGCCGCATTCCCGTCGAATACGCAGTTGATCGCCGTACCGTAGTATATGCCGCCACCGCGAAACGCCTTGTTTCCGACGAAGACGCAATCGCGGACTACACACGACAGGCCCGCCGCGCGAACGCCCGCGCCGCATCCGTCGTCATCCCCGTGCAGACCGACGCCCGCATCGCTTGCGCCGCGCGTGAAGCAGTTCGTGAACGTGAAGCCCTCGACCGTCGCGTTCGCCTGAAGGTAGACGCCGCGAATCGCGTCCTTGCCTAAGCCCGTGTCGATGACAGCCTGATACGCCGCGGTGTTCGCGCTGTCCATGGCCGTTGCGGGAGCGCCCTCGATGACCGTCGCCGCCGCGCCGTCGCAGGACGCGAGCGTGACGCCGGCCGGCACGACGCCACGCGCGCGGACGCTCTTCGCCGTGTTCTGGATCATCGTGCCCTCGCGGTACGTGCCGGGCAACGCCATGACCGTCTGCCCCGCGACCAGGCGGGGATTCGCGAGCGCGGCCGCGAGCGTCCGGTAGGCCATCGCCGGATTGTAGCCGAATTTCTCGGTGTCGCTGCCGTTCACCGCATCGACGTACCACGTCGAGGAGTAGATCGGCTCGACAATGCCATCCGCGCCGCCGTGAACCGTGAGCGTCGGCACGCCCGCCGTCGATTCGGCGAAAAGGTTCGTGACGCCGTTCACGACGAACCCGGCGAGCGGTCGCGTCGATCCGGGCGCAAAGCCGATCGTCAGGGTCTCGCCCTCCTTCAGCTCGTTGAAGCCGAACGTGCCACCCGAGACGACCTCGTAGCCCGCGCCCTTCGCGACGTAGACTCCGCCCGCGAACGTCTCCTGCACCGCGCCCGCGATGAGCCGTCCCGCGTCGTCGAATCGCCACGGGTTGCCGTTGAAATCCATCGGACAGGCGTACCACCACGACTCGCCAAGCTCACCGTCCGCCGGAATCGCCGCCGCCGACAACGCCGGTGATTGAGCAAATAGCCGCACATCCAAGGCATCCGCGTCGCGCAGCATCGGATCGGCCGCGACGAAGCCCGCGCCCGACGGATCGAAGCCGTTGAGGACGCATCCCGTCACGCCGCCCTTCGCGAACGCCGTAGGCCCCCTGCCCCGGTCGATGACGCTGTTGACGGCACAGGCGGCGAGACTGCCTCCAGATGCCCAGATCGTACGCGCCCCATCGCCAACGAACGTCGTGCTGAAGATCTTCGTGACGTAGGCGTTCCACACGCCGAGGAACGGACGCGACGGCGTAGTCACCGCGTTGCCGCCGATGACGCACGATACGAACGCCGGCTCGATCGCAAGACCGACGCCGCCCGTGTTGTCGCGAATGAGGCAACGCTCGAACCATGCCGTGCCGAGCGCGTAGTTCTTGCCTACGTTGTTGGTGATGATGCAGTCGACGAGTTCCAAGTCCTGTCCATAGGAATAGATCGCGCCGCGTCCATCGGCGCCCTCCCACTTGTCGCTGTCGCCCGAATAGCCGCCCGTCAGCGTCACGCCCTGAATCTGCGCGGACGAGTTCAGCGCAGCGACGAGCATCGCGTTCGGGCCGTACGTGCCGGTGTCTGGATCCGCCTCGCCTTGAATGACCGTCTGCTTCGCACCGTCAAGACCGCGCACCGTGACGTTCTTCGAGCCGAACGCGACACGCGATTTCATGAGATTGTTCACAATGCCGTTCCCTTCCGCATAGATGCCGGGACGCAAAAGGACAAGACCCGTATTGCCCAAAGAGTCGATCGCCGCCTGAACCGTCCGATACGGCTTTTCGGACGAGCCGTCGGCCTCCGCGGCGTCCGCGCCCGGATCGCACACGCGGACGTTCGCCGCGGCCTCATAGCTTGCCGACACGGTCAATGCGGCATCCGTCGCGCGCGGCGGGATGAACCATGCCGTGTTCCATCCACCGTCGTCGCCGCGCACGGGCAGACGCGACGAGCGGACCTTGTTCGTGTTCGCGCCGACGATGTCCCGGTATCCGCAATCCGACAGCCCGAAGCGCCGGAACGTCTGGCCGCTCCGCGACGCGGCACGCAACTGAACACTCGCAGGCCAAGCTTCGGGATAGGCCCACGCCGCCGTGCGGTGCGGACGGTCGATGCCGTCGAAGCTGACGTATTCGCTGTCGCCGCAGATCGCGCCGCCGGGCGGCGTGACGAGCGTCTGCGACGCACCCGCGCAGATCGTCGCGGCGCCGGACGCGATCGCATGCCCATCGATGTCCCGGAAGCGGTCAACGCCCGACGGCAGCGGGAACAGGCTCTTGTCCGCCAAGGCGTCCACGCGCCCGGCCGTCTCGGCGACCGAGCCCTTGCGGATGCGGATGTCGCCCGCCGTCGGCGCCAGCGCGCACCGCGTCGAGACCGTATCGACGACGACATTCGACTGGCATCCGCCGTTCGCCTCCGTGCTGCCGTCGTCCGTGCGGAAGGACGACACCGCGAACAGGCAGGAATGGTACCACGTCGGCGCGTTTGAGTAGTGCGCGTGGCGATTGTTGGCGAACGTCGTGTTGACAAAACGGCTATTGACCGTACGAACGTTGCCAGCATCCGCATCCATGCGCGTCTCGCGATCGACGGCCCGGTTGTTGAAGACGCGCGAATTGAGGACGTTGCATTGGGTGAACGAAAACGGCAACTCACCGCCGCTGTTCTTGTAGAACGTGTTGCCCTCGATGCGGCAGCGGACAAGCGATCCGCCCGTCACCAACGAATACGCCCCGTAGCAGTTGGAGATCACGCAATCGACAAGCGCAAACGCCTTCGGATAGGTCTGGTCGCCATCCCAGCAGAAGACGGCGGCGCCCGAACCGCGAGGTTCGGCTTTGACGTCCAGCGTCGCGCCGTCGCGCAGCGTGAAGCCCTCGACGACGATCTCCTCGCACCCCTTCAGCCATTCGACGTCGATGCAGCGGGTCGCCGAACCGTAGTCATAGTTTCCCGTAGAGCCGTAGCCGCCGGTCGGGCCGAGCTTGCCGACGATGTGCGTGACGGCCGCGCCGCCCGTGGAGACGATGCGCATGCTCTTCTCGCCGAGGTGCAGGCGGCTCCGCCCCCACCAGTGCGTCGAATCCGCGCCGCGCCCGACGTCATTGCTGTATGCGCCCGGCGCAACCCAGATCGTCGCGTCCGGCGTCGCCGCGTTGTACATGGCCTGGATCGTGGCCTTGGCCTTCTCCGGGGACGAGCCGTCATTCGCGTCGTCGCCGCGGGCGGCATCGACGTAATAGGTCGCGGTTTCAAACGCCGCATATCCGGCAAGCGCAAATGAAGCCGAAAGCAGCGAAACAAAGCATTTCCTCATTGGCAACATGATGAAACTCCTTTTCAGTGTCAGAGAGGGGTCCAGCGGCATGCCTTCACCCACTGCTTTGCAATGTATCAAAACCGACATCCGAAGTCAAGCCAAACTGGCAATAACAAGCACTTATTGGTTTTTTTTTTACGCTATAATGCGGCACTGAAGATCCTCGGAAGCGTTGGCGGCGCGGCGGGCGTCCGCTCCATCCGGGAGGGACGCGCTTGTCGCGTCGGCCGCGCAGGATCCC